>Ga0164297_10005657_pt1 | contig 10630 bp, 7 predicted proteins | sample GEODES058metaG_FD_113539 | JGI IMG/M metagenome (GOLD analysis project Ga0164297, IMG submission 113539) | Dystrophic lake water microbial communities from Trout Bog Lake, Wisconsin, USA - GEODES058 metaG | ecosystem: Environmental > Aquatic > Freshwater > Lake | place: USA: Trout Bog Lake...
TCGCAGGCATCGAGTTGCGACTGGGCGATCCATTCATCCGGCTTATGCGCCTGGGCGATGTCGCCGGGGCCGCAGACAATCGTGGGGATGCCGGCGTTTTGATAGAGTCCGCCTTCGGTGCCGTAGCTGACCTTGCCGGTGCTGTTGGAGCCGGTGAGTTGCTTGACCAGAGTGGCCAAAGCGTGGTCGGCATCGAGCGCCAGGCCGGGAATGTTGTCGATAATGTCCAGCGTAAAGCCGCAGGATGGATCAACCGCCTGCATCGCCGGCACCAGGTGGGCATCGAGCCAGGCGCTCAAGCCTGCGACCTGGGCCACCGCATCCACCCCCGGCACCACGCGCCATTCCATGGTGAAGCTGGCGCGTTCGGGGATGATGTTGAGGATGGTGCCGCCGCTGATTGTGCCGACATGGGCGGTGGTGTACGGCGGGTCGAACCCATCGACAAACGGGCCTTCGGCGGCGAAGCGGCGGGCCTCGGCGACCACGTGCGCCACCGCCTCGGCGGCGGCATGCACGGCGTTGACGCCTTTGGCCGGCTCACTGGAATGCGCGGCCATGCCGTGCACGGTGACGTTGAGGGCGAGGCGGCCTTTATGGGCCAGGATAGGCTGCATCAGGCTCGGTTCGCCGACGATGCACGCTTCCGGGCGGAGTTGGCTGGCGTCCAGATCCGCGATCAGGCGGCGGACGCCGCCCATATCGGTTTCCTCATCAAAGGTGATGAACAGATGCACGGGGCGGGCGAGTTTGCGGGCCTGCAAAGCCGGCACGGCGGCGAGGCAACTGGCGACGAAGCCCTTCATGTCCGTGCTGCCGCGCCCATAAAGTTTGCCGTCGGCGGCGCGCAGCACGAACGGGTCGGTGCTCCAGGCCTGGCCATCGACCGGCACGGTATCCACATGGCCAGACAGTGCGACGCCGCTGGCGACCTGCGGGCCGATGAGCGCGTGGATGTTAGCTTTGCGGCCGGTCGGGTCGTGGCTGATGCGATAGGGGACGCCGTGCTGGTCCAGCCAGGCGCTGACGAAGGCGATGAGGTCGAGGTTGGAGTTGCGGCTGGTGGTGTCGAACGACACCAGCCGGGCCAGCATTTCGGCGGTGGTCATAGCGGGGGGCAGGGCTTTCATGCGCGGCAGTCTATACAGACCTGTGCGGGGGACAAGGGCTGGCAGGGAGGCACGGGGAGCGCTCGTCTTTTGGAAAAAGGCGCAAAAACGCTAAGGCTTTCGCGCCGTCTGCATGGACCAACCGATGGAAATACGGCGAAGCCGAGGAAACCGATGGCGTTTTTTGGCTCTTTTTTGTTCAAAAAAGAACACCCTTCCCCTACCCCAACGGCGTATCCAAATGGCACGCCGACATCTGCCCTTGCCCCACATTGCGCAACAGCGGCTCCTCCACCTTGCAGCGATCATGCGCCAGCGGGCAGCGTGTGTGGAAACGGCAGCCGCTGGGCGGGTTGATCGGGCTGGGCACGTCGCCACGCAGGATAATGCGGTTGCGCGGTGCCGTCGGGTCCGGCACCGGCACCGCGGAGAGCAGCGCGCGGGTGTAGGGGTGGTGCGGGGCGGCGAACAGGGTGCTGCGGTCCGCGATCTCGACGATTTTGCCGAGATACATCACCGCGACGCGATGGGTGAGATGTTCGACGATGGCGAGATCGTGGCTGATGAACAGCAGCGCGAGGCCGAGGTCGTCCTGCAAATCCGACAGCAGGTTAACGATCTGGGCTTTCACCGATACGTCGAGCGCGGAGACCGCTTCGTCGCAGATGATCAGGTCCGCGCCGGGGGCAAGGGCGCGGGCGATGCCGATGCGCTGGCGTTGGCCGCCGGAGAATTCATGCGGGTAGCGCTTCACCGCATCGCGCGGCAGGCCGACTTTGTCCATCAGCCCGGCGACGCGGTCTTCGAGTTCCGAGCCGCTGGATAGGCCGAAATTGACGATCGGCTCGGCGATAATGTCGCCCACGCGCTGGCGCGGGTTGAGCGAGGAGAACGGGTCTTGAAAGACCACCTGCACGCGCTGGCGCATGGGGCGGAGTTGCGGGCCGGGAAGATTGTCGATCCGCTGGCCGTCCAGATGCACTTCCCCGGCGGTGATCGGGTAGAGGCGCAGGATGGCTTTGCCGACGGTGGATTTGCCGCAGCCGCTTTCACCCACAATCGACAGGGTTTCGCCCTTGTTGACGGTGAAGCTGACGCCATCGACGGCGTAGACCGCGCCGGTTTGCCGACCGAGCAGGCCGCCATGCAGGGGGAAGTGTTTCTTGAGGTCACGGACCTCGAGCAACGGGATCGCGCTCATGCCACGGACTCCATCTGGCCGGCAAAGTGGCAGGCGACGAAATGACCGGGGCGCTTGGCTTCCACCGCCGGGGCGATGGTGTGGCAAACATCCTGCACGGCGTTGCATCGCCCGGCGAAGGCGCAGCCGACCAGCCGTTTGCGCAGGCTGGGGACCTGGCCGGGGATTTCCGCCAGCTTGGTGCGGCCGGTGGTTTGCAGCGACGAGCCGAGACGTGGCACGGCGCCGAGCAGGCCTTTAGTATAGGGGTGCATCGGGCGGGCGAAAATCTCGTTCACCTCGCCTTCCTCGACCTTGCGGCCGGCATACATCACCACCACGCGCTGGGCCATTTCGGCGACCACGCCGAGGTCGTGGGTGATCAGCATGATCGCCGCGCCGACGCGGGTTTTCAGGTCGCGCATCAGATCGAGGATCTGGGCCTGGATGGTGACGTCGAGCGCGGTGGTCGGCTCGTCGGCGATCAGCAATTGCGGGTTGCAGGCCAGCGCCATCGCGATCATCACCCGCTGGCGCATGCCGCCGGAAAGTTGGTGCGGGTATTCGTGCACCCGGCGCTCCGGGGCGGGAATGCCGACCAGCGCGAGCATGGCTATGCTGCGCTTGAGCGCTTCATCGGCCGACAGACCTTCATGCAGGCGCAGGGTTTCACCGATCTGCTTGCCCACGGTGAGCACCGGGTTGAGCGAGGTCATCGGCTCCTGAAAGATCATCGAGATGTCTTTGCCGCGGATTTTGCGCATTTCCGCGTCCGGCAGGTCCAGCAGGTTGCGGCCCTGGAAGCGGATCTGGCCGGCGATTTTGCCCGGCGGCTCCTGCACCAGGCGGAGGATGGACATGGAGGTGACAGATTTGCCGCAGCCGCTTTCGCCCACGATGGCGACGGTTTCGCCGGCGTTGATGTGGAAGGAGAGGCCTTCGACGGCGCGGACGACGCCGTCGAGGGTGGCGAAATGGGTTTGCAGATTATCGACTTCGAGCAGGGCCATGGGATCAGATCTTCTTTGCCATGCGCGGGTCGAGCGCATCACGCAGCCCATCCCCCAGCAGGTTGACGCTCAAGACGGTGACCGACAGGAAAACCGCCGGGAAGAAGACGATGAACGGCTTGACCTGCCACAGCGCCCGGCCTTCGGCCATGATGTTGCCCCAGCTCGGGATAGTCGGCGGGGTGCCGGCACCGATGAAGGACAAGGTGGCTTCAGTGATCATCGCCGAGGCGCAGATAAAGGTGGCCTGCACGGTGATCGGCGCCAGGGTGTTGGGCAGGATGTGCTTCCAGATGATTTTCGGCACCCGGGTGCCGGCGGCGACCGCCGCTTCCACATAAGGTTGTTCACGCAGCGAAAGCACCACGCCGCGCACCAGGCGAGAGACGCGCGGCACCTCGGTGATGGTGATGGCGATGATGACGTTGCCGACGCTGCCGCGGGTGAGCGCCATCAGCGCGATGGCGAGCAGGATGCCGGGGATGGACATCAGCCCATCCATCACCCGCATCACCACCGTATCGAGAATGCGGACGAAGCCGGAGGTGAGGCCGATGAACATGCCGATGACGGAGGCGAAAAACGCCACCGAAATGCCAACCTGTAGCGACACGCGGGTGCCGTAGAGCACGCGGGAATAAATGTCGCGGCCCAGCATGTCGGTGCCGAACCAGTAGGTTTCCGACGGCAGCCGCAAGCGTTTGGCCGGGGCGAGCGCGGTGGGGTCCACCGTGCCGAGCCAGGGTGCAAAGATGGCGCTGGCGAGGATGAGCGCGACGAGCAGGCCGCCGGCGAAGATGGAGGGGTGGCGATAGGCGAACATCGCCACTCGGCCACGGGCCTTGCGCGGCGGCAGCACATCGGGAAGTTCCGGCGCTGCGGCGTGGAGGGTCGTGCTGGACATCAGTAACGGATCCTCGGGTCGAACAAGGTGTAGAGAAGGTCAACGCCCAGGTTCACCAGAACGTAGACGAAGCTCAACATCAGCACGACGCCCTGGATGATCGGGTAGTCGCGCCGCAGGATTGCATCCACCACCAGGCGGCCGACGCCGGGGATGGCGAACACGCTTTCCGTGACCACCGCGCCGCCGATCAGGCCGGCGAAACCGATGCCGATGATGGTGACGATGGGCACGGCGGCGTTTTTCAGCGCGTGCAGGAACAGGATCGGCCGCTGGCCCACACCTTTGGCGCGCGCGGTGCGGATGTAATCCTGGCTGAGCACTTCCAGCATGGTTGCCCGGGTGATGCGGGCGATCAAGGCCACGAAGGCGAGGCCAAGCGCCATGGCCGGCAGGATGAGATTACGCAGCCAGGGCCAGGGGGCCGTGATCGCGAACGGCGTGTAGCCCTGCACCGGAAACCAATCCAGCGACAGGGCGAACACGTAGGCCAGGATGTAGCCGACCACGAAGACCGGCACGGAAAAGCCGGACACCGCGATCATCATCACCAACCGGTCGATCCAGGTGCCCTGCTTCCAGGCCGCGAGCACGCCGAGCGGCACCGCGGTGGAAATGGCCAGCAAAAGGGTCAGCAGCATCAACGACACCGTCGGCTCGATGCGCTGACCAATCATTTTCGTGACCGGCAGGTTGGTGAAGATCGACACGCCCAGATCGCCGTGCAGCACCTGCCACGACCATTCCGCGAAGCGGATCACGAAAGGCCGGTCCAATCCCAGCGACGCGCGGATGCGTTCCACATCGGCCGGCGATGCCTGATCGCCGGCGATGATGGCTGCCGGATCGCCGGGGGCGAAATACAGCAGGCTGAAAATAAACAGGGCCACGATCGCCACCACCGGAATGGTGGCGACGATGCGACGAACGATATAGGCGAACATTGCGCCGCTACTCCTTAACCCGAACTTTGTCTGCGCTAGCTTTTCTGCACGCCCCAGAACACTGGGAACGGCGCTTTGACCACGCCGGACAGATTGTTACGCCACGCCTGATAGAGCAAGAAGAACCCTGTCGGCGCGTACGTAACATTTTCGAACGACGCTTTGTTGATGGCGGCCATGGCGGCTTTTTCGCCGGCGGCGTCCGGGGCGGCATACCATTTCAGGATATCGGCCTGGACTTCGTCGGATTTGGGCCAGCCGAACCAGGCTTTGTCCCCACCGGCATCGAGGGCGGTGTAGGGGGCCGGGTTCACGCAATCCGCCCCGGCATGCCAGGTGTGGAAGATGTTCCAGCCGCCCTGGCTGGGTGGTTCCTTCTTAGCGCGGCGGGCGCCGACGGTGCCCCAATCGGTGGCGACGAAATCAACCTCAAAGCCGATTCGCTTCAGCAGATCGGCGGTGACATCGCCTTGCGCCTTGGTGATGCCGACATCGGTTGCCACCACGAGGGTTACTTTCGAGCCGAGCAGGCCGGCTTCGGCGAGCAGCTTTTTGGCGCCGTCGTAGTTGCGCGGGCCCTTGAGGAGGTCGCCGCCTTCCTCGGTGTAGAACGGCGTGCCGGGGGTGAAGTAGCTGGGCAGCTTCTTCCACAAATCCGGGTTATCGCCGACGACCGCCTGCATATAGTCCTGCTGGTCCAGCCCCATCAGCAGCGCCTTGCGGGCGCGGACATCGTTGAAGGGCGGATGCAGGTGGTTCATGCGCAGGGCGCCGATATTGCCGAACGGATCGGCGATATCGACCGCGATGTTTTTGTTTTTCTTCAGCAGCGGCACCAGATCGGCGATCGGGGTTTCCCACCAATCGACCTCGCCGCTTTGCAGGGCGGCGCCGGCGGTGGCCGCATCGGGCATGATTTTCCACTCGATGCGGTCGAAATACATCTTCTTGCCGCCGGCCAGCCAGTCGCCCGGTTCCTGGCGCAGGCTGTAATCGGCGAAGCGTTCAAACACCGCCTCCGCGCCCGGCACCCACTGGTCCTGGCGGAAGCGCATCGGGCCGGAGCCGACATATTCGTTGATCAGCTTGAACGGGTCGGTTTTGGCGATGCGCTCCGGCATGATGAAGGCGACCGGGGCGTTGTTTTTGCCCAGCGCGAACAGCATTTTGGCGAAAGGCTGATTGAGGCGGAAGCGGAACGTGAGATCATCCAGCGCTTCCAGCGCATCGAGCCGGGTTTTGATGATCTGGCCCATGGTGTCGCGCACCATCCAGCGATTGAGGCTGGCGACGACGTCTTTGCTGGTGACCCGCTCACCGTCATGGAATTTGAGGCCGGGACGCAGCTTGAAGGTCCAGGTTTTCAGCTCGGCATCGACTGTATGCCCCTCGCACATCTGCGGCTTGGGGGTGAGCTGCGAATCAACGCCGTAGAGCGTGTCCCAAATCAGGAACGCGGCGTTGCGGACCACATATTGCGTGCCGGCGACCGCATCGAGGCTGGACAAATTGGCCTGCGGCACGAAGCGCAGCAATTTGGCGCCCTGGCCGCGGGCGATATTCGGCAGCGCCAGCGCGGACGCGGCGGCGGCGGTGGTCTTTAGAAAATCACGACGTTGGATCATTCACAAAGTTCCCGTTCGATGCTTCGTTCAATCGCCGCCGTGCCTAGCATTCCCGTATCAACGCGCGCCGTTGTTGGATGCGGCAGGGCCGGCGCCCCGTCCCTGCCGCTTGATGGTCATGGTCTAGCTTTTACGTACGTTCCAGAACATAGCAAATCCGTTCGGCACGCCGGTGATGTCTTTGCGGAAGGCGGTGGCGGACATCGTCTGGCTGAGCGGGATGTAGGGCACATCCTGCATCACCTGCACCTGCATCTCCTGCGCCAGCTTCTGCTGGGCGGCGAGGTCCGGCGCATCGAACCAGGCGTTGCGCAATTCCTCGATCTTCGGGCTGCTCGGCCAGCCCCAGTTGCCGCCGGCCTCGCCATTGCCGCGCAGGAAGGTGTGACCGGCCGGGTTGAGCTGATCGCCGCCGGCCCAGAAGGTGCAGGCCACGTTCCAGCCGCCTTTGTCGATCGGGCCCTTGTTGACCCGGCGGCCGATGACGCTGCCCCAGTCCATCGCCTGCACGTCCACATTCAGGCCGGCGCGCTTGAGCATGTCCCCGGCGATATCGCCTTGCATTTTCAGCACATTGAGATCGGTCGGGGCCAGCAGGACCACGCGCTCACCCTTGTAGCCGGCGGCGGCGAGGTCGCGCTTGACCTTGTCATAGTCGCGCTTGCCCATCAGCGGTTCCATGCCGGCCTTGGAGGCGAGCGGGGTGCCGGGGGTGAAAACGCCGACGCCGGTGGCATACATCGACGTGTCATCGCCAGCGATGGCGATGCCGTAATCCTCCTGGCTGACGGCGCCGAGGATGGCGCGACGGATGGCGGGATTGTCGAACGGCGGCTGCAACTGGTTGAAGCGCATGCAGCCGATCAGCCCGGTCGGGTCTTGCACGGCGACGGTAACGCCGGCCTTGCGCAGCAAGGGAAGCATGTCTCCGGTCGGGTTTTCCCACCAATCCACTTCGCCGTTTTGCAACGCGGCGGCAGCGGTGGAGCCATCGGGGATGACATGCCATTCGATGCGATCGAAATTGGCGATCTTCGGCCCGGCGGTCCAGTCCGAGGTGCCGCTGGCGCGCGGGATATAGGCGGCATTGCGCTCATAAACCACGAGATGGCCGACATTGCGTTCATCGGCTTTGAACTTGTACGGCCCGCTGCCGACCATTTCGGTGATCTGCTTGAACGGGTCCGTCAATGCAAGGCGTTCCGGCATGATGGCGCAGAAATTCGACGACGACTTCGCCAGCGCATCCGGCAACAGTGCGAACCGCTTTTTCAGCTTGAACTGGATGGTGTTATCGTCCGGCGCGGTCAGCTCATCGGTCACCGCCATCAAGGTTTGGCCGAAACTGTCGCGGGCGCCCCAACGTTTGATGGAGGCGACGCAATCGCGCGCCAGCACCGGGCTGCCATCGTGGAATTTCAGCCCGCTGCGCAAGGTGATGCGGACCAATTTACCGTCGTTCTCGGCGGTCATGCCTTCCGCCATCTGCGGCGAGGCCTTGAAGGCGCCATCGGAGCCGAACAGCGTGTCGAACACCATGAAGCCGTGATTGCGGGTGACGTAGGCGGTGGTCCAGATCGGATCCAGCACCGTGAGGTCTGATTGCGGGATAAATTTCAGCACCCGCGACCCTTGCGCGGCGGCCAGATTCGGAGCTGCCAATGCGGCAGCGCTGGCGCCAAAGCCTTGTAAAAGCGTGCGTCGTTTCATGTTTCAGACCTCTCGCGTAACCATGCACGAATAGCATGCCTGATAATACGACAGCCTTACAGCCCTATATGCGATTTTTTTTCCAACCCTCAGCGGGCGTCGCTGCGAGGGGGGCGGCGCTTGGAGTGCGCGGCCAAACCCGCTATGCACGCGCATGCATGCGTTGATCGAAATGGTTTTGCCGCCAGCCCGCCGCGCCCTGCTGCAACAGTTTTTGCAGTTCGGCACGGTCGGGTTTGTCGGGTTTTTCTTCGATACCGGCACGGTTTACGCCAGCAAATCGGTCGTGGGGCTGTATGTCGCCGGGGTGCTTGGCTACATCGTCGCCGCAACGGTGACGTGGTGGCTGAACCGGATTTGGACCTTCCAGGGGCAAAGCGGCAACGGCGGTGTGTTGCGGCAATGGGCGCGGTTTATGTCGGCCAATTTTGTTGGGTTTTTATGCAATCGCGGGGTTTACGTGGCGCTGGTCACCTGGAGCAGCCTGTGCACCGCCTATCCAGTGCTGGCGATTCTGGCCGGCATACCCGCCGGCATGGTGTTCAATTTCCATCTGTCGCGCCGGCTGGTGTTCAAGTCTTAATCGACTCGATAGAGCGCGATGCCGGGATGGCGTGGGCCCAGTTTGTCCCACACCACCGCCGGGAGGAGGCTGGCGAGCGGCGAAAGCATACGCTGCACCCAAGTGGGCGGCGGGGTTTGTCGGCGCAGCAGGGTCCAACTGGCGGCCGGTTTCGGGCCGTGGGTGGTGGGATCGTAAACATAGAGATCCCCGTGTTGCGGCGGCGTATCGACGACCTGAGCCTCCACCCCACGCCAGCGCAGCAGCAAGGTGGCGCGATACCGGATTTCCGCATCGGCATGCAGCACGCCTGGCGTGGTGGCGGCAAGGTCTGCCAGCGCCCATTCGCTATAGCGGTAGTTTTTGTTCTCCAACGCCAGGGCGGTGAGATTGCCGGCCAGCAGCAGGGCCAATAACGCCAAGGCCGTGCGATGGGCGCCGCGCTGCCAGAGGTGGCGCAGCGCCAGGGCCGCCACGATCGACAGGCACAGTGTGGGCAACAGGAAATAGCGTGGGGTGAGCGGCAGTTGCGTCCAGAGGGCGGAGGCGATCACAGTCCAGGTCCCGCCGACGGTGGCGAGAATAATGGCAGCCTGCCGGGCCTTGCCCGCCAGCCCGCCAAGCCACAGCAGCCACACGGCCAAAGGCAGGCCGATCCAGCCGAGCAGCGAAAAATAATGGCCGGTGAACCACATCAGCACCGGGTCCAGCAGCGGGTGCAGGGTGAAGGCCAGGTTGGGGTTCGGCTCCCAGCGATTGATCGTGGTGTCGTGATGGGCGGCGATGGCGAGGCGGTGCAGCGGGTTGCCGGTATAGGCCCAGAGAAAGACCATTTCCGCCAGCAGCAGGCCGGCGAAGCCGGCGGCGATGACGAAGTACCAGCGGCGAGGCAGGCCGAAACCGGCGAGGAAGAGCAGGCCGATGGCGGCCACCGCGAAGGCGGCGGTTTCCCGCGACAGGTAAGCCAGGCCGAACAGCACCCCGCTGGCCAGCAAGATACCCCAGGACGGGCCGCGCGCCACCGCGCGGGCGTAAAGGGCGAGGCCGGCGAAAATAAAGAAGATCTCAACGATATCAATCGCCGCAGTGCTGCTCCAGACCACCAGCAGCGGGTTGCAGGCCAGCAGCGCCATGGCCGCGGCGGTGGCGTAGGGATCGGTTGCGCGGGCAAGCCAGGCACGCAGCACCAGCAGGGCGGCGGTGGCGTACAGCAGGCACGGCACGGTGAGGGCGAGCATGGTATCGCCGAACACCAGCCGGGCCAGCACGATCGGCAACACCAGCGTGTGGCGTAGCGACCAATGGGTGTTGCCGACATACGGGAAGTGCGCCAGCCAGGCGCTGGAATCAGCCCAGTAAATCGCATCATCCGAGCCGAGAAAGCCAACCCAGAACAGCCAGAGCGACAGCGGAAAGCCGAGCAGGGCCAGCCAGGCCAGCCAGCGCGCCGGCGGCGAGGATGCGGGCTGGGTGCGGGTGTGGTCCATCGCGTGTGCCTTCTGCCGTGCGGCGCCGCCGCACTTGGGCGCCTCGGTGTTATGGTCGTGCAAGGCTTTCGGCCCAACTGTCTGCGTTTGCAAGCTAGA
>Ga0164297_10005660_pt1 | contig 10627 bp, 6 predicted proteins | sample GEODES058metaG_FD_113539 | JGI IMG/M metagenome (GOLD analysis project Ga0164297, IMG submission 113539) | Dystrophic lake water microbial communities from Trout Bog Lake, Wisconsin, USA - GEODES058 metaG | ecosystem: Environmental > Aquatic > Freshwater > Lake | place: USA: Trout Bog Lake...
GTTGCAGCGGCTCCAGGTAGGATCATAATGCCTGTCTGTATTTCTCGAATCTTCCGGTCGACTATGCCAACCGCCGCCACGCGCAACCTTTTTTTCACCTGTTTCAGGTCCAAATGGGTTATCGCCGGTCTTTGTTTCGTAAAACTTCGGGTCGTACCAATCAAAAGTGTACTCGATCACATTTCCCGTCATGTCATACAGTCCAAGTTCATTAGGTTTTTTCTGTCCAACCGGATGGGTTTGCATCATACCGTTCTTTTCATACCAAGCTACTTCGTCTATATTATTACTGCCACTGTATACATAGTTATGACTTAGTTTCCCGCCTTTTGCGGCATATTCCCATTCTGCTTCAGTTGGCAGCCTGTAATGAAGTCCTGTAGTTTCGTTCAACCACAAACAATATTTATAGGCATCATCCCATGTAAGGTATAGGACAGGGTGGTTTTCCTGATCAGCAGTTCGTTTGTTGCCAAATGCATCGTATTCCCATGTAACATACTTCTTTGTAATCCAGGTGGTGCCATTCCACATGGTCACTCCCCAGTCCTCACGCTCAGCCGTGGTTTTATACCCGGTAGCCTGAACAAATTTTCTGAACTCAGCAATCGTGACCTCATACTTGCTCATATAAAAATTGTTCACTTGCACGGTATGTACAGGACGCTCATCTTCTTTGCCAAAATCACCACCCATTTGGAAGTCACCACCTTCTACAAAAACCATGTACTTAGGGATCTCCGGCTTTTTTTCCTGAGATTGCTTTTCTTCTTTTCCATTTTTTAGGGACGTTGTTTTCAGGCCTTTTTTATTAATTGTAAGCGTATTGTGCGTGTAGTCAATAGTAATATTTCCAAGCTTAGCCAGTGCACTTTGGCCAAGCAACAGAGAACCGTCAACCGAATTGGTGATTGTGGCATTTACGTTGGTAAGCACAACATTCCCGATCTCAATTTTTCTAAGAATGACACTGGCACCTTCATCAATGTCACCCGTCGCGGTTTCGTAATATTGCGTGCCAATTATGTCTTTAGGAGAAAGGTAGCCATTCTTGATCATGAACGAGGCCTCCAACGCAGAAAGCGTCACCACATCAGCTCCGGTATCCAGATACATGACCAATTTCAGACCGTTCACTTTGCAGGTAGTCTTGAATGTATTGCCTTCTTTTTCCAATTTGATGGTCTGTGCTATCAACGGATTAAAAATGCAAAACAAATTCGCCAAAAAAACGTAAATTATCCTTGCAGAACGAATCATAGATTCTGACAAATGTACAAAGAAATGGTTATTCGAAATGAATTGAACAGAGTTAAAACAGCCGATGTTTTTTTAGATTATTCATTAACAACCGAATTTAATATGAGTTAATGTAGTTGACACTGGTTAGGCATTACGGACTTTCTTGGCGACAAATAAGTTAGTTTTCGGTAAATTTAAATTCAAACTACAATACCATTCAAAACTGAAATAAGTAAAGTTTGTTATTCTGTTTTGTCGTACAATTGTTGAAGACTATATTTGCTTATTGATATCTTTACTTTAATGAAATTCAACTCTCTTGCCTTTTTAGTTTTTTACCCAATAGTTACCATTTTTTACTTCATATTACCACAAAAGTTTAGATGGTTTCTGTTGTTGGTTGCGTCCTGTTATTTTTATATGTTTTTTAAGCCTGAGTATATTTTAATACTCGGATTTACTATTGTAGTTGATTATTATGCGGGCATAAAGATTGAGAATGCAGAGCTTCAAAGTCAGAAATTAAAATATTTGATTTTGAGTTTAATAGCAAATATTGGAGTACTTTGCGTATTTAAATATTATAATTTTATTAATTTTAATATTACGGGTTTATGTGGACTATTTCACATTAAAATAGATTGGCCGTTATTAAAACTTGCATTGCCTATCGGATTGTCTTTTCACACATTTCAGGCGATGAGTTATACTATTGAAGTGTATCGGGGAAATCAAAAAGCTGAACGGCATTTTGGTATATACGCTTTGTATGTCATGTTTTATCCGCAATTAGTTGCTGGGCCGATTGAAAGACCACAAAATATGTTACATCAATTTCATGAGGAACACGAGTTTTCTAGTGAAATGGTTACATCTGGGTTAAGGCTAATGATGTGGGGATTATTTAAAAAAGTAGTAATAGCAGATCGGATAGCACTGATTACAGACAATATTTTTGATATGCCGCAGGACTATAATGGTTTTACGTTATTGGTCACCGCTATTTTGTATGCATTTCAAATTTATTGTGATTTTTCCGGATATTCAGATATCGCTCTTGGCAGTGCAAGAACGATGGGTTTCAAACTTATGAGAAACTTTGAATTCCCGTTTGTCAGCAAAAGTGTTACGGAGTTTTGGCGTCGTTGGCATGTTTCATTGTCTACTTGGTTTTATGATTATTTATTTAATCCGATGGTAGCATCTCTGAGGAATTTTGGCAAAAAGGCTATTATATTTTCACTGATGGTTACTTTTATACTCAGCGGCTTTTGGCATGGCGTTGGTTGGAAGTTCATCATTTTTGGATGTTTTCATGGAGGCGCAGTTGTTTTTGAAATGCTGACTAAAAAAACCAGAAAGAAGATTAATGGTGCATTGCCACTTAAATTATCTGATTTTATTAGTAAGTCACTAACGTTTATTTTTCTGTGCTTTACATGGATTTTCTTTAGAGAAAAAAACGTTTCGATGAGTATGACTTATATCAAGAGGTTAACGGGGGTTCCCCACGAAATATATGACTCAATTAAAATGCATCGTAGTTTAAGCAATTTTCATAGTAGAATTGAGATAGTATATGCAATTGTTTTTATATTAATAATGAATTTTGTACAAAAAATTGACAGAACTCAGTCAGCTGATAAATTCCTTGCTAATTATCCAATGACCGTTCGGTATGCAGTATATTACTTTTTTGCATTCTCTATTCTTTTCTTCGGTGTTTTTACTCAGCAAAGCTTTATTTATTTTCAATTTTAGAATTATGATCCGCACTATAAAGAAAATCCTATTTTTCGTGTTGGCTCCTATTCCATTGCTGTATATTATGTCCCAATTGGTGGATAAAGGACTTCAAAAATCAAAAATTGAAAATTTCGCAGTTTGGAATGATTTATTTCAATCAAAAATAAACGCGGACGTCTTAGTATGTGGAGCTTCACGTGCATGTGTTCAGATTTCACCATTGATCATTGATTCAATTTTGCATGTAAATAGTTATAATATAGGACTGGACGGTTCAATTTTTGAACAGCAATATGACCTATTCCAAATTTATTTGCAGCACAATAAAAAACCTCGCTTCATTATCCATACTTTTGAAGACTGGGATTTTGAAGGTTCGCAACCGTCACTTACAACACCGGAACAATATTTGCCCTATCTTAAAAGAAAAGAAGTTGTTACCATGGTTCGTAAATACAAGTCATATATAGATAATGCATATTTATATTTGCCAATGTATAAATATAATAATAAATTTAGTTTAATATTTGAAAGTGTAAAAGTACTTTGCGGTCATGGTGGTAAACCCAATAAGTATAAAGGATATGCGGGTGTAGATGCTAACTGGGACTCTACCGCTTTTGCAGCGATAAAATATCATATACAAACAAAAACAAATAAAATTCAGCAATTAAACACCAATATCTCAACAGATAAGTTAAAGTTGTTAACAAGTTATATAGAGTACTGTAAACAAAATAATATTGATCTTATATTGGTTTTTCCTCCGGTTTATAAAGGTTTGCTAGATATTGTAGACCATCCTTATGACTTACGAGATTCACTCACAGAGATTGCAAAGCGAAACGACATTTTGTTTCTTGATCATATAGATGATGTCAATTTTAGCAGAGATCCGCTGAATTTCTACAATACACAACATTTAAATAGGTCTGCATCTGAAAGGTTTACGGCAGTTATCTGTAGTGAGCTAAAGCACCATTTTAAACTATAAAAAATTTGAATTCCATTATGTGTTATGAAATTGTGCACTAGAGAGTATGCAAGTGAAATGATGAAACATTGGGTTGTTTTGTAGATAGCATCATATGTTTTGCTTTAACAATTTTTAGAAGACATTTTTGTGATAATGTAATATTATCATTGTGTTTTGGATATACATATTCACTTGATTTATTGTGTTATACAAAACTAATACGATAAAATAAGGCTACACTAGTTATCACACGACAATCTTTTCGGATAGTATTTTTTCAAAATATAATAATTCGCCTGATAATAATAGTCAAATTAAGATAATTGAACAAAAATATTCCAATACGTTATTAACAATATTTTCATTGTAGATATACACGTATAAATAACCAACCAAATCATTCCTGCCGTACCTTGTGCGGAAATTAAAAAAATTATTATGCTGCAATTTAAAGAATTAATGCGCATCTGCTTGGTGTTGAGCTGTATCGTGTTGTCTTGGACAGGGACAGTTTCGGCTCAAGATCTTAAAAGCAAGTTGCCAAAAGATCCCAATGTGTTGACTGGTAAATTTGCCAATGGTCTAACATATTACATTCGCAATAATCATAAACCTGCAAACAAGGTGGATCTGCGTTTAGTTGTAAAGGCCGGATCTATTTTAGAAAATGATAATCAACAAGGTCTGGCTCACTTTATGGAGCACATGAACTTTAACGGTACTAAGAACTTTGAAAAGAACGATCTGGTAAGCTATCTGCAATCGATTGGTGTTCAATTTGGCGCCGACCTCAATGCTTATACTGCGTTCGATCAAACCGTATTCATTCTACCCATTCCAACCGACAAACCGGGTAATCTGGAAAAAGGGTTTCAGATCATAGAAGATTGGGCGCATAATGCTTTGCTCACTGATAAAGATATCGATGACGAACGCGGCGTAGTACTTGAAGAAAGCCGTTTGGGCCAGGGTGCGCAAAACAGGATGTTGAAGAAATTCTTCCCTAAATTGGCTGAGGGCTCGCTTTATGCACAGCGTTTACCCATTGGCAAGGATGAGATCCTCAAGACATTTAAGTATGAGGCGATCCGTAGTTTCTATCACGATTGGTACCGCCCTGATCTGCAGGCAGTAGTTGTTGTAGGTGATATTGATCCGCAAACAGCATTGAAAATGGTTAAGCAACATTTTGAAGGGTTGAAAAATCCGGCCAATGAGCGTCCGCGCAAGTATGTTGACGTTGCTCCGCGTAAGGCTAAGGAAGCTATGGTAGTTACCGATAAAGAAGCAACTAATTCGATCGTTTCTATTATCTATCCTTATGCAAAGAAGCACGACGAAGTGTCCATTGGCGATTATCGCGAGAATATGATCAAAGAATTGGCCATTAATATTGTAAACCAACGTTTCAGTGATATGGGGCAAAGCGCCAACCCTCCCTTCGTTCAGGGTGGAGCTGATTTCGAAGGTTTGATACATGGTTATGAAGCTTTTCAGTTGGAAGCGCTTTATGGGTCTGACGGACCTGAAAAGGCGATCAATGCTTTGACCGGTGAGATCATGAAAGTGAAGAAATTCGGATTTACAGAGAGCGAATTGGAACGTGCTAAGAGTGATATGATCAGCCGTATGGAGAAAATGCACAATGAAATGAACACTACAAACAACGGAAATTATGTTGAAGAGTACATTCGTGCGTTCTTAGATAATGAAGCATTTCCCGGATTGGAGAATGAATATAGTTATTACAAATCATTTATGCCGGGCATAAAGGTGAGCGAATTGAATGAAATGGTAAAAAAATGGACAGCAAATGGCAATACATTCTCGCTGATCATGGCACCGGAAAAAAGCGACAGCAAATTACCTACCGACAAGGAGTTGCTGGCTATGACTGAAAATGGTTTTAAGCAAGACATTAAGCAAGATGAAGAAAAAGCAGTTGCAACTTCTTTGCTTACTACCAAACCTACTCCGGGAAAAGTAATTGCTCAGCAAAAAGAAGATGGCTTGGATGCTACTACTTATACTTTAAGCAATGGCATCAAAGTGACCATCAAAACAACCGATTTCAAAAGCGACGAAATATTGTTAACTGCTACCAAGAAAGGTGGTTTCAATAATTACGGTCTTGAAGATAAGTATAATGTAAATTATCTGTGTGGCAGTCGCCAAATGGGAATGGGTGGCGTGATAGATGCGATGGGTCTTGGAAGTTTTACCCCAAGCGACCTTGAAAAAGTATTGTCGGGCAAAGAAGCGAATGTGGATCCTACAATGGATGAATTCAGTGACGGATTTTCCGGAAACAGTACGGTAAAGGATTTTGAAACCCTGATGCAATTGACTTATTTGTACATGACATCTCCGCGTAAGGATGCAGAACTGTACAAAGCCAATATGGATAAAATGAAGTCAATGCTGCAATTTATGACCGCTAATCCCCGGATCGCGTTTATAGATACGATGTATGCAACATTGTATAATGGCAATCCACTGAGAAAGGTAGCGATACCACACGTTTCTGATCTGGATAAGATCAATCTCGATCGTTCACTTGAGATCTATAAAAATGAATTCTGTAATGCGGATGGTTTCCATTTCTTCCTGGTGGGCAACATCAAACCTGAAACAGCGATACCAATGATCGAGATGTACCTCGGCAGTATACCAAAGGCAGGAAAGACTCCGGATTTTAAGGACAATGGTGTTCGCCCTATAAGCGGTAATCAGACACTTAAGATCAAGAAAGGAAAAGATAAGCAAAGTATCATCATGGCTATCTATACCGGTGAAACTAAATTCTCTGAAGACCTGGCGTTAAAAGCCCGCGCTTTGGCTGAGGTGCTCAATATTAAAGTCATAGAAGTACTGCGTGAAAAAATGGGTGGCATTTATACCGGTGGTTTCAATGCGAGTGTTTCTAAAGAACCTTATGAGCGTTACAGCATTCAAATGCAGTTGCCTTGCGGCCCGGAGAATGTAGATAAGCTGATCGCAGCAGCTAATGACGTAATAAAAGGAATTAAGGACAATGGTCCTGAAGCCACTGATCTGGATAAGGTAAAAAGCCAATGGCGTGAAAAATACCTGACCGACGTAAAAGAAAATAAATACTGGAACGATAAGCTCCAAAACATACTATTCTGGGGTAGAGATAAAGATCGTGTATTGAACTATCAGTCTTATATCGAAAAACTGACTCCGGCAGATGTGAAGGAAACCGCCAATAAGTTGTTTGACGGTAAGAATACCTTCTTTGCTATTCTGTATCCGGAAGATAATGCAGCCGGTGACGATAAAAAATAGGTATTGTAATCTTTGTTAAGATGATCCTCCTGTAGCATACTGCAGGAGGATTTTTTTTATCACTTCGCATGAATTGAATGCTTTATTAATGATAGTGTATTTTTGTGCCTCCAAGTTCCTCCGGCAGCAGATATGATCAAACAAATTATTTTTTACTGTTGTATGGTTGCGCCATGGGCTGTAGCGGCTCAGGACAATTATTTTTTGGAAGCGCCTAAAAAGTTTGAAGGAGGATTGGTGGCAGGTGCCAATTTTACGCAGGTGGATGGCGACACTTATTATGGCTATAACAAAGTTGGCTTGGATGCAGGTGCTATGGTTTATGTTCATTTTACCGAGAAAGTAGGTGCAACAATGGAGCTGCTTTATGCACAAAAAGGCAGCAGGGGAGAGGACATCATCGAGTCTCAATACATTGGGACTTATGTTCAGAAATATTTTATGAACCTGAATTATGTGGAAGTCCCGATCACATTCCACTATATTGAAAAAGGATTTGATGTGGAGGCCGGCCTGTCATTTGGCGTATTGGTAAAATCGAGCGAATGGGTATTTTCCGATGTACCTGTGATCATTGATCCGGTGGCTAACAGATTCAATACTTTTGATTGGGAATATGTATTTGGCATAAGTCGTAAGCTCTACAAACATTATTATGCCAATGCACGGTATCAGTATTCAATTGTTGACATGCGTCCTACCTCCAGGGTGCCATTGGGTTTTAGCTACAGCAATGCAGGACAGTTCAATAATTTGTTTGAACTTCGGATACTATATTTGTTCTGATCAACATAGAATAATGGTTTATTTTTACCACTTTAATTTTCCAGCATGAAAAATATTTTATTGGTATCGATGTTAACGGTACTATTGAGCGCGTGTTCAAAAGAGGGTCCAACAGGCCCTGCGGGTCCAACGGGTCCGGCAGGACCAACCTATTATGGCGTAATTGCGGGACATATCACTTCGTTCGACCAATACGGCAGCCCTGTATTTACAAACCTGAGCAAAGCTGCAGTTTCCTTGTCGGGTAGTGTTTCGGTATATGCCGATTCAAACGGTTATTTTTATTTTACAAATGACTCAACCGGCATGTATGTGCTGTCGGCGAGCGATAGTGGATTCGGCGCAGATACCTTGGATAATGTTGCTTTTATCAATGACACTTTGTTTCAGGATATTGCATTGTCCGCCATACCATCTTATTTTCCTATCAGCATCAGCTATGATACAGTTGGCAATGCCGTAACGCTGGGGTGGATAGCCGATACCAGAATGAGAGCATGCATTGTATTTATAAACAATGATTCGGCTGTGTACAATCGTCCCTCGGGCTATTTACTGAATTATGAATCGGCCATTCCCGCCGGCAGCACATCGGTAAGCATCAATGTTCCCGTTCAGGATCTTTTAAACGCAGGTTTTGTGCCTGGTCAGTCATTGTATTTCAGGGCTTATGGTATTGCCGTAAATGATGCCTCCGTATTTGAGAATCACAGAATCGGTAAAAAGATATGGAACGCCGTGAGCGATAGTAGTATGTGGCTCAATTCAATAGTGCCTTAGCAGGGGGCGGGTCAATAAGTTGCTGATCAATGATAAAAACCGTAACCCTTGCTGTAGATGCTGCTTCGGCTGCGAATGACGACCGGCTTAAAATGTTGTTGGCCGCTGAGTGCCGTACGCCCTATACACAGATCACCGGTTACCGGTTGTTGAGACGCTCGGTAGATGCACGGTCTCGCCAACCGAAGATCGTTTTGCAAGCAGAAGTTTTTATTAAAGAACCGGTAAAGCAACCAAGTCGTTTTGACCCTGATTTGTGTGATGTTACCCACGCAGACCCTGCTATCATAGTGGGTTTTGGCCCTGCGGGAATATTTGCCGCGTTAAAGCTGATCAGCAACGGTATAAAACCCATTATCATAGAGCGGGGTAAAGATGTCCGTGCCCGGCGCAGAGATCTGGCAGCGATCAATAAAGATGGCGTCGTAAATCCTGAATCCAACTATTGTTTTGGTGAGGGTGGGGCAGGTACTTATAGCGACGGTAAACTATACACCCGGTCTACCAAGCGGGGCGATGTACAACGCATTCTCCAATTGTTCCATCACTTTGGTGCGGATGAGTCGGTATTGATTGATGCGCACCCGCATATCGGAACCAATAAATTGCCCGGCATTATTACTGCCATGCGCCGGCAGATCATAGCTTGCGGTGGTGAGGTGCATTTTAATACCCGTCTTACTGATATTATGATAGACCGCGGCGCTGTGACCGGCATAAGAACCGCCGATGGTGCCACCTTTAAATCAGATCAGCTCATTTTGGCCACCGGTCATTCCGCACGCGATGTATTTGACTTACTGTTCCGGAAAGGTATTCATATAGAGCAGAAACCCTTTGCACTTGGGGTTCGGATAGAGCATCCTCAGGCTATTATTGACTCAGCTATGTACCATTGCATGGTTCGCGATCCGCTCTTGCCTGCGGCCAGTTACAGCATGGTATCGCAAGCAGGCGGCAGAGGCGTATTCTCGTTCTGCATGTGTCCCGGCGGTATTATAGCCCCCGCTGCAACTGCGCCGAATGAGGTCGTGGTGAATGGCTGGTCGCCTTCAAAACGTAACAATCCTTTTGCCAATAGTGGGGTAGTAGCAACTGTTGATGCACCCGACTTCTTAAAATATGGTTTTGATGGGCCTTTGGCAGCATTGCATTATCAGCAAATGGTGGAACAAAGATCGTGGCAAATGGGCGGCGGTAAACTCGTTGCGCCGGCACAAAGACTTACCGATTTTGTAGAAGGCAGGTTGTCTGCTCAATTGCCGGATTGTTCGTATCATCCCGGTCTACGAAGCGTTCAGCTTGCCGATGTGTTGCCAAAGGAGGTGGCGGCAGCACTAAAGGCGGCTCTGCCTGATTTTGGCAAAAAAATGAAGGGTTATTATACCGGTGAAGCGGTGATGGTGGCCACAGAAAGCCGTACCAGTTCACCCGTACGCATTCCCCGTAATTCGGAGACACTGCAACATCCCGATGTTAAAGGATTGTACCCTTGTGGCGAAGGTGCCGGATATGCAGGAGGTATTGTTTCTGCCGCTATTGATGGTGAGCGTTGTGCGGACCTTGTAGTTAAGGTAAAGCGGGGGAAATGAGCAACGAATTATTTTTTTTGTATCGACGACTTGGCACGGTAATTGTTTTGATTTCATAAAATGTTATTATGGTATTATTTAAACATGCCGTATTCTTTCTGTTAATGATTTTTTCTGTATCGTCATTTGCGGCATTCCCATTAGTCAGAACATCTGATAGAACGGTATCTAAAACCGCAATAATTGTTCAAAATAA
>Ga0164297_10005663_pt1 | contig 10625 bp, 13 predicted proteins | sample GEODES058metaG_FD_113539 | JGI IMG/M metagenome (GOLD analysis project Ga0164297, IMG submission 113539) | Dystrophic lake water microbial communities from Trout Bog Lake, Wisconsin, USA - GEODES058 metaG | ecosystem: Environmental > Aquatic > Freshwater > Lake | place: USA: Trout Bog Lake...
ACTTTTAAAAATTGTTCTCTAGGACACCATGTATGCATGATAATTTCATGTTTGGCAGTGGAAGTAGAAAAATGTTGGAACATCCCCTTAAGATTATTAAGAATGGGATCTCCCTTCATCTCAATTCTATCACCATTCACATGAAATCGCAATTGCTTTTTAATGGAATTAGCAAACTTTAATGCAGCAAGAGCCTGTAATACATGATTTTTAAGAGGTCTGACCGCTCCGAAACAAGATATATCGATCCAATATTTATCTTTATCAAAAGATTTAATTGAATATTCTTGTGGGTAAAAATTTGGAAGGTAAATAACCTTATCCTCTGTCTTCTCATTAGACCATCTAAATTTTGATTTTAGAAATACCCTTACCTCACCTAGCATTCTTGGTGCGTTACAGGCTATTAAAACATTATTGAATGAAGCATAATCGCCCATCCAATCCAATGCAATACCTTCGCCAGCCATGAAGGGCATTTCGCTGTGTAGTCTAATAATCCATGTCACATTAGGATGTAATTTTGTAAGCTCGGCAAATTTAGAAGGTACTACCCAAAGTGCTTCTATAATTACGTGAGTTGGGTTATGTTCAGTCACGAGTCTGTCTATGCAATTATTATCGACAGCCACCTCTAAGACAGAATCAAATCCAGATTCCACCATCATATCATTCATGAATTTAGCGGAATTATATAATCCTGTGCTTAGACCAATTTTTGAATGTATTTCAGAATTATAATCTTCTCTTCTTTTGAGAATAAAAAGCAACTTCATATAGGAATCTCTTTGAAAAAAATAGGGTGGCTATTACACCACCCTATTTAGGATATCAATCTTCTAACAACTTAGCGAAGTCATCAGGATCGAAGTCATCCGATCCAAAGGTTGTATTAGAGTCAGAACCACTATCCCAAGGCAATGACTCATCTACTGATTCTTCTTTCATTGACTTGGAAAGAGCCTTTTTAAGCTCCTTAGGCTCTTCTCTTGGTGACGAATCAGGCTTACTACCCAAAACAAATGCGAGGCGCTTATGAAGCTCTTCAAAGCTCTTAAATGTCGCCGGATCAATAAATTCTTTTATTGAAAATTCATTTGCATGGATTTTTTCCAATTCGTTATCTGGTGCCAACACACGAGGTGCGCCCCACGAAGAATTTTCATATGTGCGTTGCTTATTTTTAACATTAAAACGCATATAAAAATCTGCACCAGTCCAAAAATTGAATGGATCAAATGCCGCATGCAAAGGTTCCTTTGTCAAATCATCAATAGGTGGATTCATTGCTGTTTTAATGAAATTGAAAATTCCGGGACCAAAATCATATAAAAAGATCTTACCTTCATTCTGGGGAGCATTGGTATCCTTGATCACAAGGATATTTGCAACGAAATGTTGATGTCTCTTTTGCTTACGAGCTTGTTCACGCTCAGGGGATTTATCGTTATACGATCCATCTTCCCAAAGTTTACCATTGACCTCCATTACAGGATCTGGTAATCCAATTGTCGAACGGCACTTTTCAATGTACCATTTTCCATTTGCTTCGTTTTTGAATGAGTGCCCGTAATATTTGACATATGGTTGCCCATCGTCACCATCTACGGCTGGTGTAGCTAAAAATCGAATGATGGCCGAACCATTACCTTGCTTATCTGCTGTAGGCTTCCATAGACGATCATCTGCCTTATTGTTATTACCTTCGGTCTTCGCTAAATCTTCACTAAGCTTACGAAGAGAGTCTTGTTGGGATTGTTTAAATTTACTAAATGACATGTGATATTTCCTCTTATATTCTCTGATGGTATGAGGATCTAAGCCTCGGTAGTATTTATGTTCACAATATCATAACAAAGAGGATTAACCCCATTTTTCTTTCAAAATTTTCTTTATTTTTACCATATCTATTTGTACGAAAGGTTTATATTTCCGTACCCGAGATATGACATCTTGATAGAAGATGGGATCATCAATTAACTTATCCCAATATGAGATAAAGTTAAGTACATAGTCCATAGCTATTAAGCTTTCTGTTGATAAGGATCCATCAACATACAACTGAAATAGCTTTGGATAATCGCCGCTAGTTTTTATTAACGACGATAAATCATCCGATAAGGATGAAATTTCATTAGAAAGATTATAGGATAAGGATCCTAAAGAAGCCGCCCATTTGCGGTAATTATCCTGATATTCAGGACTCTTCACTAAATCTCCAATCCAGATAGTATATCCGCATTTTGAGAAATTTGCAATCAAAAAACCTTTAGGATCTGGATGTAAAGAGAGTTTTTTAAAGAAATATTTATCTTTTCTTTTTTCAAATGTTGAATCTGTTAGTTTTGTCTTACCATTGTACTTGAAAAAATTATACTTTTCATCTCTAAAATGCTGTTTTAGAGCATTATAAAGTTTATATGCTTCGAATGGTGTCACAAATCGATTCTACTTGTTTTTTGAGTTAAAAAGTTGAGGTCTTCAGCCTCCGTTTGGATTTTAGACCTCAACTTTTCATTAGATTTTATAGCTTTGGCTATAGTTTCTATTTCGATTCCATTTTCTTCACAATAATGAATAGCTGCATCCATATAAGGGATCTTATATGTTTTAACTAGTCCATCTAAAATAACGCATAGATCTTTAATCTCAGGTAAAGACGACATTACTCAGACTCTTCTTCGTAATATTCTTTTAACTGAACATAATCAATAAATCCCTCATTTTTTAAGAAATCTACAATAATATTTGCTTGGAATTTATTTAGGCGGGCGACTTTAACAAAATCAATCGCCAATTCATCATACACGTTACTTGCCATTATTTAAACCTTATAGAAAACTAACTGACCAATTCTTATAGCATATCTATGTTTGCATGTCAAGCGGGTTGATCTAAAAAATAATGACCCGTTAGATGGATCATTTGTTTGACCATTATATACTCTTTCCGCTATAGGGAGAACGCTTGCATACAATTTTCTGTCTCGTACTTTTGCATGTGTACAAACCCATGAAAATTGGCAAGTGCGTTTTGTTCTTTGATGTATAACTGAGCAGGCGGAATTACCAAATCGGCCATCCCTAATCCTATTCATCACTGTAGTTGCAACTGCAATCTTGCCACGTTCGGGTTGGTTTCCAGCCTCAAAATATATGTTTTGTGCAAGGCAGTTAATTTCATTTTGACTATTTGCTGCATAGGCTACTGATGGAGCCATGGTAACGAAAGCTAGGGCAAATGTTAATCCTAGTGCGATTTTCTTTAACATTGTATTCTCTTGTCTAAACGACTTTGGCAATAAAATAAAGACTTAATAACGTATCTCAACGTATATCTTAAATTATGCTATAGAAGATACAATAAAGGATCTTCTTCATCCATTCCCCATTACTAGAAATGCAAAATCGTTTGGTTTCGTAGGTGTTTATATCCTAAAATATAAACGCTTTCTTAGCCATTAAGACTTGAAGCTTGTTGTAATGTTTCACAGAGGAAGATCCTCTAATTTATATGACTGGCTTCCCGTATCCTGCCGTCATAACCTTATCTCTTCAGATACCCACAACCAGATCCCCTCTAGGGAGATTGATGAACAGCTTGTAGAAGTCGAATCTACCTTAATGCACTAGCTCCCACGAGCAAGCTGAACCTATAAAAATTTGGTGGAGCTACAGGAAATCGAATCCCGGTTAGTAGACTGCCAGCCTGCCACCCGACCCATCGGTAGCCCCATAATTTATTATTTTAAACCGCCCCATCCCTCAGATGGTTGGTGACTTTTATTGTTAATCCAACTGCCACTCATATAAAATTCCTAAAAATTGGTGGAGATGAGGAGGCTCGAACTCCTGACCTTAAGCTTGCAAAGCTTCTGCTCTCCCAACTGAGCTACATCCCCATTTACATATCTATTTATAGAGTATAAAATTTAGACTGTCAACATCTAATAATCGATTCATCGTATATTATACACATTATAACTATGAAAAAGGTGGAATGCCCTCCATCACAACGACATTCCACCTTTTATTTATTGGTCTGACAATTCCTGATATCACATTTCAATATATCAGGCACAGACTGTATGGTTTGTATACCATAGCAATAAATTATTCAATAAGAATAACGATCCGAAAGGACTGCCTTCTTCATGATACCTTCTGGTGTCATTCCAGACATATCTCCATCCAATATCGACTTCATAATGGAAGGAGAAAATCCAGAGACAAGTGCAGTACCCTTTTCATCGAAACGAACAGGCACATTGTCAGAGGAATTCAAATTCCAAAAGATGACGTTAGGAGCTTCATATCCAGCTTCATGATACTTACGATGAATCATCTGGAATGCAGTATCATCATAATTCATACAGCAATTAAACTGCATATCGGAAAGGATCAGAAGAGCCTTAGGCATGTCTTCAGGTGGAACTCGATTAGAAACCGCTACTCGCAGAATTTCATTAAACGCCGAATGAAGATCAGTAGACATTTCCCAATGTGAACTTTCCATTTGGCGAAGCTTCTGAGAAAGAGTCCCCTTCAGATGTTCAAACTTAGGCTTGCTGCTAAAGGTCAAGAATAGATCCTTGAATGCTCCTGTATTCTTATCAGAAAGATACAAACCAAGAGATACTGCAACATCCAGACAAGAGATAGTAGAGCTACCTCCAACCTTAGAAGTCATAGACCCTGAAACATCAACCAATGGTAGGGCCATTGCATCACCAACATAGTTTGGCAAAGCTTTCCATTGCTCATCAGCAAGAGAATTATCCCCATAACGAACGTTCTTAACAATGTCGTAAGGATAAACTGCTCCCGCATTTACCTTGACCTTAGGATCATCACCCTTCTTCAAGGCTTCCTTATAGGAAGTAAATGCATCAGGAGCATTCTTACCAAATGCCTTAGAGTAACGAGACATTGCAAGTGAAGGAACGTGGCTAAAGTTGATGGTATCCCATTCCTTAGAACACATTTGAGTTTCTACAACCTTGGTAAGTTCTACAAGACGCTTACGATAGAACTTAGGACTCCATCCAAGATAGCTACGGAGTTCTACAGCAACCGCACCCTTACGAGGCATCCACTTTGCACATAGACCATTTCCAGCCTCCAACGCCTTTGCAATCAAAGAAAATGCATATGCCTTAACTTCTACATCTTCAAAAATCAAAAGATCGTCCCAACGTCCAATTTCAGGGACATTAACAAGAAGAGTAGTATCCAGAAGATCACTCTTGAAATTCTTTTCAATTAGCTTGAGAGCTTGACGGAACAGCTGGCGTTCACCTGCTCCACCACGAACATCTCGTGCCCATTGGATGATACGAAGGGTAAGGTCACGATCTTCATGATATGCCTTAAGCAAATTTACCGAAATATCCTTACCACGGCTTGCACCAATCTTAAAAAATAGGTCAGTAGTATTGCTAAGAGTGGACCCCAACGCACTCATACCATTCTTGGTACGAGCTACTACAGGTGTATTCAAAACAGCATTCTTAAAAGACATAATAATTCTCCATTTTCTACAGGTTAAGTGTGGACTGTTCATGTTCCACAAATTTTGCTATTATGAGAACATAATAGCGTCGGTTTTGGTAAACTGATTAAATGCGGTAATTAACCTTTAATCAACGGGATCAACTTTTGCGTTTTTGATTACAAGGCAAATGCATAGTTGTTTGCTGAACTGATCCCAAATTTAATTTTTCAACAGGCTGTACGTTTTTACGTTGCTCTACCAATTGAGCTACACTCGGATCATAATTCATTACGTCAGGTATGTCAACAGCTAATTAACACCTTATCGCTACCCAATATAAACCGTTATGATCACTTACTTGTTTATCAGAAAGCCACGGCACCGTACTTAACGGCGAGAAGTGGTAATGAATTATGGTCCGAGTGGTAGGAATCGAACCTACAACCTACGGCTTCCAATGCAATAAATTATGCTGTAGACAGCCTTAATTCTAATTTTATACAGGCTAGTTTTTGTTTTAAGGAGTTGAACCTCATCATTTTTGAGTTGAAGTCAAAAACTTTACCGTTAAGTAAAATTGCTGAACCTAGCCTTAAATTGATATATGCAGGATGCTATTTGATTTCGGATCTTACCTCTTCTTCTATTCGGAGAAGCCCTACTCCTAGTTTATGCTAGGCCACGATATACTCTCGAAAGAATATATCTTCCATAAAGAATCCAAATGGATTCGACGTGCCCGAAGGCGCTAATGGTTTGCAGTAATCATCCTAATAATTACATTAATGTAGAAGAAATAAGGAAACCCTCGAAAACTCTTTTACATTAAATTATACAGGCTCCGCTTTGGTCTTTTTTACAGAAAGATTTTTTTTGAGTTGCGGTAAGGAGCCTTAAACTCTATTTTCGTAATATACCAAACTTCATAATACATGTCAAGAAGTTTTTAATGTCTACCAAACTTTAGTAGATTGAAAGCCAGCAATGCTCCTCGATTATCTTCATCAATCGGTGTAGTTGCAATGGATGTGATTTCGTCATTCAAATCTGGTTCAGAAAAGACTTCAAACCGAAAATTAAATTTAATTAAAATTTCTGCCACGGCTTCTAGAGCTTCTCGATTTCTAACTCCGATCACTGTAAAATAAGTATTATCAGGATTAATAACCGACCCATATTCTACACCCAATTTAAGGGCAACATGTGATGTTTGTACCAATTGTTGCTCTGGGCTTATATCTTGTCGAGTAAAAAAGTAAACATATTTCTTCATGCAAATTCCTTTTCATAATCATTTCATTTTCATCTAAAATATCAGATTTTTTACACTGACTAAAGGTGTTAGTCACTTCCGCTCTGACCAACTGAGCTAAGAAGGCATTAAGTTTGGTAGACCCGGAGGGAATCGAACCCCCATCTAACCGTTATCCTTAAATATCAAAACTCACAATTACAAATAAGCTTTGATATTTAAGGATTAAACCATATAAAGGCATCTGTAAATAAATGCCTTTATATGGTGCTAGGGAAATGTTCCCCCCCCCCGAATGAGCGGCCAGCTCTAACCGTTGAGCTACAGGTCCAAAAATTTATTGCTGGGTATTCTGTTGATAGGAACCCAGCGAACCCCGGAGTCTTAGGCTGTTAAGCGAAGATCACCATATGTGCAATTGTCATTGTCATGTAAATACTATATATGACAATTTATCTCACATGTCAAGAAGTTTTTTTAGAAAGAAGGTTTTCTGTTTCGAGGATAACCTACAACCCAAGTAAATCAAGCCGCTAGGGCAAAATCCACAATGTCGTTATCATTTGCGACATTTAAAGTTTTAGCCACTCGGCCAGCGAATCAGTCTCGGTATCCCTATTCCACGAAAATCGATTCCCAATGTTCACCCCCGTCAATTATACTGACCGTCAGTGTAAATGGTGGAGGTGCGGGGATTCGAACCCCGGTCTTTTCGTTTTTAATGTCAACTGTCATCAACTAATATGGTATTTATACATTATCGAGAATAATATGTCAAGATATTTTTAGTCATTAGCAGGAATACCTTTAAAATCAGCATGTGGAGGATCCTCATTTCTACCTATAACATATCGATAACCATTTTCAGTTTTGGTTACGGTTAATCCAACAATATTACAAAAATTAATTGCATCGGATTGAAATGGATGAGAATATCCTTGGGATCCGACGATAAGACTTTTCAAAGCCTCCACAAAAAATACAATAAATGGAGCCATTTTAATCTTATCGACCGGAATCCCAGCAACATCGGTTAAATTAATCAAAACATCAGTAGCAAGAGAAGACCCCATAGCAATTAACTCATTATACTTCTCTGCCTCATTTTCATTTTTGTAATGATTAAAATCTACAATATTGTCATTCAAATCAATTATCCTCTATTATATTTGATTATTTAAGCAATAAGAGAAAACCAATTCATTTGATTGTTAACCTTCTTGGTTGCAATCATCTTGACATTACCAGATTGATACTCGAACGTTCCGGCTGTTGTATCACAATTTGTAATATCAGATGACTTAAATACAACATGACAATACTGTTCTTTATTAGAAGAAGTTTGTTCGCCCTGAAATAGTTCTCCTATTGAAAGAGCCAATGCGCCCTCATCAATACCATTGTCTTCATCATCTGGTATATATTCTGGTATATATGCCTTAGACACAACAGGAATATTAGAATAGAACGAAATACGAATCTTTTCTTGTGTCAAAGGAGATTCATTCAATTCTTCTGGATAAACTTGTTTAGTCATTAAAACATCATTCACAAATAGTTGCACAGTATACACGTTATGCTTATCATTCTGCGGACGAGCATTAATATACTTGATAGCTTCAAGTGGGGATTCATTAAATCTCTTACATTCTTCCACAATAGCCTTCAAAATATCAAAATTGAAACTCTTAAACAGAGACGCAAATCGACAAATTTGATCTGTGTGATCCTGAGTCAATTCATTATCATTACAATATTCAATGATAAATTGCTTTTCTAGACCTTCAAATTCTAGGAAATAGTAAAACCTACCGGGACGATTACGCATATGCGAATCTATCTTGTATGGATCATTACATGAAACAACAAATAGCTTCTTGGTAGGATAAACTCCATCAAACAAAGTAAGGATTTTCCCTTGATGTTCGATAGGATAGATCTTTTCAAATTCATCAAAAATGATAATCGCCTGTTGGTCAATATCCTGAATGAATTTATTGAATTCATCTCCTAGATAGGGGGCATTAACCAACAATGTAGGAATACCCTTTGAATATCCATGGATAGAAAGTTCTTTTGCAAGAAGAGTTTTACCAGAGCCTTTTTCACCAGAAAGCATTACGCCTGTCCCTGAAGGACGTTCATTAAAGGTATAAAGGATTCGTTCAACATCTTTAACAAGGTGCCCATAGTATTTAGGAAGACTTGTAAATTTATCAGTTTCCTCTAGAAAATAAGATCCAGATCGTTCATCAAATTTAACGATATAATTTCCGGCATCTAGCTTTTCTGAAATGTTAATAGCTGCCTCATCTGTCAGCTTGACAATGTTTCCATTACGAATATAATATGTCATAATAATCCTTAATATTTAATAATTAGTAGAATACTTCTATAAATCCATTTAAGGATATGAACAGAAAATTTAATCCATGCTAGTGGCCATAGCACAATACATGCCATGATAAGTTCTGTATTGACTTTCCTATCTTTGGAAAGTTCGATTTCCATCCCACATAAAATCCAACATGTAAGACCTACTCCAATAAGATATATTAAAACATTAACCATATTAACGCTTCCTCATCAAAACTATCGTTCCAATTACGGCTAGAGCTACAGTCATCAATACCAAAATAAATACAATTACACCAGAAATTCCTTGAGATGCATTTGATTGTGGTTGTTGAACATATCCTGCATTAGGATTAATATTAGGCTGTTGGTTATTTCCGTTATCGTAATACGAATTGCCATTATTCATATTACGAGCAACATAACCTGTTCCCATTCCCATACTTTGAGTCTGTTGGCGATTACGCACCATCCTCATCATTCGAGAAGGCGTAGCTGCCTTATACGAATAATATGGTCGAGAAAATGAATAAGATCGAGACGAGCTAGAACTAGAGAAAGACGAATGACCGCCTCCGCCACCACCGCCTTTGGCATAAACAGGAGAAATTGCCATAGACGCCAAAGCGGCCAACATAATAAACTTTTTAAACATATTTTAAATCTCCATAATCAGTGAAATGGGTTATAACGAGTTGGGAACCCATTGTCAACTATTTTTTACCTAAATATCAAAAAAGGAGTTAAGGTAAAAGATGACAATCCAGACACCAACACAACAACAAACTGTTTATTCAGACTTTTTATCAGATTTTAGGATAAATCCTTTAACGAAAGATCTCATTTCAGTAACGAATGAACAATCTGTCATAAATTCTATAAAAAAGATATTAAAAACTAATAATTATGAGGTTCCATATGCACCTTATTTTGGTGCAAACATTCGCCATTACCTTTTTGAAAATTATACCCCAATAACAGAAGCCGAACTTAAGAATGAAATTACATTTGCAATAGAAAATTTTGAACCTAGAGCTAACCTTATTGACGTTCTAATAAACGGATATCCAGATCAAAATAGTTTAGATATTAGCGTAACTTTTTCGATCATAAATAGTATAACGCCTATAACAGTATCGACAACATTAACGAGGGTAAGATAAGTAATGGTAGCTAATAATACGCTGGCAGTCAGTAATCTTGACTTCACAGGAATTCAACAAAATCTTGTAAATTTCTTACAAAATTATCCTCAATTCAAAGATTATAATTTTGAAGGCTCAAATCTTCGAACTATTATAGATTTACTTGCGTATAATACCTATATGAATTATTTTTACACAAATATGGCTATCAATGAAATGTTCATTGATACTGCCGTTATGCGTGAATCCATTGTGTCTCACGCTAAAGAATTAAATTATATACCTCGTTCAGCTCGTTCATCTGAAGCGTATATCGATATAACAATGTACCCAACTGGCAATCCAGCATTTGTTACCATTCCTAGCGGAACACCTTTTCA
>Ga0164297_10005664_pt1 | contig 10624 bp, 11 predicted proteins | sample GEODES058metaG_FD_113539 | JGI IMG/M metagenome (GOLD analysis project Ga0164297, IMG submission 113539) | Dystrophic lake water microbial communities from Trout Bog Lake, Wisconsin, USA - GEODES058 metaG | ecosystem: Environmental > Aquatic > Freshwater > Lake | place: USA: Trout Bog Lake...
GCCCTCCATCCTCTCGAACTTTTGTTTCGCTAATCCATGAAAGAACGCGTTTTATCAGGCATGCGCCCTACCGGGGCACTCCACTTGGGTCACTATCACGGGGCCCTTAAAAATTGGGTGCGCCTACAAAGCGAGATGGAGTGTTACTACTTTGTCGCCGATTGGCATGCACTTACCACTCATTATGAGAGCCGAGAGGTGATCGAGAAAAACGTCTATGAGATGGTGATCGATTGGCTTGCGGTTGGACTCGATCCGAGTCAATGCACTATTTTTCTACAAAGCAAAATTCCCGAACACGCTGAGTTGTTCACACTCCTCGCAATGGGAACCCCCATAGGGTGGTTAGAGCGCGTTCCGACCTACAAAGATCAACAAGAAAAACTAAAAGATCACGATCTCTCCACTTACGGCTTCTTGGGCTATCCGCTTTTGCAATCTGCAGATATTTTGATCTATAAGGCCAAATATGTGCCCGTTGGAGAGGATCAGTCCTCTCACGTTGAGTTAACGCGCGAAGTGGCCCGCCGCTTCAATCATTTGTATGGTCGCGAGTTTGATTACGAACAGCGTGTTCAAGCCGTTTTATCCACCATTCCCCCAGAGAGCGCAAAGAGACTTGAAAAATCTCGTAAAAAGTTCCAGGAAGCTGGAGACCTCAAGGCCTTAGAGGGAGCGCTTGGGTTTATCAACGAGCAAACCCAACTCACCCCTCAGGACCGAGAGCGACTGACAGGGTATATGAAAGGGACCGGGCAGGAAATCCTAATTGAACCCCAAACTCTTTTGACACAGGCTAGCAGGGTGCCTGGACTTGACGGCGCAAAAATGAGTAAAAGCTATAACAACTCAATCGCCATTCGAGAAGAAAAAGCCAATCTAGAGCAAAAGATCAGGCGCATGCCCACAGATCCAGCCAGAATTAAAAGAACAGATGCCGGAGACCCTAGTAGATGTCCTGTATGGCAATTCCACATTTTGTATTCCAATGAGAGCACGCAAGAGTGGGTGCAAAAGGGGTGCAAAAGCGCCGGAATTGGATGCTTAGAATGTAAGCAACCTGTCATAGACGGGATTTTGCGAGAACAACAACCCATGTTCGAACGTGCAGAGCCTTATATGTCGAACCCCAAAATTGTTAGAGAAATCGTTGAAAACGGTACAGATAAAGCGCGCCAAGTGGCTCAAGCAACGATGAGAGATGTGCGCTCGGCAATGGGTTTGAATTATTAATGATTAGGGAGAGTAAATAAAATGAGTCTATACGTTATTGATGATCATCCACTCGTACGCCAAGCCATTGGCATGTTGCTACGAAGAATTCACCCCGCGTCCAAGGTTGTTGAACTCGACCGCTATAGCGAGTTACAGGCCGCACTGATCAAAAATGGAGAGCCTGAACTCTTTGTTCTCGATTTATTACTCCCCGGCATTAAAGGGGCAAGCGCCATCAGTGAGATCAAAGGCATGTACCCCAACGCGCCCTTAGTAGTCTTCTCAGCAATGCCTGCGGGTGAGGCAAAGGAGGCGTGTTTGGAGGCTGGTGCCGACCTGTATATTGAGAAGACATCCAGCTCAAACGATGTCTCAAGTGCAATTCAAGGTCTTTTGCAAGTTGATGAGGAGGGCGATGAAGAGGCACTTCCTAGCCCAACTGGTGACACAAAACTGTCTAAACGCCAAAAACAGCTCATCCTTATGCTTGATAGAGGACTGAGCAACCGAGATATCGCTGCTGAACTCAACATCAGTGAGCACACCGTTAAAGTGCATCTTTGGAGGCTCTTCAGACGACTGGGGGTCAAGAGCAGAACTCAAACGCTTCACTTTGCCCGCTCGCGTGGACTTTTAATGAGCTGATTTTAAAAAATATCATCGAGCTCGAATAACAATTCAAAGCCGCCTCAAAAAACCATCTCAAGTCATATTGAGATGGTTTTTTTAATTCAACGCATCAACAATTGTTAAGCGTAGGTTCTGCGTGCCCACCTTAACAGGGCCTTTTGTAACGCCGTAGTCACCCGCTTGTGGCATAGCGTTACCTGACGCTGAAATCCGCGCCTTAATCATCACCTCAGACACAGAGGATAAATTAGCAGTTGGATTCATGGCGTTGGTGTCATCCAATACAAAATCATAGGGCATCTGCGCAACCGTTGTTTTAATCATCGCAAGCGGCATCCTTGAGCCGGACACCGGAACAGCGTAAATAAACACCGTATCGCTGGGGTGAATCTTGGTTGCAAGCGTAGGAGATATTTCTACACGACCTATGAGTTGCGATTTTGCAGCGTCCATAACCTTGGGTGCAGATTGAGCCAAGGGCTTCACACCCAAACGCTCCTGCGCTTTTGCAATAGCATCTGTCAATGCAGCGTTGTCGGGCGAGTTAGGTGGAACAAATTTTTGAACATGTTGCCAATACTTTAAAGCCTCAGAGTAATGTTCCTCAGAAAACGCAGCGCTTCCCGCTAGTAGTAGGGCGTTACCTTGGTCGGGATTTGCCTTAAGTACCCTTGCAATAATCGACCACGGCTCGCCTTTAAAGCTGCCGTGATTAATCTGAGCCAGCACTTCAGCACGCTCGATCTCCACATCATCGTTTTGGCTCAAACTCAGCGACTTGGTTAAGGCCTTTTCAGCGCTCTCAAAATGGGACAAAGAACGCTCAACCCGTGCAAGCATGACCCAGCCATCTGCATTGTTGGGCTCTTGTGCCAAACGCTTGGTCAACTCGTCCGCCATTTGAGCAAGCTTCTCGGGAGTGAAAGTCTCATCCCCGGGTCCAGCCGTGGTCTCCACATAATCCAGCGCAGAAGGCGTACCCACCACGGAATATAAAGCTATCGATAAAACCGGTATCAAAACAGCCAAAGCGGGAACCGTCCAACGAATCCAAGGTGTTTGTTTGCGCTGAGAAGCAAAGACAGCTGAGTCACTTGGATCAAAGGCTTCTTTGCTTTTTGCGTCGAACCCACCCAAATGAGCCACAGACTGAGTCTGAGCCTGCGAGTCCTCAACGAGTCGCTGAGCAAGCTCCTCTCTGGCAACTTCAAACTCATGCTCTGTCAAGCGACCAATTTCAAACTCAGCCGCTAACTCCGTCAACTGCTCTCGGTACACCGCGACGTTGGCCATCATGGCCTCTTTAGGATCGAGTTGTAGTACACGGCTTTTGTAAACCGCCGACTTTAAAGCGGCCCAAAAAAATGCAACAACCAAGACCAGCAACACGAACGCTAGAAGGACAAATAAAAGAGTCTCGTTCACATCATTCCTTATGCTCGTGGTGAACAGATTCTTGGGCTTGTGAGCCCAGGTGTGAATCTGGAGTTAAGTTTAAATCAGGCGCAGTGGCATTGATTGTTGCGAGTTGTTGGGACTGAATTCTTTTATTTCTTTTGTCAATCGCCATCAATAAAATAACCAGTCCAATCAAAAGACATACAAAGGGACCAAACCACAAAAGCCAGGTCATTGGTTTGACTGCGGGGCGGTACAAAACGAAATCGCCGTATCGCTCCACCAAATAGTCTTTGATCTCTTGATCGGTTTTTCCTTTAACGATTTGTTCTCGAACCTGCGCGCGCAAATCCTCAGCCAAATCCGCCCGAGAAGAGGCGAGAGATTCGTTTTGACAAACCAAACATCTCAACTCATCGGCGATGTGAACAAGCCTTACCTCCACCTGTGCATCACTCGCCATCGGTTCAGCCTCTTTGGCCAATAAAGGATTCACCCACAAAAGCATCAACAGCGCACCAACACCTAGCACCCTCGTCCAACCCAGAGAGATAAATCTTAACTGTTGCTTTAGATATTGAGTCAAATTCATGAGTTCTCCAAACCACGTATGATCGGCAGTAAGGTCTCGGTCAATATTTGCGGCGTCACGGGTCCAATTTGCTTGTACCGAATGACTCCGTTTTTATCGATGATATAGGTCTCTGGGACACCGTAAACACCGTAATCAATACCCACTCGTCCGTCAAGATCCATCACTGATAAAGTGTAAGGATTGCCGTGTCGCTCAAGCCATACCGAACCCCTCGAACGGGCCAAGCTCAGTTGCGCATCCGGTGTGAGTTTTTTCTCAGGATCATCTTGAGGCTGAATCTCCTTGTAGCTCAGTCCAACAATAGGTACGCCTATTTGCTTGGCAAATGCAACAAGCACGGGGTGCTCCTCTCGACAGCTCACGCACCAAGTAGCCCAAACGTTAAGCATCCAAACGCGTCCCTTATAGTCCTGTGGGCTAAAAGGTGTGTTACCGGATAAAGTTTGCAAAGAAAAATCGGGCGCTGCCCGGTTAATCAGCGGAGAGGGGATTTCGTGCGGGTCACGGCGCAGCCCAACGGCCAAAAAAACCACCAAAACCACAAACAAAACCAAAGGAATTAAAAACTTTTTCATTTGCGTTAATCCTAAGTCGCTGATTGAACGCCTGAGTCGGTGTGCAAAGAGGGGGACTGGGGCAACTCGTGAGCGGTAGTGTCAGCTTCCAGTGATTGTTCTTGAGAGTTGACCGCCTCGGGTGACAAAGACTCCAGTGAATCACCACCTATCTCGCGCTCATGCACAACACCTTCCTCACCATCAGCCCCCATGGATAGCGCTTGACCCGCCGTTTGCAAAGGACTTTGCGCGCTGGCGCGGCGGTACCTGCGGTCAAGAGAGGCCAGTAAACCACCCAAGACCATCACCAACACACCCACCCACAACCAAGGCACAAACGGTTTGTAATAAATGCGCATGCTCCACTGATGGGCATCCCCGGGGAGCGGGTCTCCCAATGAGACATATAAATCTCGCCATAAATTAGAGCTGATAGCGGCCTCCGTCATCGGCATCGCAGATGAGAGGTAGTGTCTTTTCTCAGGTTTTAAGATCTCAGTACTTTCACCTGAATTGAAAACCTCAATTTGCGCTTGACTGGCTGTGTAATTGGGTCCCTTGACCTCCCCCATCGCGTTCAAGCGAAAGACATAGGGTTGGATCGTGACCTCGTCTCCGATCGCCATTTTCACGTCCCGCTCCACCTCAAAGGATTTCACGCCCGTTACGCCAAGCACCACAATAGCCAAACCAAGGTGTGCAAAGTGCTGCCCCCAAAAAGAGCCTCCTATGCGACCGGGCTTGAGGACTCGCTCGACCATGTGCTGCAAGGTGCCCAGACCAACCCACAACCCCAAAGTCCAGCCTAAGAAGACCCCAAAAGACCACTCACCCATCAAAAAGGGCAAGGACGCTCCAAGCACCACACTCACCAACGCAGTCCACCGCAGGTGCATGAACATATCTTGTAAATTAGCGTTTCTCCACTTAGCAACGGTACCAGGTATCAATAGGAAAAGTATGGGCACCATTAACGGCGCAAATACCAAATTAAAGTAAGGAGGTCCCACCGATAGCTTACCCAAATTCAGTGCGTCGATGACCAGTGGGTACAAAGTTCCCAATAAAACCGCAGCCGTTGCTACGCTGAGCAATACGCTGTTGATCAACATAAAGGTTTCCCTGGACAACAAACCCATCGTGCCGCCCAGGGTTACCTTAGGTGCTCGCCACGCAAACAAAGTAAGGGATGAGCCCACAACAATGGCCAAAAAACAAAGTACGAAGATACCTCTAGTTGGATCCGCAGCAAAGGCGTGCACTGATGTTAAAACGCCTGAGCGAACCAAAAACGTACCCAGCAAAGAGAGCGAGAATGCAGCAATAGCCAAGAGAACGGTCCAGGCCTTAAATCCACCTCTTTTTTCTGTAACCATCAAAGAGTGAATCAGCGCCGTTGAGACCAGCCACGGCATCAATGATGCGTTCTCCACAGGATCCCAAAACCACCACCCCCCCCATCCAAGCTCGTAGTATGCCCACCAAGAGCCCAGACCAATTCCAAGCGTCAAAAAAGACCATGCAATCACAGTCCAGGGTCTTGACCAACGCGACCACGCTGAGTCGAGTCGACCCGTAATTAAAGCGGCAATTGCAAATGCAAATGCAACTGACATACCCACGTAGCCCATATAAAGCATGGGGGGATGAATCACCAACCCGGGATCTTGTAGCAAAGGATTTAAGTCTCGACCTTCTGCAGGAATGGGTAACTCTCTAAGGAATGGGTTGGAGGTAAATAATATGAAGAGTATGAATCCAACAGAGATGAAACCCAAGACGCTCAAAACGCGGGAGATGATTCCAATGGGAAGACTCTTTGAAAAATAAGCGACCAAGGATGTCCAAACAGACAACATTAAAATCCAAAGCATCAAAGAGCCTTCATGCCCCCCCCAAACCGCAGCAACCTTGTAAGGCGTGGGTAATAGGTGATTTGAGTGCTCAGCCACATAGGCAATTGAGAAATCATCCCTCAAAAAACCCGTCAACAAACACCCGTACGCACCCGCTACCAAGGCGAACTGTAACCAAGCAGTGGGTCTAGCAAGGTACTGCCAAGCATGTTGCTTGGTGAGAGAGCCGACCAAGGGAAGCACACACTGCACAAGCGCAACGAGTAGCGCCAAAATCAATATATATTGACCTAACTCAGCAATCATTTAAGGCCTTTGGTTGAAATTTTTCTGTAATCCATACCGTTCATAAGAAATATATTCTTTCTTTATTGGATTTAATTGGAGTTGGGTTTTAAGGATTTTGCTGCCCGTTCAAGGGCGGCCTTGTCCATTGCACTCTTGGCTTCGGGAGGCATGTAATTCTCATCATGCTTGGCCAAGACTTCGGTTGCTGTAAAGAGCCCTTGATCACTCAAGCGTCCCTGAGCGACTACGCCCTTTCCTTCCTTAAACAGATCGGGCAAAAGTCCCGTGTAATGAACACTGACTTCATTTGTGAAATCAGTCACGACAAACTCAATTTCATCGCTCCCCTTTTTGAGTGATCCATCTTTGACCATCCCGCCAATCCTAAATAGACGATTCCTGGGAGCCTCACCCTTGGCAACTTGAGATGGGGTGAAGAAGAAAACCAAATTACTTTGAAAGGCGTTTAAAACAAAAGCCGCAGCAATGCAGAGCACGACTATACCGACCGTGATAAACCAAAATCTTTTTTTTCTAGGGGTCATTGAATTGCGCTATTTTGAAACAGGATGTAGGCTCTGATGAGGGTGTTCTTATTGAGGCAACGCTGGGTCCGTATTGGCTTGGACCCACTCAATTGCCTTGTGTCTCGCCCGGACAATCTGGATGAGCTCAAGGGCTAATAGTAAAAAAGTAACCCCAACACTGCTCCAGACGTAGCCTGCATAGCCACCCATTGCGAAGAAATCCCCCCAACTACTCCAGTTCATGCATACCTTCCTTGCATTATCAGTTTTAAGCCAAAGCTTAAATTCAATTTACTTTTATCCGCGATTCTCGCGACTTTCATACCTGGCTCACCCTTGGATTGTTTCACACCCTGAGCCCGTCCCTTTGTTTTACGCAAAAAAGGGCCTTGAAATAAAGTCCAAAGTCCCTCAAAACTTTAATCGACTACCTCCGCTAGAGACTGCACCCATTTGGTAGCGCTCTCTCGCTCCAAGATCAAGGTTCGTACCCGGTACAACGCCACCGCAATCGAATACATCCAAAAAGCTAGGGCCATTAAAAGCATCCCCAGTAGCATCAGGTGGGCCATGCTGGGCGCTTTGGTCATCGAAATTGAAGCGCCTTGGTGCAAAGTATTCCACCAAGTCACAGAGAAATAAATAATAGGGACATTGATCGATCCCACCAAAGCCAATATGGCACCCGCTTTATCTCTTCTGATAGGGTTATCAATCGCCGAAGTCAGAGCGATATAGCCCAAATAGAGAAACAATAAAATTAACTCAGACGTGAGCCTTGCATCCCAAACCCACCAAGCCCCCCACATAGGCTTGCCCCACATAGCCCCCGTCCATAGGGAGAGAAAAGCAAAGATTGCACCTGTTGGCGCTAACGCCGCTGTCATCATCCCAGACAGGCGCGTTTTGAAGGTAAGACCTAAAAAACTCCAAAAGGCCATAGCCATAAAAATGACCATTGACATCCAAGATGCGGGAACGTGCAGGAAAATGATCCTGTAACCCTCCCCCTGCTGAGCATCGGTTGGGGCCATTCCCAGTCCGACCCAAAGGCCTGCCACGGTCAATAAAACTCCCGCCCCGCTAAACCATGGAATCAACTTTCCCGACAAGCGGTAAAAAGCTTGGGGAGGCGCGTACTTGAAGAAAAATCCCATCATTTTTTTATCCGTTTCGTTCTTACTATGCCCGTTATCCCACTGACAGCCCACTTTGTTCCGCTCAACTCCACTCAACTCCACTCAACTTCACTCAAACGCAACCCTCAAAGCCGTCGCACAAGCCCAGGGACTAAAGAAAACAGCCGGCATGAGCATGGCCATCAAAATGGAGAAGTACGCCTGAGAGCCCAACCCAGCTGCGAGGGACTCTACCGCACCGGAGCCAAAGACCAAGACAGGCACAAAAAGGGGTAATACGAGCAGTGAAATCAAAACGCCACCACCTCTTAATCCCAGTGTTAATGCAGATGCAATTGCACCTAAACAAGACAAGATCGGCGTTCCAATCAAAAGCGTCCCCATCAAAACCAGCACAAATTCAATAGGCAAATCAAACATTAAACCTAGCACAGGGGCCAAAATAACCAAAGGCAAACCACACAACGTCCAATGCGAAATTATTTTTGCAAAAACAAGTAATGACAGATTGTGCGGAGTCAATACGAGTTGCTCCAAACTACCGTCTTGCCAATCCGCCTCAAACAAACGACCTAGCGTGAGCATCGAAGACAAAAGCGCTCCTACCCATAATATTCCAGGGGCAATGCGTCTCAAAATATCCAAATCCGATCCAATCGCAAGCGGAAACAGGGTCGCAACCACCAGATAAAAGAATAGTCCACTGAGCACCTCAACCTTGCGGTGCATCGCAACCCTTAAATCCCGTTTCAATATTGCAGTAAAAGCTTTCATCTAGACAACATGAGCACACGGCCCAATCCACTGAGTTGAATGGGTTGATGACTGGTCAAAATGACCATTCCTGCGCTGGTCAAATGCTGCCCCAACAACTGTGTAAATAGCTCCACCGTATGACTATCCAGCGCAACCAAAGGCTCATCTAATACCCACAAAGGTGCGCGCGCGAGTTTGAGTTTTGCCAATGCGACTCTGCGCTTTTGACCTTGAGAGAGGATCCCCAGTGGCACATGCTCCCTACCCTTTAGACCAAAGTGGTCTAAAGCCTGCTTTAAATCCAAATCCTTTGCAGGCACACCCATTAGGGCGCACTCAATGGCCAAGTTCTCAAACGCGGTGAGCTCCTCTTTGAGAGCAAGCTTGTGGCCCACAAAGAAGATGTCTTTCAAATAAAGAGGTAAATCTTCATGAATATTTTGTCCCCGCCAAAGTACCTCTCCCTCATCCAAGGGTGCAAGTGAACAAATAACCCTCAACAAACTCGTTTTGCCAATACCGTTATCCCCTTGCAAATGCAACCACTCGCCCGGATTTAACGAGAAACTCAAATCACGTAAAAGCTGTCTCCCACCCCTGGATAAAGAGAGATTCTTAATTTCTAAACGATTGGGTAAAGTCACAAGGGGTAAGCAGTCAAACGAAAAAGCAATGATTCAAGCAACTAAAACTGACAAAAAGTTGCTTGAAAATCTTTTATTTTGTGTCGGTTAATCTGCCCGGGCTCCAGATGCTTTAACAATAGCGCCCCAACGCGGCACATCCATTTTGTCCAGCTCCGCCATTTGCTCTGGAGTGGATCCACTGACTATGTAGCCCGATTCGTTCATTCTCCTAACAAAGTCGGGAGACTTAAGCCCTTTGAGCATTTCGGTATTGAGTTTTGTAATGATTTCTTTGGGGGTGCCGCTAGGCGCTACTAAACCAAACCAAACTCCTGACTCATAACCCGCAACACCTGTCTCCGCCATGGTTGGCAGATCGGGCAAAAACGGATCGCGTTTGGCCCCTGTTGTTGCTATGGCCCTTAATTTACCAGACTTAATGAAGGGCATAGAAGAAGGAATGTTGTCAAACATCATCATGACTTGACCGCCCATCAAATCTGTAAGTGCAGGTGAACTGCCCTTATAAGGAATGTGGACCAAGTCAACCTTTGCCAAGCTCTTGAACATCTCACCCGACATGTGAATACTTGTACCGCTGCCACTGGAGGCGTAGTTCAGCTCCCCGGGAGCTGCCTTGGCCATGGCGATCAACTCTGGGACAGAGTGAATTTTGGAGTTAACAGGTACCACCAAGACATTGTTCATGGAGACGATGGTACCAATTGGCGCAAAGTCTTTGCTTGGATTAAAAGGCATCTTTGAGTAAAGGGCAGGATTGATGGCCTGGATGCCGCTTGTGGTGAGCATAATGGTGTAGCCGTCCGCAGCTGCGTGCGCCACCTCCGAGCCGCCGATATTTCCACCCGCACCTGGACGGTTATCTACGGTCACCGGTTGACCCAAGTTCTTAGACAACTCTAAAGCAATAGCTCTAGAAGCAATATCTACTGCACCCCCGGGGGTAAAGGGACATACCAAACGAATGGGTCTATTGGGAAAGGTGTCGGCAACGCCTGCATGAGCCAAACCGAACA
>Ga0164297_10005666_pt1 | contig 10620 bp, 7 predicted proteins | sample GEODES058metaG_FD_113539 | JGI IMG/M metagenome (GOLD analysis project Ga0164297, IMG submission 113539) | Dystrophic lake water microbial communities from Trout Bog Lake, Wisconsin, USA - GEODES058 metaG | ecosystem: Environmental > Aquatic > Freshwater > Lake | place: USA: Trout Bog Lake...
CCGGTGATACCGGCCGCGAGATCCGAGCACAAGAACGCCGCGGCGTTGCCGACGTCTTCCTGGGTGACGTTGCGGCGCAGCGGATTGGCGGACGCGACGTGCGAGAGCATTTTGCGAAAACCCGCGATGCCGGCCGCCGCAAGGGTCTTGATGGGGCCGGCCGAGATCGCGTTAACGCGGATGCCGAGCGGGCCTAAGTCGGCGGCGAGGAAGCGCACGTTGGCCTCTAAGCTTGCCTTGGCGAGGCCCATCACGTTGTACGAGGGCACCGAGCGCACGGCGCCCAGGTAGGACAGCGTCAGGATCGCGCCGTTACGGCCCTGCATCAGCGGCTTGGCGGCGCGGGCGAGGGCGGTGAGGCTGTAGGAGGAGATGTCGTGGGCGACGCGGAAGGCCTCGCGGGAGGTCACGTCCGTGAAGTTGCCGGCCAAGGCCTCGCGCGGCGCGAAGGCGATGGCGTGCACGACGATGTCGAGCGAGTCCCACATCCCACCGAGCGTCTGGAAGGTCGCATCGATCGAGGCGTCGTTCGAGACGTCCAGTTCGTACACGGCGGCGGCGCCGATCTCCCGGCCCATTTCTTCGACGCGATCCTTGAAGCGCTCACCGACGTAGGTCAGGGCGACTTCGGCGCCTTCGCGGCGCATGGCCTCGGCGATGCCAAAGGCGATCGAGCGATCGCTCAGTAGTCCGGTGACGAGTGCGCGCTTGCCGGCGAGAAATCCCATGGTCAGTCCCCTGTCGTGTCGTTCGGAGTGCAGAAGGGGCGGGATTCTAGCAGACCGCGCGGGGGCGTCCCGCGCAGGCCGCCGAAGCGCGCGGGCGACCCCGCGCGCTCGCGCCTCAATGCGGTCGCGGTTTGCGTTGCCACCGCCGTCGCCGGCCCACTACACTAGGCGGATGGCACGCCTGAGAACGGACAAGGTACGTCAGCTCTGCGGACTCGGCGCTCTGGCCGGGTACCTCCTATTAGTCATTCAGGTGGCTGGCGAAAACACGGATGAAGGGCTGTTCGGCTACGTCCTCGTCGGCGGCATCATCGCCTTTTTCATCGGCTTTTACGTGGGACCGCCCCTGATCGATTGGGTCCGTCACCGCGCGAAAGGGAGCCGTCGTCGGTCTCGTAGTTCGCGGACGCCTCGCCGGTGAGGGTGTTGGTGGTGTGCACGGCCAATATCTGTCGCAGCCCCTACGGGGCCGCGGTATTAGCCCATCGGCTTGCGAGCCCGAAGATCGAGTTCGTGAGCGCCGGCACCCAAGCGACCACCGGACGCATTGCTGACCCCTACATGGTCGAGGCCGCCCAACGGCAGGGCTATCGGGACTTGAGCGCCCACCGCTCCCAGCCGGTGCTCGCCGGGATCCTGCGGGCCTCGGACCTCGTCCTGTGCATGGAGCGGGGGCACCGCGATTATTTGTTAAACAGCTACCCCATGATGACGGGTAGAATTCGGACGTTTTTGGAGACGCCGAGCCGTGACGTCGACGATCCCACGGGACTGACCCCGGCGGATTACGAACGCGCGATTGCCGTCATCGAGAATGGCGCCGAGCAGTGGGCGGATCGGATCCGCCGCATCGGGCCCGTTTAACGCCCGTCACGGACAATACGGTGAGCGCGAATGATCGCGCGCATCGGCAGGCTACAGGGAACCACAGAGTGCAAGGCAAGCGCGCAAGGGATCGGAGCAGGGATCCCATGGCTTCGAGCAGGGCATTGAGGGCGACGGCGCCGCGGTGGCGGACGGCCGGAGCGATCCTACTTCTGAGTGTCGCGGGTGCTGCGGCACTCTCGGGCTGTTCGATCAGCCCGGGCTTTGCCATCGACATCAAAAAGGGCGAAGAACTCCCGGCGGAGAAGTCGACGCTCGCGGCCATCTCTGTGACGCCCGAGGTCGTGCGCGGCTTGCGCGCGGCGCGCGCCGCCGAAAAGCCGGCGCCCATCGGACTCGACGCCCCGGCCAGCACCGATTATCGCCTCGGTAGCTCGGATCGACTGCACATTGCGGTGTGGGGGCATCCGGATTTGAGCACCGGCATGTCCGGTAACACCGTCCTTCCGCAATTGGGCGCGTCGATCAGCACAGGATCGACCGCCGGAGTTGGCTCCATGGCGGTGGGTGGTGTGTCGGCCGCGCCCATGAATGGCAATGCGCCCGATCGAGCCATCGACGAAGACGGTACGGTGTTCATGCCGCTCGCCGGCAAAGTGCCGGCGGCTGGACTCTCGGTGCCCGCGTTCCGCGCGGCGCTGGAAAAGGCGCTCGCCCCGTACATCCATAACCCGCAGGTCGAAGTGCAGGTGACGGGGTATTTTAGCCAGCGACTCTTTGTGGCGGGGCAGGTCCGTAACCCCGGCGCCGTGCCCATCACGAGCGTGCCGACCTACGTGACCGACGCACTCGCGCAAACGGGCGGGGCGTTGCAGGACTCGGACCTGACCGAAGTGCGGCTGACCCGTAATGGTCACACCGTGACCTTGGATCTGGACCGGCTCTATTACGAGGGCCTGCAGGGCACGAACCTGCGCTTGCAGCACGGCGACGTGCTCACCGTACCGGATCGCCAGTCCGAGAAGATCTACGTCTTGGGCGAAGTCACGGCGCCGAAGTCCTACATCCTGCGTCGCGGGCTTGTGACCTTGGCCGAAGCGCTGGCCGATGCCGGCGGCCCGAACTCGGTGGCGGCGAGCACCGCGCACATGTACGTGCTTCGGCTCGATGCCGACGGTCATCCGCTCGTCTATCACCTCGACGGGCGAGCGCCGGAGTCGTTCTTGTTGAGTCAGGCGTTCCCGGTGCAGGCGGGGGATGTGGTGGTGGTGAACCCGACCGCCGTCTCGCGCGTCTCGCGACTCGTGAATCAGTTCTTCCCCCTCTTGAGCGAGACCGCCTTGGTCCGTTCGTTACGCTGAGGCGCGCACCATGGCCACGCCGCTTTCTGAGACGCGCTCTCACTACGAACTCTCCGACGCCGGGTCCGAACCGGGGTCGGTGTCGTTTGCCGAGCTCATCGACAACCTGCTCTTCTTCTGGCCCTGGTTCGTTCGCGTTTGCCTGAGCGTCATGGCGCTCGGCCTTGCGTGGACGTTCTTGCAGACGCCCATTTATGAGGCGACCGCGCTCGTCCAGGTGGAGCCGCAAAAAGGCTCGTCGCTGGGCGCTTTGAAAGACATCAGTGCGTTGCTGGATGCCTCGGCAGGCGGCGCTTTGCAGCAATTGGTACCAGGCGAAATCGAGATTTTGAAATCCCGCACCGTGCGCCTTGAGGCGATGCGTCGCAGCGGCGCCGACATCGAAGTGCGCGTCGCCGGGCGTATTCCGCTCGTCGGGGGGTTCTTGGCGCGCACGCTGCCGACCGGGGACGACGGGCTCGTGAAGCCATTCCTGCCGTTCCAGCTTGCCTACGGCGGTGAAGTGCTGACGGTCGACTCGCTCGAGGTGCCCGAACGGGCGTTCGGCGAGCGCTACGTCCTTGAGGTGGTGGAAAAAGATCGCTACCGGCTGTTGTCGCCCGATGGAGAAGTTCTGGGTGACGGTCGAGTGGGTAAGCCGTTCGCCGCGGCCGGCGTCAAGCTGACCGTCGCGGAACTGCGTGGACGGCCGGGGAATCGGTTCACGTTGCGGAAATTTGAACCGCGCGCACGGATCAAGACGCTGGCCGACGAAATTACGATCGCCGAGGCGAGCCGTAACTCGAACGTCATCAAAATCACGTTCGCGGATCGCGATCCGATGCACGCGCGTGATTTTGTGAACGCGCTGGTCGATGCGTACGTCGAGCACAACGTCAGCCATCGCTCCGAAGAGGCGGCGAAGAGCCTCGCGTTCTTGCGCGCGCGCTTACCCGAAATGCGCCGGCAACTGACCGACGCCGAGAGTCGCTTGAATGCGTTCCGCAACACCGAGCAGATCCTCGACGTCAACGAACAGACTAAAGCGCTGTTGGATCGGGCGGTATCGCTTGAGACCGGCCGCCAGACGCTCGAGTTGCAGCGCGCGGAGCTGAGCCTGAAGTACGAGCCTGCGCACCCGGCACTCAAAGCCGTGGACGCGCAGTTACGCTCGCTGCAAAAGAACATCTCGAGGGCCGAAATCGAGATTCGTCGCTTGCCGGAGAAAGAGCAGCGCTACCTGACTCTTGAGCGCGACGTGCAGGTCGACAACGAACTCTATGTGAGCTTGCTCAACAACGCGGAGCAGCTGGAGGTGGCGCGCGCCGGTACCGTCGGGAACGTCTCGGTCATCGATCGGGCTGAAGTGCCGGAGAAGGCCGCACGCCCCAAGAAGCCCTACATGATCGCGATCTTTGGGCTCCTCGGCATCGTCCTCGGTTTTGCGGCGACGCAGCTCATGTCGTTCTTGACGGGGATCGTCCGCGAACCGAAGAAGCTGGAGCAGGCGACGAACTTGCCCGTCATCGCGCTCATTCCGCACTCGGACGAGCAGGCGCAGCAGGACTATCAGGCGTCGCGGAAGGCCTATCTGCTCACGACCACGGATCCGAACTCACCGGTCGTTGAGGCGTTGCGCAGCCTCCGAACCGCGACGCTCTTCTCGCTGTCGGCACTGCCGCGCGGCAAGGTGCTGTTGGTCACGTCGGCGACGCCGTCGCAGGGTAAGTCCTTCGTCGCGGCGAATTTGGCGTCCCTGTTTGCTGCAGGGTCGGGGCGGCGGGTGCTGATTATTGACGCGGACATTCGTAAGCGCTCGCTCAAAGAGTACCTGCCGTTGCCGGTGGGTGGCGTCGGCCTCACGGATATCCTGACGGGGCGCTTGGCTTCCCCGGCCGAGGCGCTGGTCGATTTGGGTGACGGATTGACGGTGCTGCCGCCGGGTACCGCCGAAAAAGACCCCGGTCGCCTGCTGTCGGGTGTTGGGTTCGCGAAGGTCATCGACTGGGCGGTGGATCACTTTGACCTGATCGTCGTGGACTCGGCGCCGGTACTCGCGGTCAGCGATACCCTGGAACTGGCCAAACACGTCGACGAGACGCTCTTTGTCGTCCGCCAGAACGAGGTTGGCATCGCCGAAGTCAGCGAAGCGCTGGTCGCGCTCAAGCGGGTTGGGGTGGTCGTGGCGGGCGTCGTGTTCAACTCGCACCAGCCAACGGGTCTGCGCTACGGTTACGCGTACGGGTATGGCTACGGTCGGTACCGCTACAACTACCGTTACGGCAAGCAGAAGTACGGCTACCGTTACGGCAGCGAGAATCCTGAAAAGCCCACGTAAACCGGGGGCTTACGGGTTGCGGGGTCGCAGGCGAGGGCGCTCTGGGCTCGGTGGAGGACGCCGAGCCCAAGCCTAAGTGAGCCGGTCTCGCCCACCGGGCGAGACCGTAATTTGCCTAAGGTGCGGATTCGGTTTAGAATTCGGCGGTTTTCTACCTACTCAATGGATACTTTTCAATGCCACTCGATAACACCGCGAAAGCCGGTATCGTCGCGAAGTTCGCCCGCGGCGCTAAGGATACTGGGTCGCCGGAAGTTCAGATTGCGCTCCTGTCGGAGCGGATCAACAGCCTCGGCGCACATTTCCATGCCCACAAGCGCGACCACTCGTCCCGCCGTGGCCTTCTGAAGATGGTGAACCAGCGCCGCAAGCTGCTGGACTATCTCAAGATCAATACCCCCGAAAGGTACGCGAAGATCATCGCGGACCTCGGTCTGCGTCGCTAAGCAGACCCCAGCACGGCCCGCCCTTCGGCGGGCCGTTGCATTTTCATCGCAAAGGAATTCTATAAGTGTCGTTACACAAGCAAACCTTCCAGTACGGTCCCCACGAGTACACGATTGAGACCGGTGAGATGGCCCGTCAGGCCGACGCCGCCGTCGTCGTCACCGTGGCCGATACCGTGGTTCTCGTCACCGCCGTCGGCGCCAAGAAGGCGGTCCCGGGCCGTGATTTCTTCCCGCTGACCGTGAATTACCAGGAGAAGACCTACGCCGCAGGCCGTATCCCGGGCGGCTTCTTCAAGCGCGAGGGTCGCCCCTCGGAGCGTGAGACGCTGACCTCGCGTCTCATCGACCGTCCGATCCGTCCGCTCTTTCCGGAAGGCTTCCTGAACGAAGTGCAGGTTGTGGCGACCGTCGTGTCGTTGAACCCGGACGTCTCGGCGGACATCCCGTCGCTGATCGGTGCCTCGGCGGCCTTGGCCCTCTCGGGCATGCCGTTCTTAGGCCCCATCGGCGCGGCCAAGGTTGGTTACAAGGACGGCCAGTACCTCCTGAACCCGACCGTCGCCCAGATGAAGGACTCGGCGTTGGATCTCGTCGTCGCCGGTACGCAGGACGGCGTGCTGATGGTCGAATCCGAAGCGCAGGGCCTCTCGGAAGAAGTGATGCTCGGCGCTGTGACCTTCGGTCACGAGGCCATGCAGGCCGCGATCGGCGCGATTAACGCGTTGGTGGCCGCCGCCGGCAAGCCGAAGTGGGACTGGAAGGCGCCTGCGGCGCACACGGAACTCGAAGCCGCGGTGGCGGAACTTGCGACCGAAGGCCTCAATGCGGCCTATAGCTTGGTTGTGAAGTTCGAGCGTCGCGACGCGATCTCGGCCGTGAAGGCCAAGGTCATCGAGGCGCTCGCCTCGGGCGAGACGCCGAAGTACGCTGCGGCTGACGTCGCCAAGGTGTTCGGCGATCTCGAGTACCGCATCGTCCGTGACCGCGTCCTCTCGGGCGCGCCGCGCATCGACGGTCGCGACCACAAGACGGTCCGTCCGATCAGCATCAAGGTCGGCGTATTGCCGCGTACCCACGGCTCGGCGCTGTTCACCCGCGGTGAGACGCAGGCGCTCGTCGTGACGACGCTCGGCACTGGCCGCGATGCGCAGATTATCGATGCGCTCGAGGGCGAGCGCAAAGAGCCGTTCATGATGCATTACAACTTCCCTCCGTTCTCGGTGGGTGAAACGGGCATGATCGGCTCGCCGAAGCGCCGCGAAATCGGCCACGGCAACTTGGCGCGTCGCGGTATCGCCGCGGTGATGCCGGACATGGAGAAGTTCCCGTACGTGCTGCGTATCGTGTCGGAGATCTTGGAGTCGAACGGCTCGAGCTCGATGGCCTCGGTCTGCGGTTCGTCGTTGGCGCTCATGGACGCGGGTGTGCCGATCAAGGCGCCGGTGGCCGGCGTGGCCATGGGTCTTGTGAAGGAAGGCGACCGCTACGCGGTGCTGACCGACATCCTGGGTGACGAAGATCACCTCGGCGACATGGACTTCAAGGTGGCCGGTACCGCTGAAGGCGTCACCGCCCTGCAGATGGACATCAAGATCACCTCGATCACGAGCGAGATCATGAAAGTTGCGCTGGCACAAGCCCGCGAAGGCCGTCTGCACATCCTTGAGAAGATGAACGACGTGATCAATCACCCGCGCGCGAAGATGAGCGAGTGGGCGCCGACGATCACGACGATCAAGATTGACCCTGAGAAGATCCGCGACGTCATCGGCAAGGGCGGCTCGGTCATCCGTGCCATCACCGAAGAAACCGGCGCGACGATCGACATCGAGAACGACGGTACCGTCAAGATCGCTTCGGTCAACGGTGCGCAGGCGCGTGAAGCGCAACGTCGCATCGAACTGATCACGGCGGATGTTGAAGTCGGTCGGATCTACGAAGGCAAGGTTGTCCGTCTCATGGACTTCGGCGCGTTCGTGTCGATCCTTCCGGGCCGCGACGGTCTCGTGCACATCTCGCAGATCTCCAACGAGCGCGTTGAGCGCGTGGCCGACGTCCTTAATGAGGGCGATGTGGTCCGTGTGAAGGTGATCGAAGTGGATCGGCAGGGACGGGTACGACTGTCAATGAAGGATGTTGATGCCTGAGAAACGGATCCGTGTTCCACAATCCTCAGCAAACAAGGGGCCATTGGCCCCTTGTTTTTTTGACCGAAAAGATCCAACGGAATGAAATTATGAATAATGCCGTGAGCGTTTAGCGAGGGAATAAAAGGCGAGCGGCGAATTAATCGAAAAAATTAACAGAATAATTCCAAGGCTATCGCGAAGAGATAAATATGAAAGAGGCGATCACGGGCATAATAAAATATATCGGCACTCGGGGAATATCTTCGGTATTGAGCTTCGTGACATTGGCAATAATCTCAAGAAAACTAAGTACAACTGATATTCTTAAATTAAATACCGTTTTTATCGCTTACGGCATGAACCTCTCTTCAGCTCGGAACTGCCTTTACTTCACAAAGAATATATCTCGGAAAAACAGCAGCCAGAGAAGCCGGGTAAATTCGACGCTGATAGCAGAAAATTACCAGAACATACTATCAGCGTTTGGTTCAGCTTTTATTTTTTTTACCGCGAAGCGAATGGGAATAAACACATCAGTCGCGGCTATTATATCCTTGGAATGTGGGCTAGCAGTGAACTCAATAGACGGATTGAGATTGCTGAAAAACAAAGCGCCAGTCTTTCAAAATTACTTTCTCCTGGGCAGCATCATTGCACTATGCTATTACGCAATTAACGGAATAAACCTAGAATCCGCAATTATAGGTCTGGAAATTCAACTCGCACCGATGGCGCTATCGTCTTTATACGCAAAATACATCTACGCTTTCAGATTTGGCAGTAAACCGAATCGATTTAAACTGAGAAAAGACTTTTTTTCGATTTTTTTCTTGTCGATATACGATAGCATAATATTTAATGGACCATCAGTAGTCGGACAGTTGACCTCCGTGGTCGCTGGGATGTCAATACAATTCATAAATCGGATATTTTCATCGGTAGTATTCTTGGTTCCGCTCGTTCAACATTTTTCATTAAGTAATGAAAATAGCTTTCAGAATAAAGAATTCGGAGTGATAAAATTATCCCGAAACACAATATTTGTGCTGTTAGTGGCCATTTTTGCGATACCGTTAATAATCGGATTGGAGCTTTTTATATATCTAGTCGCAGGAATTCGCACCGGAATTGAAGAAGGTATTTGCGTCGAAATCCTTGTAGTTGGCCTAGCTTTTCTTACCAGCGGCGTCAGGTATTCAGCAGTAGAACCGAAGGATCTTCGGTTTGGACTTATACTTTTATTTTTAGGCGCGCTCGGAATGACAAGCTTTTATATAACTCAGAATATTAAAATGAATGATAGTCCCGTGTTTGTCACATTAATTCAGTTGGGGTTTTTGCTTATGCCATTACACTTCTTGAGATCAAAATTATCCAAGCAGGCGCAATGAAATGGCAGCCGTAATTGCAAATTTGGCGGGTGGGTTAGGGAACCAGCTGTTTCAGTTCGCAAACGGCTTCGCAGTTTCGAAAAAAATGGGATGTGAACTCTTTTTATATCGTGACGACATCCGAACAAGAATAAACCACAAGACAGATATTGAAGAAAATTTCGAATCCGAATTTAAATTTGTATCCAAAGCAGAATTAAGAACGAATTTTGGCAGTCTTAATTCATCGACATTAATGCGGGAACTTTATCAAAAGTCGCCACTCTGTCCGACCTGGGTGATGCCTAAGGAATATTTCTATGAAAGATGGGTTAAATATCGCTCACTAAATCCCGTGCACGGATCCGGTATCTACTTGCATGGATACTGGCAGTCACCAAGATATTTCGAGGAATATCGTGAGAAAATTATATCTTCGTTAGCGTTTCGATTGGGAAGCGATTTGAAGCAAAGAAATGACGAAAAAATTAATAAATATAGATATGTGACAGTGCACATTCGGGGTGGAGATTATTTAACCCGAAGAAATAAAAAAATATATAACCAATTATCAAGTGGTTATTACGACAGCGCATGCCGCTACTTTTCCGAAAGATACAGCGACGTTAAGTTCTTGCTAATTACAAACGATGAGCCATATGCGCGGAGCATATTTGCGGAAAGTTTATATAATATTGAGTTATTTGAAGCGGGAAGCAGCGAAGATTTTTATATGATGACTAAGGCATTCGGGAATATCATAGCCAACAGCACTTATAGTTGGTGGGGCGCCTGGCTGAACCAGAATGCAAAGTCGATCGTGGGCCCAAAACACTGGTATGCCGAAGGACATGTTCCCCAACATGCCCATTCGATATTGCCTAACGATTGGATATGCATTTGATGAAAGACTTCAAGTTCAGTGTTCTGATCTGTGTTTATGCTGGGGATGACGCTCGGTTTTTTAAAATGGCGATAGAGTCTATTCTAGAAAATTCGGTCGCAGCAACGGAAATTATTCTCGTTATAGACGGACCGATTGGGCAAGAAATAGAAAATGTAATATCAAGAGACCTCTTAGAACAATGTGAACGCGCTAAAGTCTTCCGACTAGAGAAAAATTCTGGATTAGCAAAAGCCTTAAATTACGGATTAAGTAAATGCTCATACGATTGGGTATTTCGTGCTGACGCAGACGATATTAATATGATTAATAGATTCGAGACGCAAATTAACGACATATTGTCAAATCCTGATTGCGACATATTTGGGTCTTATATTACGGAGTATGATGATTTTCAGGGCGAATATGTAAGATCGGTGCCAGAATCAGATAAAAAAATTTCAAATTTCGTTCGATGGCGCAGCCCATTTAATCACATGACCGTTGCATATAATAGAGCCGCAGTTCTAAGGTTTGGCGGCTATCCGGATATCTTCC
>Ga0164297_10005667_pt1 | contig 10620 bp, 13 predicted proteins | sample GEODES058metaG_FD_113539 | JGI IMG/M metagenome (GOLD analysis project Ga0164297, IMG submission 113539) | Dystrophic lake water microbial communities from Trout Bog Lake, Wisconsin, USA - GEODES058 metaG | ecosystem: Environmental > Aquatic > Freshwater > Lake | place: USA: Trout Bog Lake...
GCTATTTAATCTATAATACCAAAATTTGCCCAACGTGCATCACCTAAGCTGACCCATCCCATTGGGCCACCCAATGAAGGATTACTGTTAAATACAATGGTACCTTTGGGTTGGTTAGTTGCTGGCGGTCCGCCAGCAGATGTAAGTGTAACATCACCAATTCTTACTGTGTCGGCAGCTATTGATCCATCTGGTAATATAGAAAGATTGTTTTTGTTATTGCTGCTGATCACCAACACTTGGTTACGTGGCATGCCAAGTATGCCAGTATTGGCCGACTGTTTGCTAAATCCCAATTCAACTTCTTGATCCCATACACTCAATGTTTGACCGGGTTCAATGGTGTTAATACCTACACGTTTATTTGTTACATATAATGTTTGACTTAGTAAACTTTCGCCATTTACTTGTAGCTCGTTCAATACCCCAAGGCGTTGTAAATTACTGCCTGTTATTGTAGTTGCCAGGGTCCCGTTATCAATAATTGACTGCCCATTAACTGACAACTTTGCTAAATCTAAACCATTTGTTTTAATTTGATTATACACCATATCTGCATAACTAGCAAATAAAACACTATCTAAACTTGTGCGAACATTATTTGTTGCTGCAACAACAAACTTTTGAAACATAGGGCTTTCTTCTGGAATAGAACCAGTTACTGTCAAATCGCCTTCGATAGTTGTAGAACCTTTGACTGTTAAATCCTGTGTGACTAAATTATTTTCAACCACAGTTACATCATCTAAAATACTTAACTGACAAACAGTTGCTCGGTCATCAATTCCAGTACTGCCAAACTTGGTAATAATGCCGCCAGAAACATAGTCTCCGGATATTACTGCATCAGTCAAATCAACTGCCGACATTGGTATGCTACGATCTGGAAAATTAATTTGTTTGGTGTTTAATGCATTAACAATTACCCCTTGATACAACTGAGTAAAATCAATGTTATTAACATATTGAGCAACTTTTGTTTGAATAATATCAATTGATTGATTTTGTACTGCAGATACTAAATTAGTTGCTAATGTATCAACTCTACTGACTAATTCAGCTTCTATAGAAGCAGTATCAATTGGCAATTGAGATACTTTGGCATCTATTTTTTGACTCAATAATGAACCTAATAGTGTCGACGTATCTAATGCTGACACAATTTCATCAATCTTTTGTGTGATTGCCGTCATCGCCTGAGCTTGAACTTGCGATGTTATTTGTGTTATTATACCTTGGACTATTGAATTTACGTGGGTGTCTATATCCATTTTTACTCGAATTGTATGCTAACTACGTGTTCGTAGTTCTTTTTTAGAAGACTTTTATACATTAGATTTTTATGCACTTGAAAGTTTACTGCTCCGGCATCCATGCTGAATTTTGCCAACTGTTTAAAGTACATGGTTCGTCTATTGAATGGACCATAATTAACAGTTTCATTGGTAGCTCTATTGATTTGGTATACCATAGTATTCCAATGTGCACGATCCTTTTGATCCCAATCATGCGATTCTAAAAATAACAATGACTCGGTGTTATTGCGAATAACTGCGGGAATACTAAATTCACGCTCTTTGAAGTCTTGGTTTTTATAATCACGTATTGTACTTATAACAAAATTTGTGGCCAAGCTACAAATTGATTGTATTTTATTTTGTTGCTCTAGGTCAGAATCTGCGTAGGTAAAATATTCATCCATTGCAACAACACATTGAAACTGCTTGCGATAGTCTAACAGATTTGCAGGGTCTATGTATTGATAGTTTATTCGGTGTTGATCTAAGAATTCACGTGCAGTTGTGGAAATTTCTGATACACGAATTGTCTTTGCACGACATGCTAGTATTGCTGGATTAAATCCAATGAACAAAACCGATTCGGGGTCTAAATTTTCAGTGTGGTAAACGCCATCAAGAATTTCTTGCTTGCGAACAACAACATCATCCAATCTAGAATTAAATTTAAGTGCAGCTAGAACTGCATCTGTGTATTCTGCAAAAGTCATAATACTATTTAGTGGTTCTAACCAAATCCAACGTAACACAATGGAAACCACCACCTAAGGTGCGACTATGACGTAGCTCATGTGGAGCAACTGTAAATTTGTAGGATTCTAAAATTTTTATAAGGTTGTGTTGATTTTTATCAACAATTACGGTATTCGGATCGACAGTTAACATATTCATTGCTATCCATTTACTTGCATAAGGATATTGATAAAAATCCTGTGCTACTACATCATCAACCCAAATTTTATCCCATGATGCAAAAACCCGGGGACAAGTTTCGGATTGAACTCTTGATGCATTTAACATCACAAGCCCTTCACGCAAAGGAACAATAGTACTGTCAATATGCACTCCTGCATAAAAATTGCATAACTCAATAGTTAGTTCGGGGAACTGTGCACACAACCAATCGTACGCAGCACGGTTACCTGACGCTGACTCTAAAAATAACCAAGTATCATTTAGTCTACAGATGTTTGCAGCGTCTAGCACCAGTCCTTGATCTCGAGGCATGTGTATAACTTCACTGGCTTCGTCTAATACTGGCCCTAGGTAATTAATTTCTTGATCCCTACATGGATACATCATTGCACAGTCAATGATTTTACTTCCATATACAATTAGTCTATCCCGGGGACAATAATTATACATGCCATTAATAGCTGAAAAATCCACTGCCGGCGGACGCAATATTATCTCAACACCGAGCTCGAACAACAGTTTTTGTAAACCATCTAAATCTTCATTTGATTCATCAATTATGTGTTGCGGCACGGGACCGCTAGGAACCGGAGTTTCTTTCCAAGTTGTTTTTTCACTTTCTTGTGCAAATACTGGATCGTTACTGGGCCAATTAGCACCAGTTGCTGAACCCACCATAATTGATTTTACTACGTCCCATTCGTTGTAACTTGATATCATAAATGTCCGGTTATTTGTAAGGTATAACGTGGAGTTGGTCCAATGTTTGCGGCCATGTGTGGAGTATCATATTGCCATATAACACCGTCGCCTGCATGCCATTTAATAAATGGTTCGTCGGCACATTCAAGATAGTGTCCCGACTGCCATTCTTCTAAAAACACAATCGCTCTATGTATAGAACTTTCTTGTCCTTGCAAGTTAAAAATTGTAACATACTTTTTGTATAAGTCAGAGTGTGTTGGCAATATTGAACCAGCTGGCATTCGATAGTAGCTGGTCCCAATGTCGCGCCAACCTTTTGCAGTAAACATTTCAATGAACTGATTGTTCCATTGTGGCTGGGGACTGCGCATGTCACACATGTCACCAGTTGCAACATTTTGATATCCTATATCGGCCCATTCTTGAAGTTTGACACTGTCATTGAACTGTTCTTGTATATATTCTAAACGTGTATATTCATCGTCCCAAAAAGGTTCAATGTGAAACTTACTGCATCCTGGTGTTGCCATAGTGTATTACCTTTATATTTGGATTTGTTGTGGTATATTGCCTCCATGGGTCAATAATCGTAGATCCATCTTCAATTTTGCAATATAACTGTTGTTGGTCCCTGACGCCTGCATAACCATATGTAACAACTTGGTTGTGTGCAAGCAATACTACTCCTTTAATCGATTCGGGCACTGATGGTTCGGTCAATGGGTCAATGTACACTGGAGTGACACCAAATTCAGGTAAGTAATGCCCAACTAATAAACTGTAACTGCCTTCTAAGTATGCAACATTAGGTTTATATGCTTTGCCATGTATATACACAGTATTAAATGGTGGTGTGTTTTCAGCAATAAACTTGGCCATATTACGGGCCTGCTGTTCTCTAGCCATCATAATAGTATCAAACAAGTCATAGCCCAATTCTAATGTTTCCGCAAGATAACGTAGTGCAATATTATCACGTGGATGGCAAGGACCAGCATCACCCATGCCAGCAGTCATATACTTGGGTCCCATAATACGCATACTGCTTTTTGCCAATGCGTTTGTTACTACATCAACATTGATGTTGCCTTGTTTGATAGCAACATCCTGTATCATGTTCACTAATCCAATTTTTGCACTGATAAAGGTGTTGTAAAATACTTTAATACATTCTGCTTCGTCCCATGTACCAACTTCGTATCGCGGATTGTTTTGCATTAGTGTTTTATAAAAATCAATTAACTCCTTGGCATCACCGGTTACTGAACCGTCTTCGGTTCCGATAATGACCATTTCAGGGTTAACCATGTCCCATTCTACACTACCCATGGCAATCAAATATGGATTGTATATAAATCTTGCATTAGTGATTATCGGCACAAACTCATTTCGTGTAGTCCCGGGCAATACGGTACTAATCAATACTACTAGTTGATTTGGGGTAGCATATTGATTGACTTCTGCTAATACTTGTTTTACAATTGAGTAGTCAAAATCTTTATTTTCTAAATGTGCAATAGGTTGTTCGCCGCCATATTTGGCATCGTGCGGTGTTTGTACTGCAATAAAAATAATATCTTGACCAGAAACTGCTGCCTGCAATGTCTCAGCAATTGCAATTTTGTCACTGCTACGTGGATAAATATCATACCCTGTTACATTATGCTTGCTGGCCATTGTTTCGGCACAAGCCATACCTAATTTTCCAATTCCTATAAACCCTACATTCATCTATGTTCTCCTTAGATAGATTTTACCATATATTGCACGACAATTTAGTTTCTAAAATTCAAAACGGAAAATCTGTTTATTATTATCCATTTGGTACCTATGATCACTCTATTATGTTATCAAATAATCCTATTAGCATGCATGTAGATTGGCGTTTGGATCGACCGTTTTTTCATTGCTACTTTGCCGATCAAGAACCATACTATGATTCAACTTTTTTAAAATTAAAAGACTCTTTAATATATTATGATCATGTATACCCATCTATGCGTACCAATATATTGGCCAATAGTGAAAAATCTGAACTTAAAAAAGATTTTCTTAGGTCAGAGAAATACTACGACTGGTATTATTTCTATCACGGATTTGCTGCATTAGATTGGTATAGAGATTTTCAATATTTGAATTCAACTTCATTTAATCGATTTGACAAAGTATTTATATGTTACAATCATCTTATATCAAAATACCGTTCATATAGATTACATTTGGTCAGCAATTTAATATCGCAGGATCTAGTCAAACATGGGTCAGTAAGCCTATTCTTAGAAGACAAAGAAGGCACGTGGAAAGACACTATCGAATCCAACGAAAGCCCATTGGACAATCGTGCACGAGTTAAAATTTACAACTCGTTAAAAAATATAACAGCGCCATTGATAATCGATACTGACTCTCCCAATGGTGCAATGAGTGCTACTGTTGATATAAAACAATTGACTAGTGCGTTATGGCATGTGGTGACAGAAACAGTATACTTCCTACCCAAGTTACATTTAACAGAAAAGATATTTAAGCCCATTGTGGCCAAGCGGCCGTTTATACTTGTGGCGGCTCCGGGCAACTTGGCATACTTAAAGAGCTACGGATTTCGTACATTTGATCGTTGGATTGATGAAAGTTACGATTTAGAAGAAGATCATTATATACGTATAGAAAAGATCACCGCCGAAATTGCACGACTATGTGCGCTGACTCCTGCAGAGCTAAGACAGATGCATGCAGAAATGCAGGAAGTATTGGAGTATAACTTTAATCATTTTTACACGACATTTAAAATAACTATAGTTAATGAATTAGTAGACAACTTTGCTAGTGTGCTAGGACAAATAAACAACGGACGGCAACCTAATAATCATAGCCAATATCATACTAGATTTGAACTTACTCCCGAATATTTTGATGAAGTAAAAAAACGGTTATCCAAATAAATACTTGATAATAAGAATTTCAAGGAGCTACCGATGGCATTAACCGATTCAGTGTTAAACCTACTTAACAAAAAACCCAAAGACGCAGACTTACAAGCAGATCCATTACGTCCAGCACGTGAAGCCAAGATGAAGGATCGTGCAGGTATGGTTATCAGTGTGTTTGCCTTAATACTAGCAGTAAATGCTTGGTACGGCAACCGACTTAGTAGTGCAGTACTAAATGATACTATTGCAGCCAATGATGTTTGGAGTTTTTACGAAGCCAAAAGCATTAAACAAATGCTGGCCGAGCAGAGTTTAGATGATGCCATTGTTCGCAAAGACACAGACAAAATTGCCAAATTAGAAGCCAAGATTGCTCGCTACGAAAGCGATCCCAAAACTGGCGAAGGCAAAGTAGAATTAATGGCCAAAGCCGAGGCAATTGAAGCCGAACGCGACCATGCAAAAAAGCAAAGCCCATGGATTGGATTTGCTAGTACCCTATATCAATTATCAATTGTTGTTCTATCCGCAAGCATCTTGGCAGTAAGTATGTCAATGTTCTGGGGCAGCTTTTTTGTTGCCGGGTTAGGACTATTACTTTCAGCACAAGGTGTTTTCCTCTGGTTCTAAGGAGCCAGGCGTGTGGATCCGTTAACGCTGTTTGCCCTGGCCAACGGGGCAGTTCAAGCAGTCAAAAAAGGCTGTCAACTTTATAAAGACATCAAAGGTGCTGCCGGAGATGTCAAAGCAGTCCTCAAGGACCTCGACGACCAATTCCATGCTAACCATCCACCTGACAAGCCTGCTACAGTTACGCAACGTAATGCTTACATAGAAGAAAAAAATCGTGTAATTGAACTGAACAAAAAGCAAGGTGAAACTGCTGGTATCTACCAAGAGTTAGCCAACTATCTCGGCGACTTCTTTGACAACATGAACAAGTGCATGGCTGTAATCGAAGAAGAAGAACGCAAGAACCGCGAAGAAATCTACGAAGGCGAAGAAAGCCTGGGTCGTCGTGCTCTACAATTGGTTATAATGAAAAAACAACTGGAACAAATGGCAGTTGAACTACGTGAAATGATGATCTTTCAAGCACCACCTGAATTGGGCGCACTTTGGACCGATGTTAGCGAAATGATGAAGGAAATGGGGGAACAACAAAAAGTCCTTCTTACTAAAAAAATGCGGGCAGAAGAAGTAATTGCTAAAAGACGCAAAGCTATGATGAAACAACTACGTGATGAAGCAATATGGGGTGTTCTAATGTTGGTCGGGATATTTACAACAGCCAGCTTGTTCATGTGGGTAGCATACGATCGGCAACAAAAATATCCCCAATACGGTGCCGGATTGTTTCCTAGAACTGAAGAAGAACGCAGAGTAGAAGAAGGTCCGCAAAAATACGTTGGACGATAATTATCGGAAAAAATGAATATAAACTAACAGAACAATCATAGCCACCGACCATATCCCAAGTGCTATAGCAAACATTCCCCAAAAGAATACTGCAAAGGACAAGTCCAACACCCAATCAGTAAAACTTTGTTTATTACTCATGTAATTATTTAAGTACACTCTGACAGAAATAAAGCACTACGTAATACTGTAAAGATTTGTAATTAATAAAACTGTAATATTTTGATTGATAAATAGGTATATTAACAAAAAGTGAATTAAATGTCGAAAGTTCTTTTTATTTTAAAGCGTCGCGAAGATTTTAACGCTACTGTGCATAACCACGTGGGATTAAGCACCGGATTATATAATAGTGCAAGTTTTGTTAATCAAATGCTGCTAGATTCAGGCATAGAAAGTGCACTCGAAGTTGCAACTGATAATAATTGCATTGATCGATTGGTAACCAAACATAAACCCACTCATGTTATTATAGAAGCACTTTGGGTAGTGCCTACAAAATTTTATATACTACAAAAATTACATCCTAAGGTAACTTGGATTGTACGCTTGCATAGTGAAATGCCATTTATGGCCGGTGAAGGTATGGCCATGGACTGGTTGGGCGATTACAGTGGATTTAAAAATATTGTAATTGGGGTTAACGCACCGCGTATGTTAAGAGAAACACGTTTATATCTACAACATCGCAACCAATGGTCCAATGAAGAAACTGAACGTCGTGTTATATATCTGCCTAACTATTACCCACAAGATTACAAGTCACCAAGAAAAATAGACAAGAAAAAAGATACTGTTGACATAAGTTGCTTTGGTGCCATACGTCCTCTTAAGAATCATTTATTGCAGGCGTTTGGTGCAATGGAGTTTGCAGAGAAAATTGGTAAAAAATTACGTTTCCACGTTAACGCCGGACGCATTGAAATGCAAGGTGGGCCAGCACAAGCTAATCTCAAAGGGTTCTTTGAACAAATTTACGATCATGGACACGAAATGATTAACCATCAATGGACCCCACGAGAACAATTTTTAGAATTGTGCGCACAGATGGATATTGGTATGCAGGTTAGTTTTAGTGAAACATTTAACATTGTGGGTGCAGATCTAATTAGCCAAGGAGTCCCACTTGTAGGCACTGCTGGTGAAATTCCATGGGCAGTAACTCCATTTTGCGCAGATCCAACAAATAGTGCAGACATTGCTGATAAATTACAAAAAACATATAATTCATCATGGATTAATGTAAAAACAAATCAGTGGTCATTAACTAGTTATACCAACAAAACTAATCGAGTTTGGCATAAATACTTTAGTTAGGAAAAAATCATGTGGAAATATCGAGCAGAATTAAAAAGATGGCATAGAGGATCACTAAGAACTACCGTTCATGAGTTTGACTCATTTGAAGATGCTCGTGACTTTGCCGAAGCAGATGGCACAGGAACCGTAAAAGTGTACTCGCCAGAAAATGAATTATTACATGTTAGCAGTATTACCCCAACACAAGGAACATACGCATAATGTCTAAGCATAGAGTTACAACACATTCTTGGGAAAATGGTATTTTAAAAAATATTGGGCAAGTATTTGACACACTTGCCGATGCAATGTCGTTTGCTAAAAGAGCCGACGCACACTCAGTAAAAATTTATGATGCCGATGGCTCTTTAGTACATTCTGCACACAATGTTAACCCTGAAGTTTTAACAAAAACCTACGCTTAGTTTTTTAAATACTAAGGCTTTAATGATTGAACTTTTATATACCCTCGTAGTCACGCATATCACTATAGTATGCGTGACTTTGTTTTTGCACCGTGGCCAAGCGCATCGTGGATTTGAATTTAATCCTGTAGTAGAACATTTCTTTCGCTTTTGGCTATGGCTAACCACTGGCATGATCACCCGGCAATGGGTAGCAATACATCGCAAACATCATCAATACAGTGATTTAGCACGTGATCCACACAGTCCCGTAGTGTACGGCCTATGGCGTGTGTTGTTTGGCGGTGCTTTGTTGTATAGTTCGGCAGCCAAAGACGCAGAAATGGTTGCTCAATATGGAGTAGGAACTCCCGATGATTGGATTGAGCGTAACTTATATACCCCACATAACTTCACTGGCATAGGAATAATGTTGCTAATAGATATGTCTATATTCGGACCATGGGGATTTGTAGTATGGGCGGTGCAAATGTTATGGATACCGTTTTGGGCTGCAGGAGTTATCAATGGTCTAGGACACTGGTGGGGTTATCGCAATGGCAATTCTAGAGACAATAGTCGCAACTTAGTGCCCTGGGGTATTATAGTTGGTGGAGAAGAACTACATAACAATCATCATTTGAGCCCAGCAAGACCCAAGTTAAGTCTAAAACCTGGTGAATTTGATATAGGGTGGATGTATATCCGTATACTACAAGCTCTAGGTCTTGTAAAAATCAATAGGCCTCTGCAATAAACTCTGCTTCGGGAATACGTGTATGCGTATTCTTACTACCAAGCACTACAACAATTCTACGTCCCACATCAGTATCTAACATCATTACAATGCATCCGCCTGATGCGTGTATGTAACCTGTTTTGCTGACAATAAAATTGTGTCGTTTGCCAATGACAGGGTTAGTATTATATAATATTAGCCAACGACGCTTCATACGAATCTTTACAATGGGACTAGCAGCCGCATCAACAATGGGTTTATACTTACTGGCTTCGGTTACTAGTTTAACCAACTCGCCGGCAGTACTGACATTAAACACACTGAGACCAGTTGCTTCGATAAAGTGAGTATGTGTCATACCTAACTGTTGTGCTTTGGCATTCATTGCTGTGACACAAGCAGTTTTACCGCCAGGGTAATAATCGCACAACAACTTTGCTGAGTTATTATCAGATTTTACCAACGCCATCATTATGCGTTGTTCTCTACTGACTCCTATTAAGTCAGTATGTGGATTTTGATCTGCATCTAACACCACCATGACCGTCATTAGTTTACTAATGCTAGCAATAGGACGAACTTCTTCAATATTTTCGCTTTGTAATAACTTACCTTCACCGTCGGCCACTAACCAACTTGTAGCAGTTATTGTTTTAGCAAAGGTAGGTAATACAACTGTTGTTAACAACACCAATAAAAGTTTTTTCATTTGGACTTATTAATGCTCGAAAGGTCGTTTAAGATAGCGTATGGCATAAAGTACAATTGTAGCATCCACCATTGGTTCAAGTCAAACCATTTGGCTAATAGTTTATCCAATACTGGGGGTACAATATACATTATCGTTGTGCCATTTGGAAACGTTTTTCCAAATCTTGTCTGCGATCCAAGTGAACTGCTTTGTTTTTACC
>Ga0164297_10005668_pt1 | contig 10616 bp, 5 predicted proteins | sample GEODES058metaG_FD_113539 | JGI IMG/M metagenome (GOLD analysis project Ga0164297, IMG submission 113539) | Dystrophic lake water microbial communities from Trout Bog Lake, Wisconsin, USA - GEODES058 metaG | ecosystem: Environmental > Aquatic > Freshwater > Lake | place: USA: Trout Bog Lake...
ACACCTGAATTGGCATTGCTTGTGGTTATACCACTGCTGGTTACACTTGTGGCAACTCCAGTGTTAGCATTGCTGGTTGTTACGCCACTTGTACTTACTGTAGTGGCAGCACCAGTATTTGATGTTGTGGTTATACCACTACTGGTTACGCTTGTAGCGACTCCGGTATTGGCATTTGATGTTGTAACACCACTGGTACTTACCGTAGTGGCTGCGCCAGTATTTGATGTTGTCGTTATGCCACTACTAGTTACACTTGTAGCAACTCCGGTATTGGCATTTGATGTTGTGACTCCGCTTGTGCTAACTGTGGTAGCAGCACCCGTATTAGATGTTGTGGTTATGCCGCTTGTGGTCACACTGGTGGTTGTTCCTGTATTGGCATTACTGGTAGTTACACCACTTGTGCTAACTGTGGTAGCAGCACCCGTATTAGATGTTGCTGATATACCGCTTGTGGTTACTGTAGTTGTGCTTCCGGTATTGGCATCAGTTGTAGTCACCCCAGAACTTGATACACTTGTAGTTGATGCTGAATTTGCATTACTTGTGGTTATACCCGAGCTGGTTACACTTGTGGTTGTGCCGGTTGTTGTATTTGCAGAACTAACTCCGTTACCAGTAATACTGGTAGCAGTATTACCACTAGTAGTTGTAACTCCAGCAGTGCTAACACTGGTGGTAGTGCCAGTAGATGTATTTGACGTTGTTATACCGTTTCCAGTAACACTGGTACTGGTATTACCAGTTTGAGTTGTGACTCCACCACTGCTTATAGTAGTATTTGCTGTATTGCTGGTTGTTGTTATACCAGTAGTGCCCACAGTGGTTGAATTGCCTGAATCGGTATTTGCAGTAGTGACCGTTCCGCCAGACACTACGGTGGTAGTGTTGCCGCTTGAGGTAGATACTCCGCTTGTGCTGACTGTGGTACTATTTCCTGTGGCGCTATTGCTTGTAGTAACTCCTGAACTAGTAACCGATGTGTTGCTGGTATTACTTGTGGTTGTGACCCCGTTACCAGTAACTGTTGTATTGCTACTTGTATTACCAGTGGTAACTGAATAGGCAGAACCTTTAACCCAAGATGCTCCGCTCCAGGTATAGTAGTAGCCGTTGTAGATTACCTGTTGGCCTGCATATGAGCCTTTTGTGGGTAATGCATTAACTGTAGTTGGTGTTGCCATTTATATTACTAAGCGCCTCCGCCGGTTGGTGATGTTAGTGGGAACCAAAATGAATTGCCTCCCCAATAGGGTGATGCTGTGCCATCTGGGCTAACCCACATATACACAGCGGTTTGATTTGATGGATCAGTGATGTCACCATTGTATGCCGCGGGATTTGAGTATTGATAGAATACGGAACCTGGTGCAATATTGGCACTGGTATATATCTCTCCAGGTGGTGAACCAAATGGTTCTGGGAACAAGTTATTGATAATCAATTGCGGATCCTGATTGGGGAACACTGTATAACTACCAAAATTCATTGTTGGTGGCAGTCCTACATTGGTTTGATAGTCTGCTGGTACTGACACATTGGTCAAATCTACCCAGTTGCTATTGCCATATTGTGCTACAGCCTGGGTCCAAAATACGCCTTGTGTACCGGTAGATGCTAAGACTTGATTGAGATTACCAAACGAGCCTGCGGCCGATATGCCGCTGGCTTGATCAATTACCAAGTTTCCAACATTGCCACCAACAAACAAATTGCCTGTGGTACTGATACCACCAATCACTTGTAGTGCACCAGTATTGGCTCCAGTACTGTCTATTCCAGCATTGGCGTAAAATGCTCCCTGCACTGATTCAGTGGTGGTAACAATTTCTCTATTGGTGTAGGTTAAATTCTGTACATTGATATTGCCAGCAGATATATTACCAGTGTATGTGGTCAGATAGGCCGCAGTATTTGCATTGGCCCCGGTTGCCAAACTATTGATAGACGCATTGGCTGCCGTAACTGACTGTACCACTGCAGATATTGCCAAATTAGCAGCAGTAATATTGGCTACTAGACCACTGCGTACTGAATTCACATATGAAACTACTCCGGTGTTTGCGGTAACGATAGCAGCATTAGCAGCTGTGACATTTGCTCGTATACTGGATATTGTGGCATCTGTGGGCAAGTATGTGGCCACGTTGGCGTTACCATAGCTGGACACAATACCGGTTGCATAAAAAGCATTGCCTACAAAGTATCCGGCACTGACTGTGGTAACATTTATATTGCCGACCGACAAATTTCCAGCCACTTGTACATCAGTGGCTACATAGATATTACCACTAGTGATATTGCCGCCAACTGTGATGTTGCCAGCCGATATGTTGCCGATATATGTGGTCAGGTAGCTGGCCACATTGGCATTACTGTACGTTGATCCAAACGAGAACGGACGTCCGTTTGCATACAATAGGTTGTTGGTGTAAACACTGGTAGTAGTTATCAAGTTACCGGCATGCACATTGCCCGAATAGCTGGTTAAATATGCCGCCACATTGGCATTGCTATATGTGCTGCCAAATATGTAGGGTTGCCCGTTACCGTATACCAAATGGTTGGTGTAGATGTATTGTGCACTGATATTGCCGGCATAGACTGGCAAATATTCTGCCACTTGCACATTGCTGTATAAACTGCCGCCGGATCCGCTTACACCAGTTAAAAAGTATCCGTTACCGTAAAAGAATGTGTTGGTGGTTATACTGCCGGTAGTTGTGATATTTCCATTTATGTTTTGATCACCGTTAGAGTAGCTGCTACCGCCCGACAAAGATCCGCCGCCACTGGTGGTGCTCAGTATGGGCGTAGATACATCAATCCAGTAACTGCTGACCCCGTCGGTTTGAAACTCAAATACTCCGCCTGTGACAGTATCGTACCAAACGCTACCCGGAATAGGATTGTTGGGCGGGGCGCTGGTAGCCGAGTACGGAAAACTCACAAACGGTGCACCGTTTGCATAGTAGACACCGTCTGTGGTAATTAAATTACCTAATGCTGTTAAATTTCCGCCCTGTATGTCAGTTGTGGCAGTTAACAAGTAGGCCGAAACATCAGTATTGCCGTAACTGCTGCTGGCAAATGGTGTGCCATTGGCCCAAAAGAATGCTTCTGCAAATATACCGCTGGTTCTAAAATCAGCGTAATTGGCTATGTTTACGTTTGAATCCGTTGCGCCTGCATCGTTGGTATACGCAGTCACAAACGATTGATTCTGCTCGCTCCAATAGATAGCCACATTTGATACTAGGCCATTGGCACGGTTGAACACAAAGCCAACGTCAACATTTGCTTCGGTTGCACCTTGATGTAAAACAATTAGAGGATCTTTAAAATACTCTATATTAGTATCAAGATCCCAAATCTTCGGTCTAGTTAATGCCATGCGTAATCCAAATTATCTAGTATTTATCACTATAGAAAAAGGGCCACCAGGGCCCTTTGTGATATTGGAACAACGCTCAATTAGAATCTACTGACAGATACTTCGATTACGCCCTTGGAGTTTGCCGGGAAATCTTGGATGGCTTTGCCGATGGCAGTGCCGGGCGCCGGTGTGTTGTTTACTTTGGCATAACCAAAACCGGCACTGACCATGATATCGCCCTTGACAACTGGTCCAACCACCATGCAGGGCACACGCCCCACCAAGGCAATTGATACCACACCGGGGCCATTTAGAGCACCATTTAGCAGTTGTGCTGGGCTAGTTGATACTACACCAGCAATTCGATTGGTATTGACTTCGGCTGCGGTGACTTCTTGCTCACCACCAAACATTAGCACTGTGCCTGGAGTATAATGTCTATCAGCTTGATAGTTTTCTGCTAGATCTGCATTTGAATAAATTTGTTGTGTCATGTCAATTCCTGTTAAACTGGCTGGTAAAGTTTGTTAATTCTCAAAATAGTGTTGTTGTTTGTCACTGTGGCCTTGATATTCACAGTGCCACTGTTGACTGTTCCACTCAATGTGGCCAGGGTATTACTTGCAGTACCCACTCCGCCCAGGCTGGTTGTGTATACTGTAGAGCCATCTGTGACTACCAGCACTTTACCAATCCAACGGATATCGGTATTTGCTATTGTGGCAGTCACTGTGTATTCGGCACTGGCATAGGATCCAAAAGCAAAACTGTCAATTGTGGTAGCTGATCCACTTGTGGTCACAGTGACATTTGCTGTTTGATTTACCTGTGCTCCGCCCGGTACCCAGCTCACTACCGGATTTGATGCCACAGTGCCTGTGCTTATTTCTACGCCAGATGCTGTTGCCAGTATATTGTTGTATCCACTAGTATCAGATATAAACTGTGGAGTTGCCGTAGTAGTTAGAGTTCTAACATCAATCAAGTCACCCACTGCTGGGGCTTCAGTAAACACCACAGTGTTATTGCTTGAGAATGTAGAATAAGCTATAGTTGGTATCTGTAACACACCGTTAATGCTGACCAGAGTGCCAGCAGTGGTTAATCCAGCACTACCTGATATCAAATTGGTTAACTGGAATGCCACTGTGCCACCGTCACCATTGAACTGATTGTCAACTATGATAGTGAATTCTTGTCCAGGAACTTTCCAAATTGATCCGTTATAGTATTCTAGTGTACTGGTTGTGGTGCTGTAACGCAACATACCAGCAACAGCAGTTCCGCCTACGTTGTCAGGACGTTGTGTTGTGGTACCAGCTGGCAACAACACGCTGTCGCTACTGTTGATAATCAATTTGGCGCCAGTTATCAAATTGGCAGTAGTTGCACTGTTACCAATTAGCACTTGATCATAAGTTGATCCTGGTCTTGCCCAAATCAATGTATTGTCTGTGTGTCCTTTGACAATAAAGTCAAAGTTGGCATTTTTGTTACTGTTAATTGTGGCAGCTTGTTGTAGTTGTACGTTGCCTTCGGCAAATGTCTGTCCACCAATCCATAAATTGCTACTGATACCAACACCACCAGCAACCTGTAATGCGCCAGTAGTTGTACCGTAACTTTCATCGATTGAGTTTATAAATGCTGATCCATAAACTGTGACGTTGCCGGCTTTGTCTAAAGTCAACAAAGGATTTCCAGCTAGTCCAGTATTGTATACTCCTAGTCCATCGTTGCTGCTGCCGAGACTGATACGACCTTGATTTGTGCCTGAACTGTAGTCAAGTACAACACCATTGGTCATTGTGCCTGTATAAGCACCCAAAGCATATACGCCACTGTTGACTGTGAGTGTAGATCCAAAGTAACTAGTGTCACTTACACCAATACCACCGTTTGGTACCACAATAGCGCCAGTAGTTGTACTGGTACTAGGAGTACTTGCACTGGCTACTAGATTAGATAATAGTGTAAATACGCCAGTGGCTTTTAGTGTAGTAAACACCCCAGATCCGGGTGCCACATTACCAATCGCTTGTGCCTGTACGCCTGCTATGTTGGCATTAGTCGTTATGTATGCATTGGGCACATTTAGTGCTCCGCCCACATACAAATTACCACCTACACCAGCGCCACCAAAGACTTGTAATGCACCCGACCCTGCGGATGTGCTTGTGGTTGTTGTAGTAATTAGTAAGTTGCCGCCTGCATCCATTGTGATGTTGGTTACACCGCCTGTGGGTATTGCACCTGCGTGTAGGGTTTTGCCTGTGCTGAATGTGATACCACCGCTTGAATAAATAATACTATTGGCCACTGCTTCAGTACCAAAACCCATACCATAAGTCAAGTTATTGGTTGATGTTTGGAATATTTGATTACCAGTTGCTTGGTCATCGTAGATGCTACCACTTGAACTAAACAACATGTTGCCAATATTGGCTTGGTTGGCGTATACGTTACCTTGTACTCCAATACCGCCTGCTACCGATATCACACCAGTAGTTTTAGATGTTGAGTTGGTGGTAGATTTGATTACAATGGTGTTTGCGCTAGTGATACGCATCACTTCGTTGTTTGTGTTAAGTCCTTGTACTGCAAATACAATATCATTTGCACCTGCAGTGGCAATTAGCACATTACCGCCACCGGTAACAGTATTACCAGCATTGTATAGATAAGCATCGTTTGGTTTAATCAACGCATAGCCAGGATAGTTGTATACGCTACTGGCAATACCCATGTCAAGGTAGGTGTCGTTGTAAGTTCCGTTATCTGGTGTCAAGAATATATCAGCTGATGCTTGTGCGCCCGGATATACGTTTTGTCCAGTTACAATACCAGCATAGCCATTGAAGTTAGCAGTTTCTTGTGTGACTGTTTGCCCGTCTACAACATAACCTGAGCTAATACCAGCGTAAAATGCGCCAAAGCCGGCTGCATTACCAAAGAACTGTGCGTTGTTACCAGTAATCTGATTAATAGTACTGGTACTCAAATTGATGTTTCCGCCAACAAACAAGTTGCCAGCAATGTAGGCACCACCATTTGTAACTTGAAATGCTCCGGTACTTGGTCCAGTATTATTAGTGGAGTTAGTAAACTGTACTATACCGCCCACATTCAGTGTGCCACCAATACCGGCACCACCTGTGCCAGCAACTACTAGTGCGCCAGTTGTGGTATTTGTGCTTGCGGTACCACTAGCAGCAACAATGTTACCAGTGTTGATAAATGCACCACTCACTGTGAGTGATGTAAACGATCCTGTGCTGGCCACTGCGTTACCAACGGGAGTTCCTTGTAGGCCAGCTCCACTCCATATGTTACCACTTATGCCTGCACCACCTAGTACCACCAGGGCACCAGTTGTGGTGCTGGTACTGGCAGTGCCCGAATTGGCCACTAGGTTACCGGCAACAACTTCAACTCCGGTTACAATTTCTTGTGTGGTATTGATATATGTCAGCGTTCCTTTAACTGCCAAGTTACCGCCAATGTTGACATCGCCACCAACACCAACACCACCCGATACAACCAATGCACCTGTAGTGCTTGAAGTTGATGGGGTAGAGCTGGTTAAAGTGGTTGCTCCACTTGCAGTCAATGTGGTAAATGCACCAGTCGCAGCAACGTTTGCACCAATTGGGAAACTATCTGCATATCCTTTTGCTATAATAGCATTGGCTGCTGAAAAGTTTGATGCGTATTCTGTTGTAACGTAAGCACTGGCAATCGGTGTAGCACCAGTTCCGATGAATGATGTTGCACCAGTTATTTGTGCGTTACCAGTACTGAAGTTTGTTACTACTCCAGTTGTGGTTGCGGAACTTGCAATCAAGGCATTTGCAGTACTGAGATTGGTAGCATATTCAGTTACTGCATAAACACTAGCAATCGGTGTTGTACCGGTTCCAACAAATGATGTTGCACCAGTGATCTGAGCATTGCCGGTACTGAAGTTTGTAGTAACCCCTGTGGTAACTGCTTCGCTTGTGATCAAGGCATTTGGTGTGCTTAGGTTTCCTGCGTATTCGGTTCTTACGTACAAAGATGCAATCGGTGTGGCGCCTGTGCCCACAAATGATGTTGCCCCAGTTATTTGAGCATTGCCTGAACTGAGATTGCCGGCAAATACTGTGTTGCCGTTGATGTTGCCAATGGTGGCATTGGCCAGATTGCTTATGTATCCGCCGCTGATAACAATATTGGGTGTGCTGGCATTGGCAGCAAATAGAGTGCCAACAACCGAAAGATTACCTAATAGAATATTGCCACTGCTGAGATTTCCAAAGTAGGCATTGTTAGAGTAAACATTGCCAATAATTGAGCCTAAACCAATATTGGTACTGGCTCCAGTTATTTGTGCATTTGCGGTACTGAAGTTGGTTGCGTAACTGGTAGTGGCATTTGCGTATGTGGTATTGGTGTTTACTATATTTCCATATGTTGCACTGACATTAGCAATGCTTTGAATATAACTGCTGGCACCAAATATAAATGCGTTACCAGTTGAAAAATTAGTTGCTACTTCGGTTGTTATTGCAGCACTGTACAAGGCAGTTATGTTACCGCCAGTGATCAACACATTGGGCGAACTTAAATTACCAGCCTGTAGGGTTGTAAAATAACCGGTGTTGCCCGATATAGGAGTATTTGTGATTGCTCCGCCACTGAACAACACATTGGCTGAGCTGATGTTGCCTGCATATTCTGTGGTAAAATAGCCTGTGCTACCCGAAATTGGTGAGTTTACTATCCCGCCTGGTGCGCTAAAGGTACCAGTACCGGTAATTTGCATACTGGTAGCTGTAATATTACCGGCATTGATATTGGCAAATCCAGCCGAAGTCAGGGTCGATAGTGCATTTCCAGTAGTTGCAGTGGCAATGGCTTCAAATGCTTGATCAGTTTCGTTCCAGATCCAGGCAACATTAACTGCGCCATATGGGCCCAGAGTGCTGAGATTACGATTGATCAACATACCAATTTCGTAACCGGCCGGGATCGATCCCGAATATCCCGAGTTAAATGTAACTATGGGATCTTGGATATATGTGTTAACCGAATTGATTGTGCTGGTGTTACCCGAAACAGACAAATTACCCACAATAGTAATATTACTATTGATTGACATGTTGGGATTAAACAATGCCCCGGTGATTGATCCAGGTACTAGTTTTGCGTATGCGACAATGTTTGCATCAGTAACCTGATTATTCTTAATTCTAGTGATATAATTTGTGGACATTTTGAGGTCAATCCCTTGTTCTATAGGTGTTATTGTTATTTATCGCAAACAAAAGGAAAGTATAATCAAGATCTAGATAGTAGAAACACAGGTTGACGGGAATTGTCTAAAAGTTCCCGGCCATATTACACGTACTGCGCCAGTTGTGCCTGAACCTCCCACGCATCTAAGACCGGCACCTCCCCCGCCATAAGTTCCGCCAGCTGGTCCCGGACTATTTGAACCACCTGATCCACCGGTGCCAACTGCAGATGAGCTTCCAAAGCCACCTCCGCCTTTTCCGCCTACGCCATTTGTACCTTGTCCAGTAATACCAACACCGCCCCCGCCACTGCCAGCTTGGGGTTGTGCCCCCGGTTGTCCACCAGGCCAATAGGATCCGCCGCCTCCGCCGCCGCCGCCGCCGCCGCCGCTTCCATTACCGCCAGAATTAGGAATTCCGGGGGTCGGTGCAGCTGAACAACCACAACCATTTCCGCCTGCCCCACCTGCACCTGCATAACCACCAGCTCCGCCGCCACCACCATAACCTTGTCCAACATTGTTTCCGCCTGCCCCACCAGCTCCGCCGCCGCATCCAGTATAAGTTCCCCCAGCTCCGCCACCACTTGAAGTTGCAGATCCGCCACCCCCGCCTTTGACCACAGTTGGTGATATAAAATAACTGTCACCACCTGTTTTTGGGCTAGCATTTGTTACACCAGGTGCTCCACCACCAACAACCACAGTTAGACTTGCGCCTGGAGTAACTGGATAATTGTTAATATAACCCAATCCGCCTCCGCCTCCGCCATGCCCGTGGAGGAATCCAAAGCCAATCACATTAGTAGCGCCATAACCAGCTCCGCCACCCCCAACTGCAACCACGGTTACTGTGGATATACCAAACGGTACAAAAAATGTATTGTTGCTTGTGAATGTAATTGATCCGCGAGTGTTTACGTTACGATTGATTTTTAACGTATCTTCTACTGAGCTAAGACGTGGCATTATTGGTACCCCGCAGCTCCGCCTAATACAACAACCGACGATGATCCCAATGTCACCATTGTGAGTGATATCACTGTAGTAGTTGCGATATTCAATGTTGATGGTGCTATTCCTGATTGCCATTGAATATTTGAACTGAATGAAGAATTTATATTTGCTACATTGGGGTAGTAAGTGTTTGCTGTTTTGGGGATAATTATTGTAACTGAAGTTGTGTAACCCGGAGTAAGCGCAATATTGGTTAAATTTGCTGAGAAATTACTGGTGGCTGCATTGGCATTGCAATAGAAAATTGCGCCGTTATTGAAATTTAATGGCACCGAATTACCAACTACTGCAACATTAGTAAACACTTCTTGAGTCTGTTGTACAGTAGATAATCCGGTGACTACTAGATTACCAGTTGTAGTAGTTGCTGTCGTTGTGATATTGCTTGAAAAATGTTGCAGATTGGATATCACATTGGCATTGCTGTATGTTATAGCAGTTATAGTGGCATTAGCCCAGGTTTGGTAAGCACCAATATTGGCCTGTGTAGAGATATTGCCTTGATATAGAGTACCAATATTGGCATTGGCATAAGTTTGATAAACACCCACGCTATTTAAAATATTGACGCCATTTGAATACACATAACTTGGCGATGACATATAGGCCGAAGTATATATGTATCCGGTTGCCTGAATTATATTGGCTATTTCGGTATAGGTTATTGTTTCATAGTTGACTGAAGTAATATTTCCAGTTACTGTGATATTATTGGCTTGTATATTGCCTGTGGTAGTGATCGATGCGGTTGACAGATAGGCCGCAGTATTTGCGTTGGCATTTGTTGCCAGGCTTGTAATTGCAAGTGCTTGAGCAGCAGCGTTGGCATTAGCGTATATTTGATAAGCACCAAGATTGGCCTGTGTTGATATATTGGTGTTATACAATGTACCAATATTGGCTTGCGTTGCAATATTGCCCGAATACAATGTTCCAATATTGGCA
>Ga0164297_10005672_pt1 | contig 10614 bp, 7 predicted proteins | sample GEODES058metaG_FD_113539 | JGI IMG/M metagenome (GOLD analysis project Ga0164297, IMG submission 113539) | Dystrophic lake water microbial communities from Trout Bog Lake, Wisconsin, USA - GEODES058 metaG | ecosystem: Environmental > Aquatic > Freshwater > Lake | place: USA: Trout Bog Lake...
AGACGCCAAGTGGGCTTTGGGACCATAAGCGGTCATGTCCGAGTCCCAACCAAAGGCACGCTTTCCTTTTTCCTCAGCCGTCTTCAAGACTGCAGGCGAGTCGGTATTTTGGAACAAAATGTCCGCTCCACCATTGATCAGTGATGTTGCCGCTTCAGTCTCTTTAGGTGGATTGAACCACTCATTGACCCAAACCACTTTGGTTTTGATTTTGGGGTTGACCGATTGGGCGCCCAAGGTGAAGCTATTGATATTGCGAATCACCTCGGGAATTGGGACAGAACCCACCACACCCAAGACGTTTGATTTGGTCATGGAGCCCGCCACCACACCGGCCATGTAGGCGCCTTCATAAGTGCGTGAATCGTAAGTGTTCATGTTGGGAGCTTGCTTGTAACCGGTCGCATGCTCAAACTTCACATCAGGACTCTCGCCCGCCACTTTGAGCATGGTGTCCATATAGCCAAAGGTGGTTCCGAAAATCAACTTATTGCCTTGACCCACCATGTCTTTGATCACGCGCTCAGCATCAGCAGATTCAGGGACATTTTCGACAAAGGAGGTTGAAATTTTGTCGCCAAATTCTTTCTCCAGCGCCTTTCTGGCATTGTCGTGCGCGAAAGTCCAACCGCCATCACCAACAGGGCCAACATAGGCGAAGGCAATTTTGACGGGCTCAGCCTTGGGCGCTTGAGCCTCAGGTTTTGGCTCTTCTTTTTTGCCGCAAGCCACTAACATGGCCACGGAGATGACACTGAGCGCGCCGAGACGGACCAGGGAGCGTTTGGGTTGATCGAACATAATAAAGAGGTCCTTTAAAAAGTAAGGGTTGAAAAAAAATAACTCATTGAGAGCCAGGAAAAAAAGGTTTACCTATCGAGGAGGGCATATTAAGCCTGATCCACTGAGGGTTTCTTGAAATAATAACCAACACGATGACAGTGGCCAAATAAGGCAACATGCTGAGCGCTTGGCTGGGCAACTCGATGCCCAAGGTTTGCAAGTGAAACTGTAGCATGGTCACACCGCCAAATAAGTAGGCACCAAAGAGTACGCGAGAAGCGCGCCACGTGGCAAAGGTGGTCAATGCCAAAGCAATCCATCCCTTACCCGCCACCATACCCTCAACCCACAGTGGTGTGTACACGAGCGACAAATACGCACCGGAGAGGCCACAAAGGGCTCCGCCCGCAACCACAGCCCACCAACGTATCCACCGCACAGGGTAGCCCAAGGAGTGGGCCGATTGGGGAGACTCGCCCACACTTCTTAAAATCAAACCCGCTCTTGTGCGATTGAAAAACAAAGTCAACGCTACCGTCAACGCCATCACCCCGTAGACCATGGGGTGATGGCGAAACAAAGCCTCACCCAGCCAGGGTATATCGGACAAGCCTGGAATCGCATAGCTCACACTGGGAGGTAATTTGGCTTGCACATAGGGCACTCCCACAAACGCCGATAAGCCTGCTCCAAATAAACTCAAAGCCAAGCCTCCTGCATATTGATTGGCGTTCAAGCCAATGACCAAGGCACCAAAAATTCCCGCCAGGAAGGCACCCGTTAGCATTCCAACCACAAAGCCAAGGCTTGGCAGTCCGGTGTGCACGGTCGTGGCAAAACCAGCCACGGCCGCACAGAGCATCATGCCCTCGGCACCCAGATTGAGTACACCAGCTTTTTCATTGATCAGTAGACCGAGTGCGGCCAATGCCAATACAGTTCCAGCATTGAGTGTTGCAGCAATCAGTAAGGCGTAAGACTCCATCGCTTAGTGTCCTTCAAGTTCTGATGAGCTTACAGGAACCGTCATTTGGGCGGGAGTTGCGGGCGCTTCATTCGAAGCAGAACCCACCCAACGCAAACGCTGATAAATCAACGTATCACAAATCAACAGTGAAAAAAGCAGCAACCCTTGGAAGACGCCTGTGAGTGACTTGGGTAGACCAAGCCGAGACTGGGCCAACTCACCTCCAATGTAGAACATACTCATGAGCAAAGCCGACATCACCATGCCAAGGGGATGCAAACGCCCCACAAATGCCACAATGATGGCCGCAAAACCATAGCCCACCGGCAAGTACGGGGTCAGTTGTCCGATCGGTCCTGTTGCCTCCAATGCCCCCGCCAAGCCCGCGCAGGCTCCACTCACCAACAAGGCGAGGTATAAATTTTTACTCGATGAAAACCCACTCAACCTGGCAGCCATGGGCGCCAAACCAGTGACCTGCAAACCAAAACCCATTCTTGTGCGGTACAAAAAAATCCAAGAAGCCAAAGCTCCCAGTAATGCCAATGGTAAGCCCCAAGTCATGCGTGAGCCGTGAATGATTCGTGGCACAAGCGTTGTGGGATCAAACGTCTTGGTCTGTGGAAAATTGTAGCCATCGGGATCTTTCCAAGGGCCATAAACCAAGTAACTAAGGATCATGGTGGCAACATACACCAACATTAAGCTCACCAAAATTTCATTGGCATGAAAGCGCTCTCGTAAAACGGCCACAACACCCGCCCAAAGCATTCCACCCAAAGTCCCGACCAAAAGGATCAAGACCACCACCCCGCGTCCCCAAGAAGGATCGACATTGAGCGCTACGCCGCTTGCGAAAATAGCGCCCATCACATATTGACCCTCAGCCCCAATGTTCCAAACATTGGCTCTAAAGCACAACCCAAGACCCAAAGAGATCAATAAGAGAGGAGTTGCTTTGACCATCAACTCACCAATTGCGTAGCTGGACTTGATCGGTTCCCAAAAAAACACCATCAAGGCGCGAGCCGGATCCTTTCCCATGGCCAAGAAAAGTGCAATCCCCACCAACACCGTGATCAAGAGCGCCAAAACGGGCGACAGCACACGCCAAAACTCAGACGGTTCACTTCGAACTTCAAGACGCAATTGACGCATGCTGCTCCCCCCAGAGTCCACTCATCCACACACCCACTCCTGAGAGTGTGGCCTCTTGCCGGTTGATACTGGGCGAGAGCTTGCCTTGGGCCATCACGTACAAGCGGTCACAAATCTCAAAGAGCTCATCGAGCTCTTCGCTCACCACCAGCACAGCACACCCCTCACGCTTTAATTCCAACACCTGCGCTCTGATTTGTGCAGCTGATCCCACATCCACGCCCCATGTGGGCTGGGAGACGATGAACACCTTGGGGTTGGCATCCATCTCGCGTCCCATGATGAACTTTTGTAAATTTCCACCCGACAGGGATTTAGCCTTGGCCTGAGGACCATTACTGCGGACGTTATAGCGTTGCAAAATCTCTCGTGTTTGATCAAACAATGCGCGGGGTTGAATAAATCCTTGGGGACTTAGTGTCTCTTCGCGTGTGAGCATCATGTTGTCCTTGAGTGACATCTCGGCCACCACATTGCGCCCCAGTCGGTCTTCGGCCACCACGTGAAGTCCAATTTCACGTCGGGCCCTGGGCCCCCAATCGCCAACAGGGCGGGACATCACTTGAATACTCTGGGGCTCGCAACGATCGTCCTCACCCGAGAGCGCCATCAGCAACTCGCGTTGCCCGTTACCCGACACACCCGCAATACCCACCACCTCCCCCGAGTGCACTCCTAGAGAGAGGTCTGTCAAATCAACCCCAAACTGATCGAGTGCATGAAGACTCAAAGACTGCACCTTCAAACGAAGTTCACCGGGCACTTGAGTTTGACGCACCAACGCAGCAGGCTCGGCACCAATCATGAGCCGACTCAAGGACTCATTGCTTTCCTGGGCTGGGCTACACACTCCAGTCACTCGACCATTTCTGAGTACCGTACAGTGACTGCACAACTCTCGAATTTCATGCAATTTGTGGCTGATGTACAAAATACTACAACCTTGGGCAGAGATTTGTTTGAGAACGTCAAAAAGCTTTTCAACCGCCTGAGGGGTGAGCACCGAGGTCGGTTCATCCATGATCAAGAGCTGTGGTTCGGTGAGCAAAGCGCGAATGATCTCGACTCGCTGCATTTCACCAACGCCCAACGTGTGAATGGGCCTGCTTGGATCAATATCAAGCCCATAAGTTTGCGCCTTCTCCACGATCAACGCGCTCACCTCATCCAAACTCAATGTGCTTTGTAAACCCAGCCATACATTTTGAGCGACAGTGAAGGTCTCAAAAAGACTGAAATGCTGGAACACCATACTGATGCCCAAATTTCGGGCATGCTGGGGAGACTTCACCACCACCGATCGGCCGTTAAAGAAAATTTCTCCAGCATCTGGAGACACGGCTCCATAGATGATTTTCATCAAAGTAGACTTACCGGCACCGTTCTCACCCAAAACAGCGTGAATCTCACCCGGTTGCACCTGCATGGAGATGCCATCGTTGGCCACCACAGAGGGGTAATGCTTGGTGATGCCTCTTAAATCTAAGCGAAGGGTCATGACAATGGGTCTGGGGGTAATCCAATTGAAAAAGTTGAGCTCAAACGCTCAAGGGAAAATTCTTGTGCATACTCCTCCTATCATCATAGCAAGTGCAATGCCAACAAAAATAGGATCCATTCAAATTGACCCGCATGGGTCAAGATTATGCTGATCTTAAGCCCAAAGGGGGCCTATTTTTAGCCCTCGCAGATCAGAATTCAAAGGGTCCGTGTCTGCGCACCAAAGTGCGAAGGACAACCCTTTCAAATATTCCAAAACAACCCAAGGCACCAATTTTGAGCATTTTTAAGTCAGAGGAGGCATGACTCAACAAAATTAATGAGCTAAAGAATGAGTATGGCCCTGAAATCATTGACATTGGTCAAAGTCGGACCCGTGACCACTAAATCCGACAAAGCTGAGAAAAAACCGTGTGAATCATGTCGACTTGAATACTCACTCAAGCTCACCCCCAGCGCCTGGGCTTTGGCAAGGGTGTGCGGACCCACGCGAGCACCCGCTGCGCTTGAGGAGCCGTCAATGCCGTCCGTGTCAGCGGCCAAGGCCCAAACCCCAGGCGTGGCATTGAGGCCTTTGACCAAAGCCATGCAAAACTCTCCTGAACGCCCTCCTCTGGGAGTGCTTGCAGAGTCTGCGCTAGAAGAACTGGAGCTTGCCAGCAAGGACTTGGGGTCGAGGGTAACCGTGGTCTCCCCTCCACTTAGAAGCACACAAGGTTTTTTGAAGGGTCCCCGGCCTTGCGCGGCATAACGCGCAAGGCTTGAGTGCACCAAAGCAACGTCTTTGGATTCACCTTGTAGATCATCGGCCAAGATATAGGGCTCTATACCCAGGCGCTTGGCGTGGTCTGCAGCAGCATTCAAGGCATCATTGGGGCAAGCAATCACCCTCACCTCATGGCGTAAATTCACCAAACCCTCAGCTTTGGGAGTTTCAAGTTCACCGCGGGACAAGGCAAGCTCAATGGCTTGGGGTAATTTGATTGCGTAGCGGCGCACAATATCAAATGCCTCTTTGCTGGTACTCTGATCCGGTACGGTCGGTCCACTGGCAATGATTTGGGGATCATCCCCCGGTACATCGCTGATACACAGCGTGAGCACTTGGGCGGGATGCAAGGCCTGGAGTAAGCGTCCGCCCTTGATTTGGGAGAGGTGCTTGCGAACGGTATTCATCTCATCAATGCTGGCGCCACTTTGTAATAACGCCTTGTTCACGCCTTGCTTATCTTGCAATGTCAATCCATCAATGGGTAGGCACAACAATGATGAGCCCCCTCCGGAGATCAATACCACCACCAAATCATCTGGGGTGAGATCCTTGGATAGGCGAAGCATCGTTTGAGCGGCCTCTTGGCTAGCGTGATCGGGCACTGGGTGTGAGGCCTGGATCACCTGGATGCGAGAGGCATGGGATTGAAAGCCCTGGGGCAAGTGACCATAAGGCGCAACCACCACGCCACTCAAGGGGGAATGGGGGTTGACTCGGTCCCAGGCCTCTTCAAAGGCCATGGCCATCGCAACACTCGCTTTGCCTGCACCTAAGACCACAGTTCTCCCAACAGGCGCCTGGGGCAAATGTGCCGCCAACAAAGACTTTGGCTGAGCGCGTTCAATGGCCACATGAAACAATTGCTCTAAAAACTCAAACGGTTCAATCACGTCGGCCTCCTGGTGATACTTATTTCAAGCACTCATCATAGACCAGCGCCACCACAAAACGAATATCATTGAACCCATTGCGATCAAACCAATGACCCACCCTTAGATTTTTCATCCCCCTCTTTTTTATCAATTCATGAGCAAACTCTTTATTCACCAAGCACACTGCATCAGCACACAAGACGACGAAGAGCGGGAAATTCAAGGTGGATCAATCTACATTGAGGACGGCGTGATCAAAGACATTTTGGATCCCGCTCAGTACCAAGAGCGTGGTGAGCCCTTGATGAGGGGGGCTGATCGCGTGATCGATGCGAGAAATCACTTGGTGACTCCTGGCTTGGTGAACTGCCATCACCATATGGTGCAGTCGCTGACTCGGGCCGTTAAAAACGTTCAGAATGCAGAACTTTTCTCGTGGCTCCAAGGACTCTATCCTTTGTGGGCTGGCCTGACGCCAGAGATGATTCAAGTCTCACACCAAGTGGCCATGGCTGAGTTGTTGCTCTCTGGATGCACCACCAGCAGCGACCATCTCTACATTTACCCCAATGGTGTGCGTCTTGAAGACAGCATTCAAGCCGCCAAGATCATGGGTCTTAGATTCACCGCAACCCGAGGGAGCATGAGTGTTGGCCAATCCAAGGGGGGACTTCCGCCCGATCACGTGGTGGAAAACGAAGAGGATATCTTATCGATCACCCAAAAACTCATTGAAACTTGGCATGACCCCAAACATGGCTCGATGCTTCACATCGCAGTAGCACCTTGTTCGCCCTTTAGCGTGAGCCCAGCGTTAATGCGCGAGTCTGCCCTATTGGCACGATCTTATGGCGTGCGACTGCACACGCATTTGGCTGAAAACGATCACGACGTAGCCTACACGCAAGAGAAATTCAACTGCACGCCAGCGCAATTTGCTGAAAACTTGGGATGGGTGGGAGAGGATGTTTGGCATGCGCATTGCGTGAAAATTGATGCCCCAGGGATGAATTTATTTGCAAAAACTGGGACAAGCATTGCGCACTGCCCATGCAGCAACATGCGTTTGGCCAGTGGCATTTTGCCCCTTAGAAAACTGCTGAATTTGGGGGTGAATGTGGGACTAGGGGTGGACGGCAGTGCCAGCAACGATGGTGCTCAGTTACTAGCAGAGGCTCGGCAAGCCATGCTCTTGGCACGTGTAGCCAAGTCACTGGAACCGTTTGGCTGTGACCATGGGCCCCAAGAGATGACGCCTCGAGATGCGCTAAGACTGGCCACCCGAGGAGGCGCTCAAACACTGGGACGCCAAGACATTGGTCAACTTCGAATTGGCCACTGCGCAGACCTGGCTCTCTTTAGGACCGATACGCTCGAGCAAGCCGGTGGCGCTGTTCACGACCCCGTGGGTGCACTGCTTTTGTGTGCGAGTCAAAACGCAGATTTCACAATTGTGAATGGGCAAATTTTAGTAGAGGGGGGTGAGTTGACCCGCGTTGAGCTCCCCCCATTGATCCAGCGCCACAACCGACTCGCAATGGAGCTCGTTGAGAAAACTCGCCACCCATAGGCGCTCTCTCAAGGGTCAACTTTTGCACCTTGTTCGTACCAGCGCTTAATGAGTGAACGCTCCTCCGGGGTGATGCCTGTTGCGTTGTTCATGGGTATTTGTGCCAGCACCACAGCTTGCTGATAAATATTCAATGCGTTTTGTGCAACCCCTTGGGGAGAATCAAGACGGACATTTTTCATCTGAAGTGCAGCACCGTGGCAGGGATAACAACGCGCTTGAAGGACCACCGAGAGTTCTTTGTACGTCACAGGCTCAGTGGTCACTGGGGTGGTGTTGGCAGACGAACCCGTCAGCGCCTCCTTGGGTGCCATGGCGACAATCAAACCAGCAATGATCACGCAGCCAATCAGCGCAAATGGCCATGGGTTACTGGCTCGACCTTGATGGAAAGCATGTCGCTGTACAAAAAACTGTCGAATCAATGCACCGGCCAACATCATCACGACCAAAATAATCCAGTGCTGGGGATGGCTATACAAGAAGCCATAATGGTTGCTCATCATGGCAAAAATCACAGGCAAGGTGAAATAGGTGTTGTGCACGCTGCGCTGCTTGCCGCGTTTGCCGTGCATGATCAACTCCTCAGCGGGCAACTTCGGCCCGGTGGTCATGGCTTGCACCACTTTGCGTTGTCCAGGGATGATCCAAAAAAACACGTTGGCCGACATGCTCGTGGCAATCATGGCACCCATTAATAAAAAGGCAGCACGACCCGCAAACCAATGACACGCCAAATAGGAAGCCAGCGTGATCACGAGTAACATCACTCCCCCGACCCAAAGCTCCCCATTTTCACGAAACCCCAACCACTGGCACACTCGGTCGTACACCAACCAAAACACCACTAAAAAAGCCAGCGCCACTGCAATTGCCTCACCAGGCGTCCAAGGCATCAACGACTGATCAATCAAAAATGTCTTGGCGTTGTAGAGATAGAGTACAGAAAAAAGTGCAAAACCACTCATCCAAGTGAAGTAACTTTCCCAATAAAACCAATGCAACTTACTGTGGATTTTCTGCGGGGCCACCATATATTTTTGTGGATTGTAAAAACCACCCCCATGCACAGCCCACATGGCACCATCCACCCCTTTTTCCAATAAGTCGGGGGACGTGGGCTTGACCAAATTGCTATCAAGGAAAACAAAATAAAAGGACGATCCCACCCAAGCTATGACCGTGATCAAGTGCAACCAACGCAATAGCAAATTGGCCCACTCTAGAAAATAGGGATCCATGACTCTAAACTCCGTTCAACAAATAAATAGGTGAGTTGCACGTTATGGGTGCAATGCATTTTGAAACTCTTTTTGCAACTCATTTTTCAATTAAGGGCCCACCCAACAATGACTCAGTCCCTTAGGCTTGAATCAGTTCTTGGAGTTGCAACAACCTAGCCGCCACCGACACTGCAATCACCTCAGGCTCCTTGCCCTCAATACCGGGCAAACCAATCGGGCACTCGACCGTGTCAAGCTCCTCTTGAGTGAAGCCACGCTCGAGCAATCTTTTTTGGAAAGTTGCCCATTTAGTCCCACTACCAATCAGCCCCACACTGGCCAAATCGTGGAGTCGTCTTTGACGATGCAAACATCGCGCCACAATGTCCAGATCCTCTGCATGGCTAAAGCTCATGATCAACACATGGGTTTGAGGCCTGAGGTCATCCACCGCCATTTGCACAGGCTCTGAGTGCTCCATTTGCACGCTGGGGAAGGCTTGCTGGAGAAGCATATCCTCCCGTGAGTCGATCCAAGTCAACTCCCAAGGCAGCGTGCACATGACCTTCATCAAAGCTTGCCCAACATGACCCGCTCCAAAAAGAGCCAAGTGCGGCTCCTCCTTTTGTAAAGTCTTGGCCAAGCGAGCTCGGTCTTGAGCAAAAACGCACTCAAAGCTCAAATTCACAACCCCTCCGCAGCATTGCCCCAAACTAGGCCCCAAGGGGTAGCGTAGCACCTTGACTGTGTTGTCTTCCAGGCTGAATGTATGGGTGGCCAAGGCAGGATTTTGTGGGCTATTGAGCATCGCACGGGCCACTTCTGTGGCTTGGTACTCGAGCTGGCCACCGCCCAAGGTGTTGAACTGAACGCTGTCTTGAAAGACCGCCATCCACGCCCCTTCATCTCGAGGGGCCGATCCCCGCACCGATTGAACGCTCACCAGCACAGCGCACTCATGCTGAGGGAGCGTTTGTAGTGCAGTCAAGAACTCGGTTAAGTGCCTATTCACCGCAAAGGGCAGTCTTCAGATGAGCTCAAGCGTGAGCGCCAGAACGTAGCGCTTCGCAAGCCATCAAAATGCGCTCGGGCGTTGCCGGTGCATCCATATTGAGCGGGACTTGGTGGTTGGCACTGGCACTAACCGCATCACGCAGAGCAAAGTATGTCGAGAGCGCCAACATCAATGGAGGCTCACCCACGGCTTTACTGTAAAAAGGCGTGGGCTTGACGTTGCTGCCATCAAAGAGTTTGACATTGAAGTGCTCCGGGATGTCTCCTGCGACGGGGATTTTGTAAGTGGAGGGTCCGTGGGTCAACAATTTACCCTTACCACTCCAGATGCACTCTTCCATGGTGAGCCATCCCATGCCCTGGACATAGCCCCCTTCAATTTGCCCCATGTCAATGGCAGGATTGATACTTTGACCCACATCGTGCAAGATGTCGACTCCTTTGAGCCACCACTCTCCGGTCAAAGTGTCGATCTCGACCTCACTCACCGCGGCACCATAGCAGTAGTAATAAAAAGCACGCCCCCAAAGGGTGTTGAAGTCGTAGGCAATTTCAGGGGTTTTATAAAAACCTGTGACCGACAAGCCCACACGGTCCAACCAAGCCTGGAGGATCAAATCTTTCCAAGGCATGCTCTTGCTTCCAAACCAAGCATGGTTTTGAGCAAAACTTACATCTGAGGGAGAGCACCCCAGATGTTTGGCCGCCACATGGCTCAAACGCTCACGCATTTGCAAACAAGCATGGTTGATGGC
>Ga0164297_10005673_pt1 | contig 10613 bp, 9 predicted proteins | sample GEODES058metaG_FD_113539 | JGI IMG/M metagenome (GOLD analysis project Ga0164297, IMG submission 113539) | Dystrophic lake water microbial communities from Trout Bog Lake, Wisconsin, USA - GEODES058 metaG | ecosystem: Environmental > Aquatic > Freshwater > Lake | place: USA: Trout Bog Lake...
CCGATTGAATTGTGGAGCAGTCATGTGATCGATCAGAAATTGGATTATTTGCATTTAAATCCAGTAGTCGCAGGTTGGGTCGATGAGCCCGAACATTACCTTTACAGCAGTGCGAGGGATTATGCAGGGATAAAAGGGTTATTGGATATTCAAATGCTATTTTAGTTATTATCAAGCTGGAAGCTTGATGGGTTTTACCACGAGTTACGCTGCGCTAAACTCGCGGGAGCGTTTAAGAAAAGAAAGAGGCTAAAGCAAAAATTAAGAAATGAAAATTAGACTCTATAGACCTAAAAATTTGATATTCGGAATAATTACTTCTATAGCTGGTGAGATTGTTTATTATAAGACTCATGTTGATCGTGGTATAGCAGTGGCTATTATCCAAATTGGAGCTATACTCGTTGGCACTTCTTTTAGAAGCCCGTAGTTCATGGTCTAACACGTATATAGTCTCCTCTGAAGACTACGGACAGCGGGGGGAAATATAAAAACAGATCCTGCCCCAATGCCTTTGATGCCATATAAGCTATGATAGAAACTAATGGATTGGTGATAACAATTAATGCTTTAGTTATGTAAGAATTATGAATGATTTTCCGACACTAGTTGCTCTATATATTGTTTTTCTTGTAATTACGTTTTTTGCATATAAGAAAATATTGACGTCCAAATCACATTGGGCTATCGTATTTTCTTTAATTTATTTAGCAAGTATTTATTGCTACTATAAATTATTAGTTATACTAAAATACTTGCTAATCAGATATAGTATATACATTGAGTTCGGACATGCTAATTTAGATCTTATATTGTTGATGTTTTTCTGTTATCTGAACTCTATGGTTATCTTACTCATAATTGGATATAAAAGATCTAAGTAGAGACAAATATTAGTCCCTCGCCCTTGTTGGTGTTATCACCAACAAGAAGCGGGAATAAAAAGGTAAAACGGGCGCACCGGAACACCGTCAGCCGTGTCCCGTCACTGGCGCGAGAATCAGCGGCGCAGGAGCGAATGAAGTTCCCGCTTTCCGTAATCCACCGCTGTCCGTAGTCCGCCTGCTGTCCGTAGTCGGAGACTACGGACAGCAGGGCAGATATAATCTTACAAAATGTTATTGAAGCTCCCGAAATAGGTGGTCCAGGGGCGATTGTAACACAAGTACGCAAAAATATTTCCAAAAAATCATGAAAAGCTTAGTAATTATATTAATTATTATTCTTTATACCGACCAGGTTCGAGCTCAAAACGCGGTTGTACAGGATACATCTTGCACATTTCTTAAGAACCTAACATTTAAAAATGGGGTAGACACCATAGAAGTAAAAGCTGTATACCAAGACTTTCTTAAAGGGTCAGATTATCTGATATTAAAGGTCTTAGACAGAGAAAAAAAAATCAATTACAAGGAATATGGTATTGATACCGGAGAAGTCGAAAATAGCCACTCCATATATTTTAGACCTGTAAACTGCCAGGAATTTTTTGAGGGAACAATAAGCAAAAAAATTTACACTATTCCTTCCGCAATGAAAAGTCAAAACCTTGCAGATTATTCGAGAACGTCAATAAAAATTGAAAATTTACCAATAGGGCAAATTATTTATTTGAAATGTCTTGTGTTTGAAGATAACAGATTCAGGGATAATCTCGGCACTTATTTTTTTACAATCATCGGGTTGAATTTGGACAGATAATATCCTTTATGGCAAGAATTGAATTTGAGCCGCTATCCGTAGCCTCCGACCACAGCCCACTATGCCTGTTGTTTGCGACTACAGTACTTTTCATTTGATCATGCGCTTTTCGTAATCGACCGGTTTTTCCACGAGTTACGCGATACGAAACTCGCGGCTAGCGGCCACTTGTCTTTTGCACAGATATTCACGGTCTGAATTTGACTAAATAATTCAAAAACAGTTAGTTACGGAAGCCTTTCTACACCACCGGAAATCATTTCGCAAAATTGAGCACTTTTGCAAAAAAGCCTGCTGATTATCAGGGTATTACGTATCGTAAATGTGTCCGGTCGAAAATCAGTTAATCATTTGGCTGTCAGATGTTTAGTGACTAACGCTGAGACCACCGGTAATTTTGACTACATTAACCGTATAAATCGCTGGATATCAATGGTTTTCAATTTCCGGTGGGGATACCAAATTTGAACACTTAAAGCACTGATTTTAAAACACTTACAAAAATGCCCAAAAATGACCGGAAATCCCGGGAGCCATTTTTGCCCCTTTTTCGGTCAAAAACAAACATTTTAAGGCATTTTAAGCGTGTTTATCGGCATTCTGTGTGAACGCTAATGTTCGAAAGTAGCACTTAACCAGCAAACTGCAAGATAAAAGCCGACCCGATACCCTCAGTGCTTTGCACATTGATATTACCCTGATGCAATAGCATGATCTGTTTGCAAAGGCTCAATCCTATACCACTGCCGGTCTTTCGGGTGCTGAAGAAAGGAATAAATATCTTTTCCATCAGTTCGGGGGGCATGCCCAGACCGTTATCAGCTACTTTTAAAACGATACGATTGTTACCAGCGAAAACTAGCTGTTTTTTTAATCTGCCGAAAAATTTGCAAATCAAAAATATTTGTTGAACTTTATTACAGGCAAACATAATATCCGGTTGATGCTTTAGGTCTCCGTAAACTGAGCATCATCCGGATATTTCCATGATTGGCCCGTTACCTTACTTAAACTTTTTTACATGAAAAAAACTTTACTCATTTTAGCATTCGCTGTTTGCGCGGCCTTCACTTCAAAGGCCCAGGTTTTACCTAATTTTCAATTCGGGATCAAAGGTGGTTTGGATGTGGCCAGTGTGTCAACTTCGGCCAGCAATACCCTAAGCAGTAACAACCAGGCGGGTTATCTTGCCGGCGTTTGGGCGCGGGTAGGGGCTTTGGGATTTAATTTCCAGCCCGAGCTTTATTATACTTCGAAAGCAGACAATTTTGTCAGTAATGGAACAACTGTTCAAGCCAATTTTAAAAGTATCGACCTTCCATTACTTTTAGGTGGAAAGATCGGGGCTTTTGGTTTAGGTGCAAGGTTTTATACCGGGCCGGTAATATCCTTTTTGATCGACAAAAATAATAGCTTCAGCAGTGCATTGGATCAGGCTTCTACGCTGGATTATAAGAACCAAAATTTCGCATGGCAGTTTGGAGCCGGTTTAGATATCAAAGCCATTTCTTTTGATTTGCGGTACGAAGCTGGATTAACAAGCCATAGCTACGAGGGGGCATCCGGAAAACTAAATTTATTCAGTTTGTCAATAGCTTACCGCCTGCTTAAATTGTAATTCGAAAAGCAGGTCAGGGCAGGCAGGTATAATTTTCTGCCTGAATGCACTCATCAAAATATTTGATAATATTTTGCCTTATTAGTATTACAACCGGAAGACCGGGAGAGGTATCTTTAATGGGTATTTTATTTTAATGTTCAGAAAGACCCTTTTCTTATTTATTGCGCTTGTTTCCCAGTTCCACGCAGGGGCGAGTTATTTAAAGCCAATTGATAACGGCGAACAGAAAATTCGCGTGAATCAAATTGGCTTTTATCCTGATGCCCCAAAAATTGCGATCCTAATTTCCTCAAAAAGCCAGGTATTCTCCATTCAAACACTAAACGGTAAAACAATATTAACCGGCAAACTAAAGCTTTCATTAAAGCCCGGTTTGAATCGTTTATTTACAAGGATCGCAGATTTTTCGGATCTAAAAAAAGAAGGTACCTACAGGATAAATGTGCCCGACCTTGGCTATTCCTATCCATTTACAATCGCTCGATCAGTTCATCGCAAGGTAGCAGTTGCTTCCATCAAAGCTTATTATTTTACAAGGGCATCCATTAAAATCGAGACAAAATATGCCGGTAAATGGGGCAGAGCTGCTGGTCATCCTGACAACCAGGTGTTAGTACATCCTTCAGCGGCAGATAGTAGCAGAGTAGCGGGAACGGTCATTTCTTCTCCTAGGGGTTGGTATGATGCCGGAGATTATAACAAATACATCGTAAATAGTGGTATTTCCACCTATACGCTTTTGTCGCTGTACGAGGACTTCCCTGATCACATGAAAACGGTAAAGCTGAATATACCAGAAAGCGGAAATAATGTGCCCGACGTGCTGAACGAAGCCTTATGGAACATCCGTTGGATGCTAACCATGCAGGATCCTAATGATGGCGGGGTATACCACAAACTCACAAACGCTGAATTTGACAAAATGGTGATGCCCAGTCAGGCTAACACTACCAGGTATGTAGTTCAAAAAAGTACCGCTGCAACACTTGATTTTGCTGCTGTAATGGCACAATCAGCCCGGATATTCCAGCAGTATCAGAAGGAGTTCCCCGGTTTGGCGGATTCGTGCCTTTCGGCGGCAAAAAAAGCCTGGGCATGGGCGCAAAAAAAACCGGGAGTATTGTATCAGCAAAATGCCATCAACCAGAAATTTGACCCTAAAATAACTACAGGAGAATATGGCGACGGCAATGTAAGCGACGAATTCCTTTGGGCCGCAGCAGAGTTATTTGTGACCACGAGTGAAAGTCAATACTTGAAAATTGTTGATCGATCTGCTGAAAAAGCCATCGTACTGCCGTCCTGGAATCAGGTTGCTACGCTTGGGTATTATTCAATTCTGCGGTATCGCAACCAGTTGAACACCAGTTATCCGGACCTTACCGGATTGAAGAAAAAATTCCTTGATTTTGCAGATGGTTTGATCAATAACACTGATAGTACCGCATTTAAAACTATAATACAAAAACGTCCATCAAATTTTATTTGGGGAAGTAATGCAGTTGCGGCTAATCAGGGAATGGCATTGATCGTGGCCTACAAAATTGCGGGTGATAAAAAATACCTGCGCTATGCGTTGGCTAACCTCGATTATCTTTTAGGTCGAAACGGTACCGGTTATAGTTACCTTACCGGTTACGGCAGCAAAACGCCCATGCACCCTCATCACCGGCCTTCGATAGCTGACGGGGTAGTTGAGCCCATACCCGGACTATTAGTCGGCGGGCCAAATCCCGGCATGCAGGACCATGTGCCGGTACCTTCTATCGTACCTGATGAGGCCTATATCGACGACGACAGGGCCTATGCTGTTAACGAGATCGCCATTAATTGGAATGCTCCTTTCGCTTACCTCGTCAACGGGATCGAGGCTTTGCAGAATGATTTAAATAACTGATATTTATAAACCAAATAAGACCATCAAAAACCAATTTCATGAAAAAATCTTTTTATGCGCTCCTGGCGTTCTGTTTTCTGTACTCAGTAGCGGGTTGCGCTCAGGCTCAAAAAAAAACATCGGGTGCGCTCGACAAAAAAGTTGATGCGCTGATCGCAAAAATGACCCTCGAAGAGAAAGTAGGGCAAATGACGCAGGTAACACTCGACGAGGTATCGAAAGCTGGTTATAGCAAGCATGAGATCGATCCGGAAAAACTAAAGGAGGCTATTCAAAAATACCACGTAGGATCTATCCTCAATGTAATGGGCGCGGCCTATACCCGCGAGCATTGGCATGAAGTAATTTCTGCTATTCAGGACGAAGCAGCTAAAAGCAGGTTGAAGATACCAGTGATCTACGGAATTGACGCCATCCATGGTGAAAATTATACACAAGGGAGCACATTATTTCCACAGGAAATTGCGCTTGCTGCTACTTTCAACCGAGATCTTGCTTTTCAACAAGGCGAAATAACCGCCTACGAAGTAAGAGCAAGTTATATACCCTGGAATTTTTCTCCTGTATTAGATCTGGGCAAGTCACCTTTGTGGCCCCGTATCTATGAAACTTTAGGTGAAGACCCTTATTTGTGTAAAACAATGGGTGCCTCACTAATTAAGGGTTATCAGGGCAATGATGTCGGCGATAAATACCATGTGGCTGCCTGCATGAAACACTATTTGGGCTACAGTTATCCCCTCAGCGGCAAAGACCGTACGCCCGCCTGGATACCCGATCGCTATATGCGCGAATACTTTTTACCTGCATTTGCTGAAGCTGTTAAAGCTGGAGCCAAAACAATAATGATCAATTCGGGCGAGATCAACGGTGTGCCTATTCATGCCAGCCATTATATGCTAACCGATGTTTTACGTGGCGAATTACATTTTGAAGGTGTTGCCGTTACCGACTGGCGCGACATACAATACCTGCACGACCGTCATCATATTGCAGCTACTCAAAAAGATGCTGTGATGATCGCCGTTAACGCTGGCGTGGATATGAGCATGGTGCCCTATGACTATACCTTTTATACTTATCTGATCGAATTGGCCAAAGAAGGTAAAGTGCCGCTTTGGCGCATCAACCAAGCTGTCCATCGGATATTGAAACTGAAATTTGAAACCGGCCTGTTCGAACGTCCGGTGGGTAACCCGGATGATTATCCAAAATATGGTTCCGATGAATTTCGTGCTGTGAGTTATAAAGCTGCCTCAGAAGCTATCACATTGTTAAAGAATAACAATGCAGTACTGCCATTGCAAAAAGGCAGCAAGGTACTGGTAACAGGTCCTACGGCTAATACCATGCGCTCATTGGACGGCGGGTGGAGCTATACCTGGCAAGGTGATGTAGCAGATCAGTTTGCTAAAGGTAAGAACACTATTCTGGCTGCAATTCAGCAAAAATTAGGCAATGATAATGTAAGCTACCAGCCCGGTGCCACTTTCGACCAATTAAAAAATATTGACGAGGCTGTAGCAGCGGCAAAACAGGCAGATGTAATTGTCTTATGCCTTGGCGAACTCTCGTATACCGAAAATGTGGGTAATATTGATGATCTGAACCTGCCAGAGGCCCAGACTCAGCTTACAAAGGCTTTGGCTGCTACCGGCAAGCCGATCGTATTGGTTTTGGCGGAAGGTCGGCCAAGAATTGTAACCGATGCTGAACAATTGTCGTCAGCAACAATAATGAACTATTTTTCTGGTAATGAGGGTGGCGATGCCCTCGCTGGTATCTTAACTGGAGATATCAATCCGTCCGGAAAATTATCGGTCACCTATCCAAGGTATGCTAATTCACTGAATAACTATTACCGTAAAAACCTGGAGAATGGAAACCCTGACGATAAACATGGCTATAATCCATTGTATGAATTTGGTTTTGGACTAAGTTATACCTCCTTTAGCTATAGCAATCTGAAAATCAGCAAGCCGACTTTAAAAGAAGGGGAGACGCTGACAGTTACAGTTGATGTAAAAAATACCGGTCAATTGGAAGGAAAGGAATCGGTATTGCTTTATACCAGCCAACTCTACGCAAGTATTTCGCCTGATTTTAAACGATTGAGGGCATACGATAAAATCGATCTGAAACCTGGCGAAACAAAAACGGTGTCTTTTAAATTAACGCCCAAGGACCTTGCTTTTGTTAATGATCAAAGTAAAACTGTAACTGAACCCGGTGAGTTCAAAGTGATGATCGGCGACCAAACCGTAAGTTTTAACTTTGTTTCAGCCACCGCTCCCTCACGGACCGGACGATTATAATAGTATAAAATGCCACTTTCTATGTTTGGGAGTGGCATTTTTTAGCTCTTTTTGGAATAAATGTTAAAATAACATTTTATTTTACGAATGCTTCATTTATATTTGGTTGTCGGGATATCGACCCAATTATAAGAAAAGTTAATTCGATGAAAAGCGTTTTGCGAACCCTTTTGGGTATTTCTATTTTTATAGCCTCATGTTCAAAGGGAGGCGGATCTAATGTCGTACCACCAGGTCCAACCTATACGCCGCCAGCTGTTTCTTCAACATTTGCTAAAGGAGCGGATGTTAGCTGGGTTACACAAATGGAATCATCCGGTTACAAATTTTTTGATAAGACGGGCAATCCGCAGGACCTGTTTGCGGTGTTAAAAGGCTTAGGCTTTAATTCGGTCAGGCTAAGGGCATGGGTAAATCCTTCTGATGGTTGGTGTAATACTGCTGATGTAGTTTCGAAAGCGATCAGAGCGAAAAATGCCGGGCTCAAAATCATGATCGATTTTCACTATGCTGACAGTTGGGCTGATCCAGGAAAACAACCGAAACCTGCAGCATGGGCAGCACTTGCGTTTCCAGACCTGGTTAATGCTTTAAGTACCTATACTGTTAGTACGCTCAATACCCTTAAAACAAATGGCATTACACCTGATTGGGTACAAATTGGCAACGAAGTTGACGACGGGATGCTTTGGGAGGATGGTCGTGCGTCAACTCACATGAGTAATTTCGCTGCGTTGATACAAGCCGGATACCAGGCCGTTAAATCGGTTAGTGCCACGATAAAGGTTATTGTACACGTTTCAAATGGGTACGATAATGCACATTTCGAATATCTTTTTGACGGGTTAAAAAGCAATGGTGCACATTGGGATATTATAGGGATGTCATTATATCCTTCAGCAGCCAATTATCTGACATTGGATGCCCAATGCTATTCCAACATGAGCGATATGGTTACCAGGTACGGAACGCCGGTGATGATCTGCGAGATAGGAATGCCTGCAGCCGACCCATCTGATAGTCGCGCTTTTTTGACCGACATCATAACGCGTAACAATTCCTTGCCTAATGGAAATGGTTTAGGTGTGTTCTATTGGGAACCGGAAGCCTATAATTGGCAGAATTACAGTTTAGGAGCTTTTGACAATACTGGTAAGCCTACAATAGCACTGGATGCCTTTGGTGGAAATTAACTTAACGAAAAGGTCAGCAGGATAACTCCAACAAGGCAAACTGCCGCCATAACAATATAACTCAACAATATACCGGTCATTTTAGTAATTGTTCTGAAGGCACTCCTATGGTAAACTGCCCGAAGCGATTTGTAGAAATATACCAGTACAACTACGATTTCGAGTAGTGCCAACGCACTACCCAAGCCTGTCCAACTTCCCGGTAATATCAATTGAATCAATATCACAACACTTGAGAACAGGAACAAAAAGCAGTGAAAATGGAAGGAATAGATCAGGTGCTCGACATAGAATTTTTTATTCTTTCTGAACGCGATCATCAATCCGAGTGCAAATAAAGGCATGAGCACAAACATTGATTTTGGGATATTATGCTGCACTTGTTCCTGAAATACCTCTAATGAATTTTTGCCATATTTTTTACTATAGGCGTAGGCTTTTTTTGTACCCCAGTGAATTATAGCACCGTCACGTTTGCTTGCCGGCAATTTTAACTGAGTCGCCTGGTACTGTTCGTAGGTCGAATCCGGGTTTTCCTTTTCAGGTTTGGTCTTAGTTTGTTGTCCTGAAGGCACTTTAACATTGAAATTGACGGTAGTTGGGTTTTCTCTTTGCTGAAAGGCCAACAGGAAATAAACAATGCTGATAAAAATATACATCTTAACCGGATGGAGGTATTTTACCCTCTTACCGGCCATATATTCATTTGTTAAATAGCCCGGTTTAAATAGCAAAGGTTTTATGGTATTGAAAAATTGGTGATCGAAATGAAAGTAATCACTGATGGCATGATTCATCAGATGGCCGAAATTCTCGCGGATCTCGAGGTTTTCCTGCCCGCAATTAGAGCAGAATTTACCTTGCACGGTATTTCCGCAGTTTAAACAGTTGTTTTCTTTGCGATAATGCTTGCTCATAGCTATTGCAGTTTAATTTCAGGCACGTTTAAAAGCTGGTTCTAAGGCTGGATTGTGTTTGTATCGGAACACAAATGGAAAAATACAAGCGATAACCAGCGCATAGGCAGCAAAGGTTAACCAGATGCCCTGCCAGTTTTTGCTGTGATCGGCAAGGGTGAAAAATTTATCGATAATAACGCCGCTGGCGAAACTTCCAAATAAGGCACCAAAGCCATTTACCATCATCATAAATAATCCCTGAGCACTGGCCCTGATATCGGGCGTGGTTTGAGTTTCTACATACAATGAGCCGGATATATTAAAGAAGTCAAACGCCATACCGTAAACAATACAGGATAGAATGATCATCCACAAACCGTCGACCGGATTTCCAAAAGCAAACAAGCCAAAACGAAGGACCCAGGCCAGCATGCTAAACAGCATGACATATTTTATACCAAACCTACGCAGGAAAAAAGGAATAGCCAATATAAACAGTGTTTCAGATACCTGCGAGATCGACATTATGATAGCCGGATATTTTACCGTGACCAGGCTTTTGTAAGCAGAAACATTTTCGAAATCGTGTAGGTAGGTATCACCATAAGCATTCGTCAATTGCAAAGCCGCTCCCAGTAACATAGCAAAGGAAAAGAATATCGCAAATTGCGGTGTTTTAAAAAGCGAGAATGCTTTTAATCCAAGAATATCTATGAATGACTTATTATCTTTCGTTTTCATCAGTGGCGGACATTTAGGAAGACTAAATGCGTAGATACCAAGGACAATAGCGATAGATGAAGCTATATAAAACTGGTTTGGCGAAACTTCATTGTGTGTTAAACTAACTACCCAAAGAGCTACAATAAAACCTACTGTGCCCCAGGTTCTTATTGGGGGATATTCTTTTACTACATCAACATTGTTTCGTTTTAAAGCCGAATAAGCCACAGTGATTGACAGTGCTATAGTTGGCATATAAAAGAA
>Ga0164297_10005676_pt1 | contig 10610 bp, 16 predicted proteins | sample GEODES058metaG_FD_113539 | JGI IMG/M metagenome (GOLD analysis project Ga0164297, IMG submission 113539) | Dystrophic lake water microbial communities from Trout Bog Lake, Wisconsin, USA - GEODES058 metaG | ecosystem: Environmental > Aquatic > Freshwater > Lake | place: USA: Trout Bog Lake...
GTGCGGCCCTTTTCAACGCATTCTCACATTGGAAAAATCCTCTCATCGCCGGTTCTCACACGTAAAAATTACCCGGCGGCGTTCTCACAAATCGCCTTCTCAGAATACTTAGCAAATACGGTACGGTACCGGTAATCGATTCGAATCGCATCAGCTCTCAGCACTCTCGGCAAGCACGCGTCTTTCGTTTGGCAGCAGTGATGTTGGTGGCGCAGTGCATCGTCGGTGGCTGGAGGCGCTGCCCCGGTGTTGTGTCCTTGAGTCGGTGCCGAGCTGGAAGACAAACGCCAAGGGTTCTCACTGCGCGAGCCTCGCTGGATGCTACAAATGACGGCGCCGACGATGACGCGCCCATCGAACTTCCTGGAGAGAGCTCTTTCTCCGCAGCGGCAAGGCTGGAGCGGATGTATGAGAGCCACAAAACGAAGGAGGAAGCGGAAGCAGAGGCGCTGCGACTGGCGGCACTGAAGGTTGAAATACAGTGGAGCGTGCAGGGTGCGTCGCACGCGCGTGACTGCGGTTGCCCGAGCCGCAGCTCGGTGCTGACTCGAAGTTGGTTGTGTGCTTTCAGAGGCCGAGGCCACGTGCAGCAGCGAAGAGGCGACGCGGACAGACTGCGCAATTGCGTGGGAACAGGTGTCAGAGCTGCGAGAGGCGGTGGCTAGGAGGTGTGTGGCCAGCACTTCGCGCTAGCAAAGTGGGAGTCTTCGAGTTGGGCGCACGGAGACTAACCACCGCTTCTTTACCACGTGCAGTGCACCTCCGCCGCCCAGCACCAGCGCGCTACCTAACAGCAAGAAGGACGCTAAAGCTGCAGCACCTGCGCGAGGTTTGAGGGACCCGCTGGCGGGCTTGACTCCCTCACAGGTGTGTTGTTATTGGTTTGCACCCACTTGAGTGTCCCTGCCTGACTCTCGTCGAACGTATTTTTGCGTCAGGTGATTGGCACAATCCGCGATGCACCACCCGCGGGGTCCTTGCAAGCAGCAGGGAAACTTGAGCGGATGCTGACAGGGGTGCCTCAACCTGGGGCACCTAAAGCAGACGCAGACGCACATCCTGTCGCTCAAATGGACGCAGTCGCGGCAGATTCCATCCTTGATGCGATTGAGGCCGCTAAGAAAACCTGCACTGAGGAGCCTGACGCTTGCGCGGCTGCCTGGGACTCAGTGGAGGAAATGTCTCAGCACAAGAGCCGCAAGAAGACATGAAGCGTGATGCATGCATGTTGTTTCATCATTCAGAGGTTTTCTTGTTGCCTGTAGAACGTGATTTCAACCTGTTTGAAGTAGCGGCGATCCTCCTCGTCCACCAGGACCAGGTTCAGGAAGTACTTCACGCTGAACTTGTTGTTGATGTTGCGGTATGTGGGCGTCAGGTCGTAAGGGCTGAGGAACAGGCGGATGGGGATGGTCTCCCCGCGCACAGGTGCTCCGTCCATGACCTCGAACTTCGCCAGCGTCTCGCTCTCGTGGTATGCGTTCGCCCCAGCCCCCGTGGACTCGCGTCGCCGGATCTCAATCTCCATGTGCTTGATTTTGATGCGCACAAGCAGGAAGTAGATCTTGCCAACAACCACATCCTTCAAGTGGTACTTGCTCTTCGCGTACTCAAACTCGATGTGCAAGCAGTCCTCAATACCAACCTCCATCTTGACGCTATTATTCACCTCGGGCGGCGGCTGCGGGTTGCGCACCCAGAAGCGGAAGGACTGCGACACTGTGCTGTTGTATGGTCTGATGACGGACACGCGAATCATGTACCTACACAGGGGTGCCGATTCGATTCGGTTAGAAGCTGCGCAAGGCGGACGCGCTGCACCACGACACAGCCGCCGCGGCGTAGGGGGCGCACTTGAGGCGGACGTTAACGCCGTTGTAGCTCTCGTACGGCATCTCCACGTTGTTGAACTCGAACGCGTACGACCGCGTGCTGCTAAACTCGCCCGGCATTTCCAAATCGCGAGCTGGGGGCAGCACAGGCCGCGAGCGTCAAGGGGGTGACAAGGGTTGCGCACACTGCCAAGTCGTTGGCTGACGCGACGCGTGTCCAGCCACGGCACACCAGGTGCGACGAAGCAACGCACCCATGGCAACAAAGTCGTAGGTGTTTCCCCTATCGAAGAACAGCTCGATGGTGCCCAGCAGTTCCACCTTTATGCCTTGGTGCTCCACCTTCTTGCCCGCGGCGGGCGTGATGTGCACCTGTGCGCCCCCACACACAGCGGCGCGTATTTGTACACACGTGCGTGAGCAACTGTCGCACGTTCCTTTGGCCGTCTCGCTGCCCCACCAAGCAGGCTTCACATCACTGTGCTCCGTGCCGCACCTGCCCGCGCACGGTGTCATTCGCTGTGAACAGCGGCAGCGTCTCCACCTTCCCACTCTCCCCCTTTATGCTCACTGGCGGCCTGCTGTTGCCCGCGTACTCGACGTCGATCGTACACAGCGGACCAAGGATGCCTGTGAGAAAGTTCGCCATCGCTCCCGGCGCCCCAGCAGCAGCAAGCAGCGCTTCAGCCCCCTGGTCTAGAATAGCCGCATGCTTCACCCTCAGGGACTCAAATCTTCTCACGCCGCTTGACGTGGCCTGAGCAGAAGGCCCCTAGCGTTCCCCATGCATGCTCCCCGGATACAGGCTATCGATGCTGCATCCGTACATCGCATCTGCTCGGGTCAGGTGGTGCTGGACCTGGCCAGCGCGGTGAAAGAGCTGGTGGAGAACGCTCTTGATGCGGGTGCTACCATGGTGGAGGTGCGCGCAGTGGTCGCTGTCGTGAGCTGAGCCTCGACTGTGCCGCTCGGCAATCACACGCATTTGCCGCCGACAGGTCCGCCTGAAGGAGTTCGGCTCGGAGCTGGTGGAAGTGGCAGACAACGGGACCGGCGTCTCCCCTGCCGACTTCACTGCGCTCACCGCCAAGTACCACACGTCCAAGGCGCGTGAGCCTCGGCACGCAAAACAGACGTCGCTCGCTGTTGACTGACCTCCTGCGTGTCCGCGGCACAGCTGCACGCGTTCACAGACCTGACAAGTGTCACAACCTTCGGCTTCCGTGGAGAAGCGCTCAGCTCCCTGTGCGCGCTCAGTGAGCTCAGCGTGGTCACCCGCACCGCAGCAGAGGTGCGTGCGTGTGTCTCGCCTCGACACGAAGCCAGTCGCCGACGCAGTTTCCTCGCCGCAGGAGGCGGGAACCAGGCTGGAGTTCGACGCCATGGGCCGCATGAAGAGTCAGTGCACTGCCGCGCGCGCTCCGGGGACGACAGTAGTATTGAAGGAGTTGTTCAAGCCACTGGCTGTGCGACACAAGGCGCGGCCCTGGAGGCAGACACACATCCAGCTGTCACTTCTGACTCTCCTCTCCTTATGTGTGCACACGCTGCGCACCAGGAATTCCTGCGCAACTTGAAGCGCGAGTACGGCAAACTGCTGGCTGTGCTGCAGGCGTACGCCTTGATTTGCAGAGGCGTTCGCCTCGTGGTCACCCACGCCACCGGCCGGTCTCCGAGAGTCACTGTGCTGCACACTCAAGGCTCCTCCTCCCTGCGTGACAACATCATCACTGTCCTCGGCGCCAAGGCGCTGGCCACAATGCAGCCGCTTGACGTTGATCTGCAGTGTAGCCAGTGCAGAGTGACTGGCTTCGTGTCCATGCCGACAGCCGGCGCTGGGCGTGCCTCTGGCGACCGCCAATTCCTCACAGTTAACGGCCGCCCGGTGGACCTACCTCGTGTTGTGCGCGCGCTGAATGAGGCATATCACTCCTTCAATGCACAGCAGACGCCTGCCGCGGTGCTAGACTTCACACTGCCCACCAGCAGCTACGACATCAACGTCACGCCAGACAAGCGGCGCATCATGCTGCATGCCGAAGAGGCCTTGATCGCCGCTTTCAGCGACGCACTGCTGGCGGTGTGGGCGCCGTCGCGGGAGACCTTTGCCGTAGGCGAAGCAGGAGGGGCTGCATTGCCCACCAAGAAGCGCGAACGCGAATCCACGCGTGGCGCCGGCGAAGGAGACAATAGCGGTGATATCGAGTGGGACAGTCAAGATGAGGACACATCAGAGGATGAGGACGAGGAGGACAGACGAGCGAGAAGAGGTGACAGCAAAGACGACACCAGCCTATCGGACAAGCCGCAGCCTGAGCCCAGCGCACCGCAAGGCGATGCGCCATTAGATGCAGACGCGCCCATGATGGTCGCTGAGCATGCAGGTCAGCCTGCATTTGCACTGCAACAAGCGCCAGCGGTGGTTCCAGCAACAGGGCAGGGTCGGGCGCCTGCCGGTCCCGCTGCGCGAGCACAGCATCCAGGCATGTTGCAAGCATCTATCGAGCGATTTGCTGCACCATCGGCAGCGCGGGTAGGAGAACGAGTGCAGCGCCCAGCTGAGCCAAATGCCCACGTTCCAAGCGAGAGCGATGACGATAACTTGCCCGTGCAGAGCGTCCAAGCAGCTGCTCTAATCGCTACGGCATCGCAGCTTGGTGTTGCAGCGGCGCCTCCCATACCGCTGGCTGCAAGCCGTGAAAAGGCGATACTCCCTTTTGACCTCGCTGCTGTCCGGGTGCGTCTGTGCATCGTTGTTTTCATCACATTGACTGACTCGTTTGCCACCCCTCTGCAGGCTACCCGAGATGCGCGCACACAGGCTGCCTCCGCCGCCGCATCCAAAGAGACGCAGAGGCAGCAGTTCAAAGCCTCCTCTCTTCGCAACCCTGGGTCAGACGCCGCAGGCGCGCAGTCTGAGCCAGATGCAACTGGCGCCAGCTCAGATGCAGCCGCGACTGCGGAGCTGGAGCGCGTGTTTAACAAAGCGGAGTTTGCATCGCTGGATGTAGTGGGCCAATTCAACCTGGGCTTCATTTTGGCCACTCTTCACGGCAATGATTTGTTCATCATCGACCAACACGCCTCAGACGAGATCTTCAACTTCGAGCGGCTGCAGCGAACCACGCAGCTCACGCGGCAGCCGCTGCTGGTGCCGCAGGCCTTAGAGCTGAGTCCCGCGGAGGCTCAAACAGTCCTCCATCACATGGACATGTTTCGCGCAAACGGCTTCGACATCGACCAGGAGCATGAGGGCACAAGCGACATAGAGGGTGAGATGTCGGGCGTGCCTCGTCTGCGTCTGACCGCTGTGCCGGTGAGCAAGAACGTGACCTTTGATTCCAGTGACGTCCACGAACTGGCCGCCCTGCTTGATGGCCGCCCTTTGACCGTGCAGCAGGTGCCTGCAGGCCCGTTCGGCACGCTCGAGAATGGCATCATCCGGCCAGCCAAAGTGCGGAGCATGTTGGCCATGCGCGCGTGTCGGTCGTCCATCATGATTGGCCGCGCACTCGACAAGCCGCAGGCGCGTAACCTGTGCTTTCTTGCGCTTCGTAGTGGCGCGCTTGCATCTAACTCGTGCCATTCAAGCAGATGGCTCGTGTTCTTGCAAACTTGACGACGCTGAAAGCGCCGTGGAACTGCCCGCACGGGCGCCCAACTATGCGGCACCTCGTTGCAGACATCCGCTCTCTGGCTTATAAGTTCGATGAATAGCGCAGCACTGAACAAAAAACTTCCTTGGAACTCCTGATGATGTGGCGGTCTAATCAATCCTTCCGTCTTGCCCGTTAAGCATTCCGCAGTCGACATGGAGCCGCCCATGCAGTCACTCATCTTCACCACGCCACGCGCTGGACACAGCCCGGCGACGGATGAGCACTCTGCACTGCGGGCCTCTCGTGGCGGCGGCGTATCCACGCCCGGTGCGCGCTTGCCTCACCCGTATGTAGCGCTCGGTCAGATGGTTACTGAAGCCCCGACGCGCGCAGGTTCCCGGTACCTCAGCCAACAGAACGCGAACAGAAGCGGGGTGTGTCAACTTCGTTACGTTTCCACTCTTGGATGTCAACTTAGAGGTTGCGATGTGTGTACCAGGGCATGGCTCGACGACACGGGGGTACCAGTGAAGGCGCAGCCCCGCCGACGGGCAGCTTGCTTGACGTACGTTTGTTGCGATGAGTTGAAACTCGACAAGCGATAGAACAGCCTCGACTGACAGCGTCTTCCCTAACGCAAAGGATACTGCGGTCGCGGCTGCTACACCTGGGCCGCCGCACTCGGGGGCTTTTCCGTCAACAGGGCCACAACGCACACCAGTTGCAGCGCTACCCACCAGATGTGCGCAGTCGCTCTTGCTGACGCCTACGCAGCGCACGATTGAATGCCCACTGACGCAAGTCTTGGTCCAGGGTATGACACCGTCGGCGTCGGCGCCGCGTCGCAGGCGTCGCCCACAGTACGTGCCTGGTCCTTGTCTGCTCTTTCGCAGCAAGAGGATAACCCACGCATTGTTCTCACTCTGAACGCACCAGGAGGCCATGTTCCACGCCGGCTCCGATGGTCCGGAATGGTGGGTCACCGTGTTCGGTTTCCCTCCTACTTTGCCGGAAGCAGAGCTGAAGGCCATTCTGCGAGACTTCCAGAAATGCGGCGAGATTAAGGCCTCCGGCTCCTTCTCGTCCGCGCCAGCAAATTGGATCCACATCTGCTACGGACACGCGGACGAGGCTGTGCGGGCGCTCAATAGAAACGGACAACAGGTGCGGTTTTTGAGCTTTCTCATAACACATGCCTTCACAGTATCTCACTGAAGCGCATACCGACAACGCAGATGACTGGCAACCTCATCATCGGCGTGAAGCCCTTGGACCCCCTCCAGCGTGCGAGTGTCACAGAACGCAGAGCAGAGAACCCCCCAATCTCGATGTTCGACCCCACGCCTGCGGCGCCGTACATGGTCACGCAGCAAGCACCGAGGCCATACCTCATGGCCAAAGCGCCGGTGGGTCCCGGCACGCTGTCTGGCATCGCCCCGGAGGCATCAGTGTGGACAAAAATCTCCCATTACGTACTCGGGGCATAGAGTGTATCGATGGAGGATTCACGCTAATCATCGTCGTCAGCCTGTTCTTCAGAAGGCTTGATTTGCGCCTTCTTCAGTCCAAGTTTGTTGAGCAAGCGCTCGTCTGCTGTGTTGCCGTCGATGAAAAACACTTGACCTTGAGCCTCGAACGTTGCGAGCGGTCTCATAGTTCTAGCTTCGCCCATCTCCGCAATGCGGAATGTCCTTGTGGTTTGCTTGGCGAGCAGGTTTAGGGTGGTAGCAGTCACAGTGTCGCCGTTTATCTCCAAGCGAATCACGTATGGCGAAGCGAACCACGAAAGCAGCGCAGTCGTGAACACACCAAATGTAACAAGCGTGGCTGTTATCAGGAACTTGGCACCCACCGTCACTGAATCAGGGGAGGACAGGTGAACCAGCAGCGGGGCACCGGCAACAGTTGCGACGAGCGAGGACAGGGACAGCAGCTTCACTCGGCGGACAGTGACTGCGAGAGCGCCCTCGTACACCCGTGCACTCTCGGGCTCCTCGTCGGCGCCGCTAGTGCTGGCAGCAGCAGGTTCGTCGGTTGCTAGTGTGGTGTTGCACCGAGCATGCAGTCTGCTGCCCAGGTGCTGTGTTCTCCAGCTACGCTGTCCAAACGAAGCAGCATGCAGCCAGCTCGGGGGCTGTTGACGCTCCCACGTCGTGCTGTGTGTCGTGCTCGCCACAACTGCATAATCCTTCGCCGAGGACAGGCTTCTCCACAACTGTTGATGGCGTCGTACAACATTGGGCAGCTGGCGCAGCATAACATGCTGCATGCTGCTTGCAATGACTACGCGACAGGCGAAGGAACGCGTCGTCACAAACAGCGGACGGAAATTGTAGGCTGGCACACACGTTCCCGCCGCATGTCTGTCATCACCGTCCAGGTCGGCCAATGTGGAAACCAAATCGGTGCATCGCTCTTCAGCAAGCTCGCAGAGGAAGCTACTGCAAGCAGCGACGACTTCAGGGAGGCGACACATGAGGTGCACCTCGCTCGCTGCGCTTCACCTGGCGTCTGGCACTAACATGGTCCGGCATCACCTGTTATTTGCGAAACAACTCGGCGCAGGCCTTTTTCAGACCACGCGTTCAGCGGGACGGAGCGCAGTCAGCAGAGCTCACAGCCAGGGCAGTGTTGCTTGATATGGAGCCGAAGGCGCGACAAAAAGCGTGCAATCTGCTCGCCCGTGTTTCGCTGAAACTGGCCTCCTGCAGGTAGTTGAGAATACGCTGCGCGCCCCGCTGGGTCAGCACTGGAGCTTCAACCAGCGTGGAACACTCACCTGCCAGAGCGGCTCGGGCAACAACTGGGCTCGTGGGTATCACACATACGGCCCAAAGTACCGCAGCGACGTATGCGAGCTTCTGAGACGAGAGGCGCGCATTGTCTACAAGGATGCAGCACCTCACAACCACCTCCTGGTGACTCGCCCTTCTCGCGCGCAGGCGGAGGCGTGCGACCATCTCAGCAGTGTGCTCTTCTTGCAAAGCATGGCTGGCGGCACCGGCGCTGGTTTCGGCTCGTTCGTCGTGGAATCTGCGAGGTACGCAGGTCAGATCACTTCGCCATCGGCAGCTGCGGTGGATGACCGCCCGCATCACGCAGGGATGAATACCCCCACGCATGCGTGCTCTCGCATTGCGTGTGGCCATACGAGTCTGGCGAAGTGATCGTGCAGAACTACAATACACTGCTCACACTGGATGTCCTGCTGGAATCTGTAGACGGCCTCTTCCTAGTCGAGAACGAGGCCTTGCATGCAGCGTCTACGCGGCTCATGAATATAGCAAGACCGACTTTCGATGACCTCAACCGACTGGCGTCTCGGTCTCTTGCTGGTGCCATGCTGCCAGGGCAGTGGAGAAGCGCAGACGGTGGGCCTGCTGTCACACGCGCGCCGGGCGCATACTTGGCGGCCACGGCAAGTGCGCTCGCCAGTGATCCGTCGATGCGCATCATGACTCTGCTGGGCCTCCCAGTAATCCCCGAGAGATCTGTGGACTTCACAACCTTCACTTGGCCCTCCTTGCTGAAGCGCCTGCGCCAAATGCTGCTCACGGGGTCCACATTAGACGAAGGCCTCAACTGGAATGTGAATCCCGGCATGCAGCAAACCGCAGTGTGTGCAGGGGCGGTTCTAACTCTCAGGGGAAAGGTACGCCCAAATTCATTCCTCCTTGGAAGAACGCAGCCCTGAGCACGTTCTTCGCACTCGCAGGACTGTGCTTCGGCGGATGTGTCCGTTCTCCGAGAGCGCCTGCTCTACTCTCCCTGGATGCCCCAGCCTCTCACTGTTGGTTACAGCCCAGCCCGGTTCTGCAGATGCGACATGGCCGCCTCCTTGGTGGCCACCGCGTCGACTGCAGCTGCTCCTGCGGCGCGCATGCTGGAGCGCGCGTATAGAATGTATGCCACTCGCGCATATTGCCACCAGTATGCGGCCCATGGCATGGAAGCTGCGCATTTCGACGCAGCATTCGCACACGTGGAAGACGTCGTGACTGCGTACGCACATCTGCATGACCAGTGCAGCCGCTCCGTGGAATGAGAGACGCATCGGATTCTCAGACAGTGTTCCATGTGTCCATGCACCACGTCACCGTAACTTCTTGTGACGCATTGGGACACCCCGTCCAGAGCGCGCGTCTCCTTTCCAGCGTATTGTAGCTGGCTGGCTCTTCCGTCAACTCGTATGGCGCTTCTGTGCTCTAAATGTGGCTCCCTGCTCGAGGTGGACACTGACAAACAAGCCGCTGTTTGTGCTCTATGCGGCACGTCCAGGACTTTCGCAGGTGCGCCGACTCGCTGTGAGCTCTACAGAGTTCTTGAGTCTTGCGCTTCGGCTCACTGAGCCCCAAAACCGGCACACAGAGCTGTCGCAGATAAAGAACACCACTTCTTGCACGTCCGAGGTGTGTTCTCTGCGAGTCCGCCACTTGCAACTTGTGCAAGGTACCTCACCACACGGGGCGCTTGTGCAGGCCTTCCTGCAAGGTTTCGGAGTGGAGCCCATGATGCCCGACGGCAGTCGCGTGAGCACCCTTCAAGCAGATAATCGACGCGAGCGCGCAACGGTATGTGCTGCATACGCACGACAACGGTGAATGTATTGAAGCTAAATAATCGTGCGGCTCACAGGTGGACGAGAAGTGCGTCAGCTGCGGCCACAGAGGGCTGAGCTTCTACACCATGCAGCTGCGCTCTGCTGACGAAGGCCAGACTGTATTCTTCGACTGCCCAGCATGCAAACATGTGTGGTCGGCTAACAGCTGAGCGGCTGCGCGGCTCTGTGTAGTTGTAGAGTGGTCTGGGCTCTTGCGAGCAAGACTCAGTTTGCGACAGCCTGCTTCTTTTTAGCTGCTGTTGTGTCAGGCCCCGCGTCACGGCTGCCAGAGTTGGAGTACGCCCCGCGGATGGCTGCTTGCCTTGGCAGCGAGCTCTGCGAGTCTGTCAAGCGGGGCGTCCCTTTGCTGATGAGCACCGGGCTGACGAAAGCTAGCGCCACGCCGAGAGCGAGCAAGCCTGCAACAACTTGGTTCTGCACACGCATGCTCAACGACAACGCATGGCTCAACGGGCCTGGCGAGGCGAGGTACCAAAGGTATATTTCTTTCCGCCGGCGCATCCAACTCCGGAGGAGGGATCTGGATCCACGTTTAGCTAGTTTCGGAAATACGATCAA
>Ga0164297_10005677_pt1 | contig 10610 bp, 8 predicted proteins | sample GEODES058metaG_FD_113539 | JGI IMG/M metagenome (GOLD analysis project Ga0164297, IMG submission 113539) | Dystrophic lake water microbial communities from Trout Bog Lake, Wisconsin, USA - GEODES058 metaG | ecosystem: Environmental > Aquatic > Freshwater > Lake | place: USA: Trout Bog Lake...
CCAAGTCCTCAGCTGAGGGAGGCGTGTCGTCATCGCTGGGCGGCACCTCCGTTGTTACTGAAGCATCTTGTGGTGGCAAGGTGAGTGCTGCATCGGCGAAGAGCCACTCGTAGCGAACTGAGCCCGGGCCGGTTGGGAGCGCTGGCAGCGGCGCGGGCGCCTGCAGGATAGCAGCACAGGCCAGGACGTAGGGCCGCGTGCGCGCATTTGCAGGAGCACCGCTCGTGCCCTCGGCAGCGCCAGACGTGAAGCGGAACCAGGAGCGCAGCGCCTCCAGAGCGGCGGTTGTGTCATGGCACGCTTCCCACGAATGCGCAAGAGCCAGCGCCATGCCTGGCGATGAGACGCTTGACCCGCAGGCGCGCTGTAACACCGTCGCGGCTGCAGTCACAGCACCGGCATCCTTCAACGCGTTGGCCACGTACGCGAGCGCGGAGGCTGCGACATCAGGGCGGGTGCCTGTGGCAGGTCCACACACCCTGTCGAAGAGCGCGTTCAAGCCCTCCTCCTTGGATGCTGCAGTCGCAAGCATGGCCTGCACGCGGCTATCTTTCCGGTAGCTGGGGCTTGCGGACAGGACGCGCAGCAGGCTGGACACGACATCGCCATGATTGCCCTGGTCTGCTGAGATTGCCGCGTATTCCACCAGCGCGCCGATGTGGCCCTCCCGCGTGTCTTGCAGCACCTGCATCACCACATTCGCCGCCTGCTGGCGCGCACCTGCTGCGTACAGCGCCCTCGCACAGAGCGCCTGGATGTCGTTCGTGGAGAGACCCCCTCGGGACGATGCCGGCGTTGTGGCGTCCCGACTCACACGCAGCGCTGTGTTGAGGCACTGCACCGCATCAGATGCGCGATTCACGCGCAGCAGAGCGTCCCCCATGCTTGTGAGGAGCGCCACATGTCGCGGATGCCAGTCCACTCCTTTGCGCAGCAAACCCAGCGCTTTCTCCGGCTGGTCGATGGCGAGTGCATTCCTGTCACACAAAGCCACGTCAGCTGGATGGTCACATCGCTAGGCACACGTGTTGGGGCGCACCGCGCCAGCGCCAAAATGCACATCGGTGCGTGGACACTGCTGTTGCCCAGACTTGCAAGCACCTGACCCATGAGTCAAGATTGCGCAAGCAGGCATGTGTCAGGACGAGCAGACAGTGTAGCATCAGTTCAGCAAGTCACACACACGCGCCTGCTCGTACACCTTGTTTGCCGCCGAGAGGCGCTTGACGTCCACCAGCTGCTGCGCCCGCGCAATCAGCTGCGTCGCGTCCTCGTCGCTGAGCTGCAAACTGCGGCTGGGGAGACTCGCTGGCGGTGGCACCGGCGCCGGCGTTGCGACACCAGCCTCCTCTGGGAGCTCGTCAACCAACTGCGGAAGACAGTCTTCCTTTGCCTCCTCCACCGGCTCTTTCCTCGCCGTCGCCTCCTCGCGGGCTACTGGTGGCGCTGCGACCGCTATGGCGGTGAGATCGTCGCCGTCGCACACGGACACTGCAGTCAGAAGGGCTGATCGGTCAGCAAAGACACAGCCGCCTTGTTTGCGGAGCTCCACCGCAGCTGGTGGGTCGCCTCCACTCGCACGCGCGTCATTGTTGGATGTGTATGCCTCCAGGAACGCGGCTTCGAGGTCACTGACGCGCGTGGTATCGTCGAAGCACAGGCGGACTGTTACGCAGTCTGCAAAGTGCACATACACGCGCCGCATGCTGTGTCTCCTGAGGTGATGTCCCCAGTTCACACAGAAATCACGACTCACAGCATCGGCGCACGGCTTCGGCGGAGGGAAGTGCAGAGTGGTGAACTGAGTGGTGAATGCCGCATTCACGCAGCGCAGCGCTCTTGCGTGGCATTCGGAACCGCACCCTCCCTCCGTGAGCGCGTCCAATACTGCTGAGTTGCCATGGAGCAGTGCGCTCGCCAGCTGAGCGTCCCGCGATTGCCACGCTGCGGAGGCGCTACGCGTCGAGCTGTTCTTGACTCGCGTCAGCAGTTTCAACTCAGGCGCCTCAAACTCGACGCCGTGTCGTTAAGTGTCAACACGGCACGGAGACGGATTCATGTCGCTGCCGCCGCCGGCGGTGACTCTGGAGACGGCGCTGGGGCGCCTGATCCACCTGACGGCCAGGGGCGGGCACCCGACGTGTACGAGGCACCGCCGGAGCTGCTGCGGGAAGGACTGCGTCGTCACACGGTGCGTGTCTATCATCCGTGTCCGCGAGCACGTGTGTGGTGCACGGCGGCCGCGTACAACAGTGCTGCCCTCGCTTGCAACCCCCTTCTGACATGTGCCTGTGCGCCGGCGGCGCCTCCTCTTCCCCGTGTGCCCCCCCAGATCTCCGTCTTCGTGGCTGACGAGACGGGTATGATTAACCGCGTGGCGGGCGTGTTCGCGCGGCGAGGCTTCAACATCGAGTCCCTGGCGGTGGGTCTCAACATCGACAGAGCGTTGTTCACTATCGTCGTTATCGGCACCGACGTCGAGATCGCGAAGCTGATAAAACAGATCTACAAGCTACCGAACGTCATCAAGGTGGACGACCTGACATACACGCCAGCCGTGGAGCGCGGACTGATGCTCATGAAAGTTGCTGCAGAGCCGGCCCAGCGTCGCGAGATCCTGGACCTTGCCACCATCTTCCGCGCCTCCGTCGTGGATGTGGCGGATCGAAGCATGACGCTGAGCGTGACGGGCGATCCGGGCAAGACGAGCGCGTTCCAGAGAGCAATGTCCAAATTCGGCGTCGTTGCAGTCGCACGAACCGGCAAGCTCGCGCTGCGCCGCGAGCAAGCGTACAACGGGCAGAGACGCCAGTTGCTGGCCGCTGCCGTAGCGGCCCGCCAAGCTGCTGCAGATGCCGCTGATGCCGCAGCGACAGCGGAGTCGTCTAGCACCGACGTCAATGCCGCAGCTGACACCGCCGCTGCCGCAGTGGCCTCTGCATCCGCCTCCGCTGCTTCCGGCGGCGATGTGTACAAGCTGGAGGCGTCGGATTTGACGGGTGTGTGGGATTACGCGGTCCTCTCGCCCCACTGGTCAGCCTCTCAAGCGTCGCAGGGAGGGAGCTCCAAAGCAGCTGGGCGAAGTGCGTACAAGCCGCACACGCTGTCTCTGTTGGTGGACAATGCGCCGGGCGTGCTGGACCGGGTGACTGGCGTCATTGCGCGGCGTGGGTACAACGTCCAATCCCTGGGCGTCGGCCCTGCAGAGAGCCCAGAGGTGTCACGCATCACGCTTGTCGTGCCTGGCACTGATGGCGACGTTGCCAAGCTGCTGCGCCAGCTTGAGAAGCTCATCTCGGTGAGGGATTGCGCAGACATCACACACGTGCCGTTCGTTGAGCGCGAGCTTCTCCTCGTCAAGGTTGCGTCTCCGTCGGCGAGCCGCAGCGAGTTGGTGGACTTGGCAGCTGTGTTCCGTGCCAAGGTGAGTGACATCAGTGGAGACACTGTGACCATTGAAGCGACCGGGGATAGCGATAAGCTGGCGCAGCTGCAAGAGCTGCTGTCTCCATACGGCATCCTTGAGGTGGCACGCACCGGCCGTGTGGCGCTCGTGCGGGACAGCGGCGTGAACAGCGCACTGCTGGAGGAGGTTGCAGACCCGTTCTTTGCATGACGCTGCGTGGGCGTGTGTAGTGCAATGAATGCACCGTATTATGAGCTCCACCGCTAAGAGATTGTCAGCCTCCGTTTTGGCAAGCAGGTTCAGGTTGAGGGCCACGTCACAGATGAAACGCAAGTGGGCTCCCCTCGAAAGAGGCCCGAGGGCCGGAATCCCCTCCCCACCCGGCGCGGGGCGGTGCTTCGCTCTCCGTCAACATGACGTCGCTTCTGGTGGAACGGAGCTGCAGCCTCCTGGTGACTGCTGAGCGCCCGGAGTCGGTGCAGGCGATCAAGGAGGCGCTCGAGGGCGGCGACCCGGCTGCCAAGGCTGCCGCGATGAAGAACGTGATCAGCCAGCTGCTGAACGGGGAGGCGATGCCGCAGATTTTCATAACAATCGTGCGCTATGTGCTACCTGCAGAGGACCACACGGTGCAGAAGCTGCTGCTACTGTACCTGGAGATCATAGAGAAGACGGGCCATGACGGCAAGACGCTGCCGGAAATGATCCTCATCTGCCAGAACCTGCGCAACAACCTGCAGTCGCCAAACGAGTACTTGCGGGGCGTCACGTTGCGCTTCCTATGCCGTCTGCGCGAGACTGAGATCCTGGAGCCCCTGGTGCCGAGCATTCTGGCCAACTTGGAGCACCGTCACAGCTTCGTGCGGCGGCACGCGGTGCTGGCGGTGGACGCGCTGTGCAAGCTGCCGGGAGGAGAGACACTGTTGCCCGATGCCCCGGACACGGTCGACAAGTTCCTGCACGCCGAGTCCGACCTATCCGCTCGCCGCAACGCCTTCCTCATGCTGTGCAACCACGCGCAGGAGCGGGCGCTGGCGTTCCTGCTGGCGAACGTGGACCAAGTCACGTCTTGGGGGGACATCCTGCAGACGGTGGCGCTGGACCTCATTCGCAAGGTGCGGACTCCAGAGGCCATGCTCACTGGGCACCTGGCTCCGCGCACTCGGCCACACGCGCTGGACAGCACCCCGCGGGCGCAGCCGGGGCAGTTGCCTCGGGCTGTGTCATACTGGGGCAGTCGACGCGGAGACGCCCCCGCGAAGCGCACAGCCGTCTGACACGCGTGTCATGTGCACATCGCCCGCGCAGGTGTGCCGCACGAACCCGGAGCAGAAGGGGAAGTACATCAAGGTCATCATCAGTTTGCTTGCCACCAATAACACCGCTGTCATGTACGAGTGCGCGTCCAGCCTGGTCGCCCTGTCCAGCGCTCCCACCGCCATCCGCGCGGCTGCAGGCTGCTACACGCAGCTGTTGGTTCAGCATAGCGACAACAACGTGAAGCTCATCGTCCTGGACCGGTTAGCTGAGCTCAAGGCGTCGCACCGGGAGGTGCTGCAGGACGCCGTCATGGACGTCCTTCGCGCGCTTGGCAGCCCAAATGCAGACATCCGGCGCAAGACGCTGGATTTGGCGCTGGAGCTGTTGACGCCGCGCAACATTGACGAGGTTGTGGCAACCATCAAGAAGGAGCTGCTAAAGACTCAGTCCAGCCGCGACGGCGGCGACCAGGGCGAGTACCGCCAGATGCTGGTGCAGGCGGTGCACATCTGCGCCGTCAAGTTCCCGGATGTTGCTGGCCAAGTGGTCCACCTTCTCATGGACTTCCTCGGAGACGCCAACACCGCCAGCGCGCTGGACGTCATCTTCTTTGTGCGTGAAATCGCGGAGACGAGCCCGCAACTGCGGGAAGCCATCCTGGCGCGCCTCCTGGACTGCTTCTATACTGTACGCTCCTCGCGCGTCGCCGCCTGTGCCCTGTGGGTCATCGGCGAGTACGCGTCCACGCCGGACGAGGTCCACGCCAGCGTGTCTGCCATCAAGGCATCCCTCGGCCCGACGCCATTCCACACCGTCGCCGTGGCTGGAGAAGAAGCAGCCCCTGACGGCCCAGCTGATGGTTCAACTGACGGCGGGCCGCGCTCAACCATCCCATCTGCTGCACCGGTGCAGGGCGGTGGAAGTAAGCGGCCGACCGTCCTTGCTGATGGCACATATGCGACACAAAGCGCAGCTGCTGAGACTGCTGCTGCCGCCACCACTGGCTTGCTCTCTAGCGGCGCACTCGGCGCCGGTGGCTCAGGCAACGGGCCCAACCTGCGTGTCATGCTCATCGCTCGCGATTTCTTCCTGGGCAGCGCCATTGGCAGCACGCTCACGAAGCTCGCCCTGCGGTTGGACGTCCTTCGCCAAGCAGGGGACGGCTCTGTGTCTGCTGCTCAGGCGCACGCTGCCCGCGCTGACGCGATGCTGTACATCACGTGCATGCTGTCGCTGGGCACTGCCCCTGGCCTGGGCCATCCCATCGATAGCGATAGCAGCGATCGCCTGCGTCTCTGCTTGCAAGTCCTGGGCAAGTGCCCCACGCCCAAGGGCCTCCTCGCCGTCTTCTCCTCCGAGTGCCGTGCAGCCTTCGGGCGCATGGCTCGCGAGAAGCAGGGCCGCGACGCGGAGGAGTTGGCAGCGAGTGTGGGCAGCACGCACACTGCCCAGCCGGACGACTTGATAGATTTCTACCACCTGAAGGCTCGCAAAGGCTTGACTCAGGTGGAGCTTGAGGACGCTGTTGCAACGGACTTGGCTCGCGCGACGGGCTTCGGCGCTGATGCGGACGCGCAGAGCAGCCGGCATGTGCGAATGCTGCAGCTCACCGGCTTCAGCGACCCTGTGTTCGCTGAGGCGCATGTGACGGTGCACCAGTACGACATTGTGATGGATGTGAATGTTGTCAACCGGACGCAGGAGACGCTGCAGAATGTGTGCCTGGAGCTGGCCACCATGGGTGACCTCAAGCTTGTGGAACGGCCGCAGAACTACACGCTCGCGCCGGGCACGCAGCGCACGATCCGGGCCAACATAAAGGTGAGCAGTACAGAGACGGGGGTCATCTTCGGAAACATCGTGTTCGAGGGCAGCACGCCAGGAAGCGCGGAGCGGGGAGTTGTGGTCCTGAACGACATTCACATCGACATCATGGATTACATCTCGCCAGCAGCGTGCGCGGATGTCGCCTTCCGCACTATGTGGGCCGAGTTTGAGTGGGAGAACAAGGTGGCTGTCAACACGCAGCTGACGGACTGCCGTGCGTTCCTGGACCACATCGTGGCGTCCACCAACATGCGATGCCTCACCCCCCGCAGTGCGCTGGACGGCGACTGCGGCTACCTCGCCGCCAACTTGTATGCGAAGAGCGTCTTCGGCGAGGACGCGCTCGTGAACGTGAGCGTGGAGAAGCAGCCTCAGGACGGCAAGTTGGGCGGCTACATTCGCATCCGCTCAAAGACACAAGGGATCGCCCTGTCACTCGGGGACAAGATCACGCTCAAGCAGAGGGGCGGCGCATGATATGCGCATGAGCATATGCTTGTGAGCGCAATACTGGACAAACAAAAACTGCGCCCAGTCTTCACAGTGCTCGCCTCGTCGCCAGTCCTGTTGCCGGGGGCGCGGGATGGCACATACTCTCTCGGCTAGCTATGCGCTAGCTGGCACACCACTGCTGGCGCCGCGGCGACAGCGGCAGGTTGCACCGTGCAGGGCGAGCGCGCTAGTTGTGGAGGACGCAGCCACTCGCGAGGCGAAGGGGAAAACGCTGGAGCGGCTGGGTGCGAAGCTGAAGCCGGAGGCGCAGACGATGTTCATTGCGGGCCTCAACTACAAGGGCTTCACGGTGCGCATCGTGTTGCTCTGGGCTGTAGGGTTCTCGCCCACAAGAGTGGTGCCCGGCTAGCGCCGCGTGGGTCGCCTGCTCGCATTCTGATGTCACTTTTCGGGCTCGACACTGGCGCCCCACACGGCCCTGCTGTCTGCGGAGCGCCTGCTGTCTGCCCAGCGCCGAAATGTGTAGCTCACAAATCTAAGGCTCTGGCGGCCTGTCCTCCTGCGGGTGGCACGCACCCTCTCCTCCGCTCCGCGCACGCTGACTTGACGCTCACGCCACTGCTCCGCTATGCAGGTGAAGGACTTTGAGACGTTCCGCAAGAAGTTGCCGCAGGGAACCGAGTTGATCGTGGCGAAGAACACGCTGATGGTGAAGGCCATCGAGGGGACGCAGTACGCGGCACTGTCGCCCGCGTGCGTGGGCCCCAACGCGTACCTGTTCTCCGGCGAGGACGTTGCGAGTAGCATCAAGGCGTTCAACGAGATGGCAAAGGCGTGGAAGAAAGCGAAGGGCGTTGAGCTGCAGTGGAACGGCGGGGTGCTGGACGGCAAGTACGTGAAGCCGACGGACATCAACAAGCTTGAGAATTTGCCCACCAAGAAACAGATCATTGGCCAGGTTGCGCGCGCAATCAAGCAGGTCACCACCAAGGTGGCGCGTGGCACGAATGGCGTTGCTGCCAAGCTTGCGTACGGCACCAAGGCTATTGCCGACGGCAAGTCGCCGCAGATCCAGGCATGAGTGGCAACAGCATAGCGCAGCAAATAACCCTCTTAGCGAATCCCCAATAAGCGAAGTTGAACACTGCAGACTCCACGCAAGCGGAGCTCGCACAAGACACATCGCGCCTCCATGATGATATTGTTCCTGTTACAATGCGGCGGCGTGTGTCCACAATTTGCGAGTCTTGGTCCTGCCTTGAATGGTCAGCTTCACCCAACCCCACCTTCACTTGCGCTTCGCAGCGCTGCGGGGCGTGCGCGCTTTCGGGCTCGTTGGTCTGGCCGCGAGGGCGCGCGGCGAGACAGGCCCCGGTGACATCGAACGCCCGCGGCCTTGAGGCTTTGCCACCGCCGGTCCCCCCGGCGGGTCCACCCCAATGTGCGATGTGCGCCCACGTGCTTTGGCGAACAGCACCGGCGGCAAGGGCACCAGCTTGGAAACAGTGCGCTGGTATTCGCTGTATGCCTTGTATTTTTTACCAGTCACGTCCTCTGTGAACCGCGTGGAGCCCTGGAAAAGCAATATGAGAAGGACTGCGCCGACGGCAGTCCAATTCAGCAACGTGTGCGGCGCGGCGGCTACGGAGAACAGGTAGAATGCAACCCACAAGCACTGCTCCGCGAAGAAATTGGGATGCCGGGAGTAAGCGAACAGGCCTGTCGTGAGGAAGCCGCGCGTGTAGTCCGCAGTATGTTTTGCCAATCGGCGCATCTTGCCATACTTGGATTGCTGAAACACCCACTGCTGCTGGTCCGCCGCCGTCTCCAGAGCGAGAGCGCTCATGAACAGGCTCGCCGCCGCGTAGTCAACCACATTCAGCGGCTGTCCAGCGTGCTCGTATGCAACGCTCGCTGGCAGTGTGATGAGAAGGAGCAGCACATTCTGGTACGGCGCCACGAAGGTCGCGTTGAAGGCGTGCCACATCAGGTGGTAATTCTTGGCTGAGTACGCGCGCATGCGGCGCTGCAGCTCTGGCCAGCGATAGTCCTGCTCGCCCATCTGTTGAGATGGAGCACGCGGGCGCCAATGCGCGAGTCAGAAGACTGGCCCAACGGTTGCGTGACTCACCACGTACCTGGTACCCATCCTTGCGCGCAAAGTTGTACGACAGACGCAGGCCCCAGAGCGTCGCGAGGACAGCCATCAAGTTGGTGCGGTCATTTCCCCAACGCGCCGCGGCGGCGAAGTGGAACGCGTAGAAAGCAGGGACCACGGACCAGAGGCGGTCAACCCAGGAGTAGTCGCCAGTTGCGATGCTAAGAAGCCAGCAGAGCGCGGCGTTTGCAGCACACATTGCGAACGACGCGTCCAGGATGGATAAGCCCGCATGCTTCGCAATCACATAGCTTTGGAACGCGGACAGAAACACCACAAAGCTGCCGTTGAACTTTGCGACCACACTCCCGCTATGAGCAGGCGCCTTCCTGGGCGCCATAACGAGGAACGCGTCGGGGAGAAAAGAGAGCTCGAACGCCACCGTGGCGGCGCTATCAAGTCTTTGATCGCTCTTGTCGACTCATGTAGACTAGAATGATACTGGGCAATGCGCAGTCGCTTGTTCGCCGCGATGGCTGCGGCACGGCCACCGCCCGTGCCCACGGTCTACCATCCGCTCTACTCGGCGCCTGTGATGCCGCCCGGGCACCGCTTCCCAATGGCTGTCTTCCGCTGCATTCACGACCGCCTCCTGCGCACCGGCGTGGTGCTGCCCAGCCAAATCCACGTTCCCCCGCAACTGGTGGATATGGACACGGTCAAGAGAGCGCACTGTCCCCAATACGTCGACAACTTCTGCGCAAACAAGCTCGACGCAGCGGCATTACGCCGCATGGGCTTGCCGTGGAGCGAGGTGCTGGTTGAGCGCACTCTAAGCGAGGTCACTGGAACACTGCTGACAGCGGAGCTGGCTCTGAAGCACGGTCTTGCCACCAACTGCGCTGGAGGCACGCACCACGCGCACTACGACTACGGGTCCGGTTTCTGCATCTTGAACGACCTTGTCATAACCACAATGTCACTGCTCGACCGGGGCCTTGCATCCCGAGTGCTGATCGTGGACGCCGACGTTCATCAGGGAGACGGGACCGCGTCGATGCTGGCCTCTGAGCCACGTGCGTTCACACTCAGTGTGCACGCGGCTGACAACTTCCCAGCGCGCAAGGCGACATCGAGCATGGATGTTGCCCTGCCAACCGGTACAGAAGATGCAGCGTACTTGACAGCACTTGGTGAGGCTCTGGATGCTTCTATCAGGACCTTTCGGCCAGACGTTATCCTCTACGACGCTGGTGTGGACATCCACGCTGGCGATGCGCTGGGCAAGCTTTCTATTTCGGACGAGGGGCTCTGGCGGCGGGACATGCTTGTGCTGACCACGGCGGCGGCAGCACGCATCCCTGTGGCAGGCCTTGTGGGTGGCGGGTATCACAGCGACCTGGAGGTCCTTGCAGAGCGGCATTGCAGCCTACACAGAGCAGCAGCGGCTGTGTGGACGCAGTTTCGATTGTGATAGCCGCTAGTGCGGCACTATTCTTTTCGCCAGGCGTCGTCTCATCTCTCACAACTGCCCAGCCCCCGGCTCTCCACCAACAACAACTGGCG
>Ga0164297_10005680_pt1 | contig 10604 bp, 9 predicted proteins | sample GEODES058metaG_FD_113539 | JGI IMG/M metagenome (GOLD analysis project Ga0164297, IMG submission 113539) | Dystrophic lake water microbial communities from Trout Bog Lake, Wisconsin, USA - GEODES058 metaG | ecosystem: Environmental > Aquatic > Freshwater > Lake | place: USA: Trout Bog Lake...
ATGCAAAATAGCACCCACGCATGCGTGGTCGCTGCATCAACGGTGGAGGGCAGACCATGAAACGATTGCTTCCGATGGCGGCCGGGCTTGTTGCGTTGCTCGGCGCCGCGTCCGCTTATGCCGCTTGCTCGATTTCCGGCAGCGGTGACGTCAGCACGCTATCCAACGCGTTTCCGGTGTTGGAGGCTATTGCCGGCGCCATGCGCGAATGCACCGGCGGCCCGGTGAAGGTAACGACCAAACTGACCACCGAGAACAGCGCCGAAACGACCCAGGCGCTGAAGGCGGCCAAATCGCCCTATGGCTTGGTCGCCTTAACCAACGGCACCATCACGCCGGCGCAAGCGGCAGGGCAATTGCGGCCGCTGAATGATTTCGTGGCGAAATACAAGGCGAAATACAACATCGAAGACGGCATGCTGATCAAGTTCGGCAACGACGTCATGGCGATCGCCTTCCAGGTCAACGCGCAGCATCTGTTCTACCGCAAGGATATCCTGGACGCGGCCGGCATCGCCCCCCCGGCGAGCTATGATGAGATGCTGGCGGCCGCCGAAAAACTCAAAGCCACGGCCGGGATCGAATTCCCGATCAGCGGGACCTATAAGTCCGGCTGGAACCTCGCCGAGGAATTCGTCAACAACTACCTCGGCATGGGCGGCGCGTTCTTCAAAGACGGTACAGCGGAGCCGGCGTTCAATAACGCCCTCGCCATCAAGACACTGGACGTTATGAAGCGCTTGGTTGGCTATATGTCGCCGAACGCGCTCGCGCTCGATACCGGCGCCAGTGCACAGCAGTTCATGCAGGGGCAGGTCGCGATGGGCAACATGTGGGCCTCCCGCGCGGCGAACATGGACGATCCGGCGCAGTCCAAGGTGGTTGGCAAGATCGCCTTCGCCGCCGCGCCAATAATCACGCCCGGTGGCAAGCCGGCCACGACGCTGTGGTGGGATGGCTGGGCGATCCCGAAGAATTTCGACGGCGATCCGGAATTGGCTTTCCAGGTGATGATGGAAGGGCTGAAGGAGGACGTCGTGCGTGCCAATAACGACGTAGCGATCTGGACCCGCTCGGTCTATAAGCCCGGCCGCTTCGCCATTGGCACCGCCGCCTCCGCCCGCGCAGGCGCCCCGCCCTACCCGATGGTACCGCAGCAATCCCTGGCGCATGACGCGATCGGTGAGCACATCGGCGCGTTCCTCGCGGGCCAGGCGAGCGCGGAGAAAGTGCTGGCCGATGCCACCGCCAGTTACATCGCGGCGGCGAAAGCCAAGGGCCTGCTGAAGTAGCCGGACCAGCAGGGCAGGGGGCATGAACCGCCGCAGCTTCGCCGGTTTCGTGGCACCTTCGGTGCTGGCGATGCTGCTGCTGATCCTGCTTCCTCTGCTCGGCACTGCCTGGCTGTCGTTGCATGAAAGCTACGTGAAGACCGAACTGGCGGAGGTGCAGACCTCGGTGCCGCTGTTTGGTGGCATGAGCCGAGTGGAGGTCAGGCGGGTGCCGCAGGCGGTGCGCGATGCCGCCGGCATTCCGGTTCGGGTATGGAATTTTGTCGGGCTCGATAATTACGCCAATGTGCTCAGCCTGGATCGGCTGCGTCAGGCACTTGTCACTCTGTCCGATGCTACGCCCGGCTGGGGGTGGCAATTCTATCGTGATGTCACCAGCATCGAGTTTTGGGGCGCGCTGGAATTCAGCCTGCTTTATATCGCCGCCACCACGCCGTGCGTGCTGCTGCTGGGCTTTGCCATCGCGTTGGCAGTGGATGCCACGTCCCGCCGTGTGCGCGGCGCGTTGATCTTCGCGTCGCTGTTGCCGTTCATCATCACGCCAGTGGTGGGTGCGCTGTCCATCTACTGGTTGTTTCTCGACAATGCGGTGGTCAACGCGGCCCTGCAAGGGCTGGGTTTCGCGAAATTTTACTTCCTGTCCGGTGCGGTGCCGATCCGTGCGCTGATCGTGCTGTACGGGGTCTGGCACGCGACTCCGTTTGCCTTCGTGGTGCTGTATGCCGGGCTGCAAACCCTGCCGCAGGATGCGTTGGAAGCGGCGTTGGTCGATGGCGCCACCGCCTGGCAGCGCCTGCGTTTCGTGATTGTGCCGCATCTGGCGCCGCTATTCGCCTTCGTCGGGTTAATCCACGTAATGGATGCCTACCGGGTATTCGAGCCGGTGTTGGTATTCGGCTCCAATCTCTATGCCAACTCGCTCCAATACATGACGTATCGTATCCTTAACAGTGAGGACAATTACAGTAAGGCGGCCGCGGCGTCGTTGCTAACGGTGCTGGGCATTGTGGTCCTGCTGATCCCCATCCTGCGCCGGCTCTGGCGCGAACGGCAGGCGGCATGAAAGCGCGTCTGTCCATCGTTCGGTCGAGCGCACGCAGCGGGTTTCTGGCGCTCTGGGTGCTCGCTGCCGCCTTCCCGTTCGCCTGGATGGCGCTGATATCGCTACGCACCCCGGTGGACGCCTTCGCCCAGCCGCCCAAGCTGTTCGCGCCGGTGACCTTCGCGCATTTCTATCAGATCTGGGTGGTTGATGGTTTCTGGCATCAGGCGATAAATTCGCTGGTGGTCACCGTCGGGACGGTGGGCGTTTCGCTCAGCATCGGCTGCCTCGCCGCCTATGCCCTCGCCCGCTATCGCGGCGCGGCCGGTTTCTGGCTGCTGATGGTGGCACTGGTGTTTCGCGCCATGCCGCATGTCGTGCTGCTGACCGCCTACAAGCCGGCGTTCTTTCAACTCGGTCTGTGGGACCGTTACGAAACATTGATCGTCGTGCTGGTCGCGATCAACCAGCCGTTCACCATCTGGATGTTGCGCTCCTTCTTCGTCAACATTCCGGCCGAGTTGGACGAGGCGGCGTTGGTCGATGGCTGCACCCGGCTGCAAGCGTTCTGGCGCGTCATCATGCCGGTGATGTGGCCGGGAGTAATCACAGCCGGGCTGTTCTCCTTCCTGCTCGCCTACAACGACTACCTGATCAGTTCACAGTTGATGAACGGCGATCACATGACCATGACCGCCGCTTTATCCAACTACATGAATGCGAATGACGACGCGGTTAAGCTGCTGAATGGCATCGCCGGCGCCGTCTCGGTCTGCATTCCGCTGATTTTTCTGATCCTCTTTTTCCAACGCCAGATCGTCGCCGGACTCGTCCAAGGCGCGGTTAAAGGTTGATCCGATAGGAACTCCGTCAATGCCCTCGCCGCCCCCGCGCCCGCAACGCTCACGCGTGACAACAACATCAGCAAGACCGAAGCCACCCATACCGGCGAATTCATGGGCATCCCGGCCACCGGCAAGCGGGTCCGGGTTCGGAATACGGATGTCTGGAAAGTCGTGGACGGTAAGATCCAGGATAACTGGGTGATGATCGATGTGGCCGACGTGATGCCTCAGCTTGGCGTTGACCTGCTGCATGGATTGGGTTGGGCCAATCTTGGCGCCGGCTTTCGCCCGGCGAACGACGTGTAGGAAGCAGACGATGACAAACACCAGCCGCAAGGCGCAACTACACGGCCTGCTCAATCGTTTGGCCGGCTTGCCGCCGCCGGCGGCGATCGCGGCGCTCGGCGAAGTCTGCCTACCGGACGCCCGCTTTTACGTCGGGCATCCCGTCAACGAATGCGTTGGCGTTGAAGCCTTTGTCGAACGGTTTCTCGCTCCCATGCAGCGCGCCTTGCGTCCGCTGATGCGGCGCGACGATATCTTCATGTCCGGCACCTCCCGCACCGGCAGCGGGGACTGGGTGGCCGCGATGGGCCATTATGTCGGCAATTTCCAATACAAACTGTTCAACATCCAGCCGCATGACCGCCTGGCCTTCGTGCGCTATGGCGAGTTCTACCGGTTGGACGGCGATCGCATTGCGGAAGCGCGTCTACTGGTCGAATTCGTCGATCTTGCCCGCCAGGCCGGCCAAATGAAACTGCCGCCCGCCTTCGGCACCGATATGCTGTTCCCCGCACCCGCCAGCCATGACGGCGTCATGCTCGGCGCCAATAATCCGACGCAGGGTGAGGTCAGTGCGGCGTTAGTGGAAGCGATGCTGGGCAATCTGCGGCACTACACGCCAGGCAGTTTCGACAGCGTCGGGCAAACCGGCACCGGTGGCTACTGGCACGAGGCCATGCTGTGGTATGGCCCGGCGGGCATCGGCTCCAACTACACCTATGACGGGTTTCAGAAGGACCATCGCATTCCCTTCCTGACCGGCTTCCCCGACAGGGTCGGCGGCAACCACTATGCCCGCTTCGGAGACGGCAACTATGTCTGCTCCGGCGGTTGGCCGTCGATCAACGCCACCCATGGCGGCACCTATCTCGGCGTGCCGGCGACCTATCGAAAAATCACTCAACGCGTGATGGATTTCTGGCGCTGCACCGACGGCAAAATTATGGAGAACTGGGTATTTATCGACCTGCCCGACCTGTTCTTGCAGATCGGCCACGATGTTCTGCCCTAACGCCTAGGCCGGCAGCAGCTTAATCCGCTTGCCGTCCACCCCGAGCGCAATCCGCCCGGCCTTCAGCGCCATCGCGTCGGCCCCGAACACGTCATAGCGCCAGCCATGCATGGCCGCCACGTCCGGCGCATCCTCGCCGGCCAGCCGGTCGATATCCTCGCTATTGGCCACCAGCTTGGCCGCCACATGGTGCTGTTCGCACTTCGCCGCCAGCAACACCTTCAGCAGCGCCACCAGGGCAGGGGAGGGCTTGATCACGTCGCGTTGCCCTTGCGCCGCCGGCATGGCGCTATCCGGCAACATTTTCGCCTCCGCGATCGCCGCCAGCAATCCAGCCCCCATGCGGCCGGAGGCAAACCCCGCCGTCACCCCCCGCGCGCGGGCGAGTTGGTCAACATCTTCCGGCGCAATCGCCGCCAGTTCCAGCAGCGCCTCGTCCTTCAGCATCCGTTGGCGAGGGATGTTGGATTTCTGCGCCTCACGCTCGCGCCACGCGGCAATCGCCCGCAGCACACCCAGCATGCGGCGATTGTTGGTGCGCGGGCGCAACCGCTCCCACATGCTTTCCGGGTCGCCACGATAGGTTGCCGGGTCCGCCAGGGTGTTCATTTCCTGCGACACCCATTCCAACCGACCGTCTTTTTGCAACCGGTCGCGTAACTTTTCATATACCTGCCGCAAATGGGTAACGTCGGCTGCCGCATAGGTGATTTGCGCCGCGGACAATGGCCGGGCCGACCAGTCCGAGAACCGATGCGCTTTGTCGATCTGCCCACCGGTCAGCGACTGCACCAGGCTGTCATAGCCCACCTGGTCGCCGAAGCCCGCTACCATCGCCGCCACCTGCGTGTCGAACAACGGCTTGGGCACATCGCCAAAGCGCAGTACAAAAATCTCCACATCCTGCCGGCAGGCGTGGAACACTTTGACCACGTTTTCATCAGCGAACAGCGCCCCCAATGGCGCCAGGTCGATCCCCGGCGCCTGCGCATCCACCACCGCAACCTCGGTGTCAGACGCTAACTGCACCACGCACAACTCTGGCCAATATGTGCGCTCCCGCATGAATTCGGTGTCCACCGTCACAAACTGCTCGCGGCGCAGCCGAGTGCACAAAGCGTCCAGCGCTTCGGTGGTGGTGATAAAATCAGGGGCGGGAAAGCTGGTGCGGGGCTTGGCGGACATGGCACCGTCATACACACACAGACCGCGAAGTGGAAGGTTGGGCCACGATGTGGGGTTGCCAAGGGGGGTGGCGCCTGTCTAGGCTCTAAATCAATACAAGATCGTGCCCCGCGGGCGCCGACAAAAGCCCTCCGGATGGCACGGCAAACGTCGGGAGGTTAATAATGGCCGCAAACGGTCAATCGCCCATGAGTAACGCCGACCACATGGCAGGCGGCAACCAGATATCCGCACGCATCGATCGCCTGCCCCTGACGCGCGTTCAGTGGGAACTTGCGATCCTGGTCGAAATCACCTGGGGCTTCATCATCGTCGATACTGACGGTATTGGCGCCCGGCTATACCCGATTGTGTGGCGGCCGCTCAAAACCATTACCAACAACGAATACGCCGTCATCCAGGCGCTTCAGGTTGGCCTCGGCGTGTTGCTGGGATCGTATCTGATGAGCTTCGTGGCCGAGAAATATGGCCGCCGCCCGGCGCTATTGCTGTCGGTCGCCCTCGCCGGCCTTTGCCTGTGGCCGTTCGCCTTCGTCACCACGTTCTGGCCACTGGTGATATTTTCGGTGTTCAGCACACTGGGGGTGGGCGGCATCGTCGCCACCCATGCGGTCTATCTCTCGGAAATGTCATCGCACGCGGTCCGCAACAAAACCATGCTCACCGCGCAGGCGAGCACGGCCATCGTGGGCGTGGTGATCGCCTTCGCCGCGCGCTGGATGATGCCGGAATACTGGAAGGAATTCGTCTGGCTCGGGGTGCTGGTCCAGGCCTTCCTATTGCTGCCGTTGCTCTATTTCCGCCTGCCGGAATCGCCACGCTGGCTGGAAACCCACGGCCGGCACGAGGACGCGGACCGCGTGCTCGCGCGCCTCGAAGCCCGGATCGAGCGCATCGTCGGCAGCCTGCCGGCACCGGATTTCCGTCATGGCCAGATCGTCCAGGCTGCCCGTGGGCAATTGATGGAAATCCTTGTCAACCCGCTCTATCGGCGGCGTGCCCTCCTGATCTTGCTCTGCTGGCTGCTCGCCTATCCCGGCATCGTCTATGGTCCCGGTGCCTTCACCCTGGTCTACATGGTCGATCATGGCTTTAACGTGCATTTCTTCTTCACCCTGGCGATGGTCGCCTCAGTGGTCAGCTTCTTCGCCTTCCTGGCCAATGGTCGGCTAGGGGAGCGGGTAGAACGCAAAGACGTGCTGTTCATCATGGCGATCGTCTTCGCGCTGGGCTGCACCTTTATGTATCTGTGGCCCACCCCGGTGATGATGACAGTCGGCTATATCATGACCCGCGTCGGCACCATCCTGTTCCTGTTCAACCTCTATAACTACACCGCTATCTGCTTCCCCACCCGCATCCGCTCGGTCGCCTTCGCCTGGACCGACGGCCTGGGCCATCTCGGCGCCTGGGCCGGGGTCACCTCGCTCGGGCCACTCTACGATATGGGCACCAACCACATCGGCTGGCTCGCCTTCATCGCCATTCCGGGCGCCTTGCTGCCAGGCTTCCTGATCTGGAAGTTTGGCATCAAGCAGTCCGAACAGGTGCTGGAAGTCGTGGCGAAGTAGCCCCCTTGGCGCGCGCCGGGGATGTCGCTCGGTCGCACTTCGGTCTAAAACCTTGACTTGCAGAGGCGCGGCGGGTTGTCTGCCGCGCCTTTTCAAGTTTGGGATACCTCGCCATGCATGCCTATCGCACCCACACCTGCGCCGCCCTTCGCGCGTCCGACGCTGGTACAACCGCCCGTCTGTCCGGCTGGGTGCATTCCAAGCGCGACCATGGCGGGCTGCTGTTCGTCGATCTGCGCGACCATTACGGCCTGACCCAGATCGTCTTCGCTGCCGGCAGCGCCGCCTTTGCCGCCGCCGATGGGCTGCGGCCGGAAAGCGTCATCACCGTCACCGGCGAAGTGGTCGCCCGCGAGGCCGGCACCACCAACGCCAAACTCCCCACCGGTGAGATCGAGCTGCGCGCCGCCGACCTCGTCGTGCAGTCCGCCGCCGATGTGCTGCCGATGCAGGTGGCGGGCGATGAGAAATTCCCCGACGAAATTCGCCTGAAATACCGCTTCATCGATCTGCGCCGCGACAAGGTGCATCGCAACATGATGCTGCGCGCCGGCGTGATCGCCTCCATTCGCCAGCGCATGATCGGCCAGGGCTTCACCGAATTCCAAACCCCGATCCTGACCGCCTCCAGCCCGGAAGGCGCGCGCGACTTCCTGGTGCCGGCCCGCCTGCACCCCGGCAAGTTCTACGCCCTGCCGCAAGCGCCGCAGCAGTTCAAGCAGCTCGCCATGGTTGCCGGCTTCGACCGCTACTTCCAGATCGCTCCCTGCTTCCGCGACGAAGCCAGCCGCGCCGACCGCTCGCCCGGCGAATTTTATCAGCTCGACTTTGAGATGAGCTTCGTCACCCAGGAAGACGTCTTCGCCACCATCGAACCCGTCATCGCCGGCGTGTTCGAGGAATTTGCCGAGGGCCGCACCGTCTCCAAGCCGCCCTTCCGCCGCATCCCCTATGACCAGTCGATGCTGCGCTATGGTTCGGACAAGCCCGATCTGCGCAACCCGCTGCTGATCACAGATGTGACCGAACATTTCGCCGGCTCCAGCTTCGGTCTGTTCGCCAAAATCGCCGCCTCGGGCGGCATCGTCCGCGCCATCCCGGCGCCTGGCTGTGCCGCCAACCCACGCAGCTTCTTCGACAAATTGAACGAATGGGCACGCGAGCAGGGCGCCGGTGGCCTCGGCTACATCACTTTCGACGCCGAAGGCGCCAAAGGCCCGATCGCCCGCAACCTGGAAGCCGACCGCGCGGAGGCCATCCGCGCTGCCTGCGGCCTGAACCCGGGCGATGCCGTATTTTTCGCCGCTGGCAAAAAGGACGAAGCCCCCAAATTCGCTGGGGCCGTCCGCACCCGCCTTGGCAATGAACTCGGCCTGATCGAAGCCGGCAAATTCGAATTCTGCTGGATCACTGATTTCCCCATGTTCGAACTGAACGAGGAAACCGGCCAGGTGGATTTCAGCCACAACCCGTTCTCCATGCCGCAAGGCGGCATGGAGGCGCTGAACACCATGAACCCGCTGGACATCAAAGCCTTCCAGTACGACATCATCTGCAACGGTATCGAACTGTCGTCGGGTGCCATCCGCAACCATCGCGCCGACATCATGATCCGCGCCTTCGAAATTGCCGGCTATCCGGCCAGCGAAGTGGAAGCCCGCTTCGGTGGCATGCTGAACGCCTTCCGCTACGGCGCCCCGCCGCATGGTGGCTCGGCGCCTGGGATTGACCGCATTGTGATGTTGCTGGCCGATGAGCCCAATATCCGCGAGGTCATCCTGTTCCCGTTGAACCAACAGGGTGAAGATCTGATGATGGGCGCGCCGAACGAAACGACGGCAGCGCGCTTGAAGGAGCTGTCCATTCGCTTGGATCTGCCGCCGAAAGTGAAGAAAGACTGAGGCAAGGGCTTCTTTTTTGGAGAAAGAAGCAAAAAATTTTAATCCACGATGCCTGCGGCGTACGCCGCAGGCAAGGACGTCATGAAGAGTTTTTTGGTTCTTTTTGTTCACAAAAAGAACTGCTTAAACCCTGCCACAATCCCGCCAAGTCGCTATGCTCTAAACGGTTCCGTCAAACGAAGGACCCCAGGCCGTGACCAAGCCACTGCGCAAAGCCGTTCTTCCCGTTGCCGGTCTCGGCACCCGCTTCTTGCCCGCCACCAAGGCGATGGCCAAGGAAATGCTGCCGGTGGTGGACAAGCCGCTGATCCAGTATGCGATCGAGGAAGCCCGCGCCGCCGGGATCGAGCAGTTTTGCCTCGTCACCGGCCGCGGCAAAACCGCCATCGTCGAGCATTTCGATATCGCCTACGAACTCGAAGCCACCCTCCGTGGCCGTGGCAAGGATGCGGAGCTGCGCATGTTGCGCGAATGGCAGTTGCCGCCCGGTGCCATGGTCACCGTCCGCCAGCAGGAACCACTCGGCCTTGGCCACGCCATCTGGTGTGCCCGCGCCTTTATCGGCGATGACCCGTTCGCCATCCTGCTACCGGACGATCTCATCCTGTCCGAAACGCCTTGCACCATGCAGTTGGCCAACGCCTATTACGAAACCGGCGGTTGCGTCGTCGCCGTGACCGAAGTCCCGCATGAGCAAACCAGCCGCTACGGCATTCTCGACATTGGCCAGGACGATGGCCGCATGGTGGAGGTCAAGGGCCTGGTCGAAAAGCCCAAGCCCGAGGACGCGCCGTCCGACCTGTCGATCATCGGCCGCTACGTGCTGACGGCCGACATTATCCAGCATCTCTCCCGGCTCGAACGTGGCGCCGGCAACGAGGTGCAACTGACGGATGCGATGGCTAAGCTGATCGGCCACGTCCCCTTCCACGGCCTGCGCTATGAAGGCCGCCGTTTTGACTGTGGTGACAAAGTCGGCTTTCTCGAAGCCCAAATCGCCTTCGCCTTGCAACGGCCGGATATGGGGCCGCCGGTGAAGGCATTCCTCAAGACGTATTGCAAAGACCTGTTCGGCTAAACTTTTTTACGGAGCTTCCGGCATCATGGCCTTCAAGCACGATTTCGATCCTACCACCCTGCGCGAATACGATATCCGCGGCATTGTCGGCAGCACCCTGCACGACGCCGATGCCTTCGCGATCGGCCGCTGCTTCGGCAGCATCGTCGCCCAGGCCGGCGGTAAACTGGTGGCGGTCGGCTATGATGGCCGCCTGTCGTCCCCAGGGCTCGAAAAAGCGCTTGTCGCCGGCCTCCGCGCCAGCGGTGCCGATGTGGTCCGGGTCGGCCTCGGCCCGACGCCGATGCTCTATTACGCCTCCACCGTCCTGAAGGCCGCCGGGGCCATCATGCTCACCGGCAGTCACAACCCGCCGAACTACAACGGCTTTAAGATGATGCTCTCCGGCAAGCC
>Ga0164297_10005681_pt1 | contig 10603 bp, 9 predicted proteins | sample GEODES058metaG_FD_113539 | JGI IMG/M metagenome (GOLD analysis project Ga0164297, IMG submission 113539) | Dystrophic lake water microbial communities from Trout Bog Lake, Wisconsin, USA - GEODES058 metaG | ecosystem: Environmental > Aquatic > Freshwater > Lake | place: USA: Trout Bog Lake...
CACACCACAACGGATCAAACTCGTTCAGGATCGCTTGAACGGCAGACCAAGACGTGTCTTAAATTACCACACACCGAATGAAGCGTTCACCGCTCTCGTTGCATTAGATCCTTGAGACCACCTCTTATAAACAATTTCTATAATTGATGACCTTGCTTGCCTTATAATCATTTTATGTTAATTTTAAAATAATAGATATTGGATGAGGGAGCATACGGCTGTCAGTACGCGCTATTTGTCTCATTGTAATTTTTTTATTGACGTATTTTAGTACGCCATCATTCACTCTTGCTGAAATAGCAAATGATTTTTATGCAAATAAAACTATTACTATTTATGTAGGCTTTACTGCTGGGGGTGGCTATGATCAAAATGCTCGTCTTGTAGCGCATTTCTTAGGTAAATATATAGCCGGATCACCAAATGTTATTGTTCGAAACATGCCTGGTGGTGGTGGTTTGGTTATGACCAATTATGTTGCAAATGCTGCACCTCAGGATGGATTGCATATTGGTGCACCACAAAGAGGTGTTGCTATAGAGCCACTCTTAGGGGATAGTTCGCATGCTAAATTTGATCCAGTGAAACTTAATTGGATTGGTAGCACAAATTCAGATACTTCAATTTCTTATGTTTCTTCGCGCACCGGAATAAAGACATGGCGCGATATACTCAATCGTGAAGTGATTGTTGGAGCTACTGGAGACGATACTGAAAGCGCAACTGTTCCCACCTTATTGCGCAATCTAGTAGGTCTGAAATTTAAAGTAATTTCTGGCTACCCTGGTAGCAATGAGATTGCTATGGCTGTTGAGCGTGGCGAAATTGAGGGACGTGGTACAACTACATGGACAACGCTTAAGCCACATTATAATGAGCTCATAACTAGCGGTAAAAATATTATTTTATTTCAAATGGGATTACGTGTGCATCCTGATTTACCTGATGTGCCTCTTATTTTAAATCTTACTGATGATCCAGAGCGTAGGCGTTTATTGGAAATAGAGTTTTCATCCTTTGAAATTGGTCGCCCTGAATTTGTTGCTGAGCAAGTACCTTCGGATAGAGTTTTTACATTAAGGCATGCATTTGATATGGCGATGCAGGATAATCAATTAAAACAAGAAGCAATTCTTCAAGGTCTTGATATTAATCCCGTACAAGGGGAGGAGATAAATAAACTTCTCGCGCGCATCTATAATACCCCTCCCGAAGTGATTTCAAAATTATCTTATTTTAGTAAAAAAATTCATTAAATAAAAAATTATCTTTTTTTAAGTTCCACAAAATGTCTTAGTCACTCGCTCATGGTCTAGGGGTGGAGTTAAATTGTCTGCAAAATCAAAATGATCATCATAAGGGCGTTTGAGGCGTGAGCAAAATTCATGAAAAGGGGCAAAATTCTTATTATCTTGCGCCTCATTAATGATACGCTCAACAATATGATTGCGCGGGATCAGAGATGGATTTGCCGCACGCATCATGGTAATGCGCTCATCAGGAGGTGCCGTATCGGACATAAAGCGTTGACGCCATTGAGCAATAAAATCATCATAATGACCCAGAACAGCATTGCCTTTTTTAAAGGCTAAAATATCAAAATTATTATGCGCACAATAATATAAATTTCTGAACGTTATTGTATAATCATCTTTGTGACCTTGCATGATATTTAGCAGGTTTAATATTAGGCGTCCATCATCCTTGCCCCTATCTCTGAGGCCTAATTTCTTTTTAAATCCTTCAATATATTCTTCTTGAAAATAATCTTTAAATCGTGATAGAGCTTCGCGCACAGCCACTTGCTGATGTTGGTCGTGACGCGTAAGTAAAAGCATGCATTCCGCAAATCGCTCAAGATTCCATTGAGTTATGCTGGGCTGATTTTTATATGCATAACGTCCCATTCGATCAATAGACGAGAATACACTGTTTGGATTATAATCATCCATAAAGGCGCAGGGTCCATAGTCTAATGTTTCCCCAGCAATTGAAACATTATCAGTATTTAAAACCCCGTGAATGAAGCCTATGTGCAGCCATTGCGCAACGAGACGGGCGTGTCTTTTGGTAAGCTCATCCATAAATGAAACTAAGGGATATTTTTCTTGCGCGCAGTTGGGATAATGGCGCTTTATGACATAATCGCTGAGAATTTGTAAATTATCGATCTGATCGCGCCAAGCAAAATATTGAAATGTTCCAATCCGAATATGACTTGATGCAATTCGCAGTAAAATACCTGCCGGCAAAATTCGCTCGCGTATAACATTATCATCGCTACATACACAGGCTAATGCGCGTGTACTTGCAATGCCAAGTGCATGCATGGCTTCACTTAGCATATATTCACGAAGGACCGGACCTAAAGCTGAGCGTCCATCACCGGCCCTTGAAAAGGGTGTCTTACCCGATCCCTTAAGATGAATATCAAAACGCCGTTGGTTTGGTGATATGATCTCACCCAATAATAATGCTCTGCCATCACCTAAATCAGAATTATAATAGCCAAATTGATGGCCACCATAGCGGCAGGCGATGGGATCAAATGTGCTGGGTAATTGAGCGCCCGACAGCATTTTTAAGCCATCGTCTGAAGTAAAATAGGCTGGATCTATACCTAGTTCATGGCATAGCTCAACATTTAAACTGATGAGCTTGGGATTACTGAGAGGACTAGGCAAAACTCTTTCATAAAAAATAGCTGGGAGACGTACATAGCTATTATCAATGCTACTAAAGATCATCTTTTGAGGATCCGCTCACTCAGCTGTTGGAAGAAAGTATGTGGTAAGTGTTGAGCATATGCAAGCGCAACTAATTATGCGTTAGCTTGTTCTGATTTCTAATCCAAAAGTATTAGATCTAAGCAGTCTGAGTTCTATCTTATTCCATTTGCTGCCGTCTTCACTGCTAGTATAGCTTAGCATTAATAAAGCAATAAAGACCTAGTTTCTAAGTTGCACAATGTATAAAAGCTATTAAGCTTTGATATGTAATTTACTGCCGATGAATTGCAAAGTTTATGATGAAATAAAATCTAAGTATTGTTTGACATAAAACATCAAAGAGGGAGCAAGCGAATGAAAAATTTAGTCTTAGAATCGACATCACCTTTCCAAGGCCTGCCAGAGCTTGTAGCTTTCAATGAAGGGCTTTTTGCAAAGGAAGGACTTAATATAACCTGGGCTGATCGTGACGAAGCCGGTGTTAAAACAGTGGCGAAAGATGATAAAAATCCTTTGGGCGTGAATCCCTTTGGCAGCCATGGAAAACTGCTCGAGCAAGGCAAGGCTGATATGTATAATGCCTGTGAATGGGGCAATTATTGCCGCGTCGAAGATACAGGTGTTGGCTCACGTCAATTGGGCCGCCGCGCTATCGTCACTTATGCTGCCATTGTAGTCAGACCAGATTCGCCGGTTTATACAGCTCAGCAGCTTGCCAATCGCTCCGTTGGTGTCCCCTTTTATGCCGGCACACATTATTTAGCCCTGCATATGCTCAGTGGTTTTTTACCGCGCGATTTAATCAAAGTTGTGCCAGCGCCCAGCGGCTCACGTAATAGATATAATGCCATGATGCGTGGTGAAATTGAAGCAGCTACATTGACTGAGCCCTATATTTCCTTGGCTGAGAAAAATGGCTGCCGTATTATTTGCTCCGCGTTTTATCATGGAACGGAGGTTGCTTCAGATCGCGTTGATGCCGATACTTATGCTCGCTTTAATAATGCTGTTAAAGAAGCAGTGAAATTAATCAATGCGAATAAAAACAAATATCTGCAATATTTCATTGATTATCACAAAGCTAAAGATCCTGAGATTGGTCAGCTTAGTCTCTCTGATCTTAGAGCCGGACGTATTGTCGTATGCGATCCCGCGCCAATTCCTCAAGACGAACTCGAGAGAACAACTGAATGGGTTAAGAGTTGGGGCATGTTAGAGGACACAGACTCTCCACTTGATTTGGTCAATGTGCTTATTCAAGAGGAAGCGCATCGACCCGCAGCGGAATAAAGCTTGCTGATATATATAAGCCCACAATTTATGTGGGCTTATTTATGCTATTTAATATAATAAGTATTTAACTGATAATTTTTTAACGGAACAAGATGCAAAAACCGCTTATTTATTATATTTATGTATAAAAATCATTGCTCTGCTTAGTTAAATAGGCAATATGATGCATATCTAGCTCAAGCGAGAATAAAATAAGATTATAATTCTTACAGAAATTAAGAGACCTTTTAGTAATCCATATTCGTGTTATTATTGAATCAGAATTTGAAAATTTCTCGCATTCTCTGGGCCTGTGCTTCCGGAGTTTGAAGAAGACGAACCACCAACTTCTCTGCTTCTTCACCATAAACAGGATTTATTTCCATTCCAGTCTTTTCTGCTTCTTGCAAAAAATCTTTATCCTTCATAAGCTCAGCAAAACTCGTACGAAAATCTTGCAAGTCTTTTCCTCCCATATTAGGTGGACCAAAGAATGGACGAGATAAATTAAACTTAGCAAATATTAATTCCATTATTGTGCGATCCTCATCATTAGCTGCTAATTCAAGAGCAGTAGGTACATCCGAAATAGACGGATGTTTCTGCATCCCCATTTGAAGTATGATATTGACCTTCTTCTCTTTCAACCAATCAGGATGAGATGTCGTCAAGGTTGTCCAGTCTTTTCCAGCAGCTCCATTAATTTCTCCTCGCTCAATAGCGAGATCAGTGGCCGTTGACCCTTGATAACCATGCACAATTCGAAATTTTGTACCGAGCAGTTTATTCCCAAGAACTGCAAGCAGAAAATTATCCGAACTGGTCGTGGATGCTCCAAGAACTGCTTCTTTACGCTTAGCATCCTCCAGATTTTTTACTGCAGAATCGTGCCATGTAATTGTTACATAGACTGATCGCAGCGCACTACCAATCCAACCAAATTTTTCTGCCTCAAAAAGTGCATTTGTTCCACCGGGGGAAAGAGTCTGATAGAGTTTTTCAAATATTACTCCACTTTGCATCGTCGCAATCTCTGAACCATCATGCGATGCCTGATTATAGATATAATTTGCCATTGTTAGACCACCCGCACCCGGCATGTTCTTAACAACAAATGTGGGGTGACCTTTCAAATAGCGACCCCAATAGCGGGCCATCACTCGTGCATAAACATCATAACCACCGCCACTCGTCGTCCCGACATAAAGATTAATGATTTTGATTTTTTTTTCTTGCGCAAATGAAGAGACGTCATTGCAGGCTAAAATTAAAAAGATAATGAGAAAGCGCGTCATAGACTGCACCTATTCAACCATTGGAGGAAGCACGCGCAAAAGAGTTCCCAATCCTTGCTTGGGTTCATGTACACTCAACCGCTTCATTATCTCCCAAGCCTGCGCCACATTGGCGTGTATGACAGGTACTTGTAAATCTTTTTCTAATGTTTCTACAATGCCTTCAGTACGCCATGCACCTCCTTGGATGTAAATTCCATCTGCACCACCAGCGTCTTTAAAAAGCTTTTTGACGTGGGAGTAACATTCTTCAGGCGATATCTGCCCGGCCTTATTAAAAGGCACGTCAATCGGCTCCATTGATTTCACATGGAACCCAGCTTCCGTCATATATTTTGTAACAATTTGATTTTGAAGTTTTGAATAACTCGCCCCAATAAATGATTTAATGTTCATTGAACGTAAGGCGCAGACGTGATTTTGGCCAGCTGTGAAAACGGGTGTCTTATATTTTTTTGACCAAGCATCCGTAGTTCGACGCTCTTGATCATAGCCCAACATCATAAATGCCGGTGTGCCACCGGGATGGATCATATCCATTCCTTGTTCAGCTAGTTCGGCTATATATTTTTCATAAAAAGGAATTGCCGAAGAAAACTCATCGTGGCTACCTTCTCGCACATTCAAAAGCAGAGGAACTATACCAATTCCTTGGGGTAGCATACGGATAAGTTCTTCCAAAGAGCCAGGACGACGAGTGGGCTTTACGAGGCCAACAACACCCCGCCACATTGTGTAATGCATAAATTTATTCCTTCAGGTTCAATCGGTAAGGCCAATCTTAAATTTTGCTTTCTGAAGAACATTGTCGCGTGATTGTGCGACCTCGCGGAGAACTTTTGCCTTATCAACATCAAGGAGCCGTCCTTGCCACTTCTTCACTTTGCCTGCAACAAAGACGCCTTCAATATGTCCTGCTGACATCAGATTCACGGCTGCAGAATAGGCATTGTTCAAAGGCCAGATACTGAGATCATCTGCACGCAACATCAGGAAATCTGCCTCTTTGCCTGGTGTCAACGATCCAATTTTATGATCAAGGCTAGCCGCACGCGCTCCATTGATCGTAGCAAATTGTAAGACCTCCTTACATGTGAGGAGCTTTTGAGTTTCTTTCTCACCATTGCGCTGACGTTGCTGTATTGCGAGCCGCTGAATTTCAAAGACTGCACGCATCATACCAAACATATCCATACCAACTGTGGCTGCATGATCGCAGCTCAGGCTTGGACGTGCGCCTTCATCAATCGCGTCTTGAATGGCTGGATAACCATGGCCCATCGCCATTTCGACCACTGGCGAATGAGACGTACGGCCCCCTGTATCATGTATGATTTTCCATGCGTCCTTATTCAAATGCGTGCAATGGATAAATAAGTCACCTTCTCTCAGAGCCCCTGCCTGTGACAGGGCAATCAGCGGCGCAGAATTAACACGAATGTGCAAAACAGCTTTAAGCCCATATAGTCGTGCCGATAAAAAAGTTTCTTTATCGACAGAGACCGCCAAAGCCGGCGTGATAAGCTGATCTTGTGACGAAAAATAAGTTGGCAGAAGAGTTTTCATCGCATCGGGATATTGCGAGTCCGTACCTATACCGCGTGACATGGCATAAACCGAGCGAATTCCGGAATCTTTCAGAGCTTGGATATTAGCTTCAACATGGGCTCTCGAATGAGACACTTGCGAAATGTCGATCATGCTAGTTGTGCCCAATTCTAAAAAACCGAGCGCAGTAATCTTAACGCCCTGATAAGCGTCATAGGCGTTGTAGTGAGGTGTGATGGTCTTCTGAATATCACGATCATAATCTGGTAAAACCACACCATTGGGCAACAATCCACGCAGCAAGCCCTGATAAGAGTGGCTATGAGTATCAACAAACCCAGGAATAAGAATACGATTGGTTCCATCGACAACCAAAGTCTCTGGGCTCACTGACAGGGACGGTCCTATTGCCTTGATCTTCCCATTCTCAATTAGCATATCAGCTTTTTCAAAATCACCTATATTGGAATCGAGAGTCAGGATGATAGCGTTCTTGACTATGTAACGTTTGTTATTTTGAAGCTTTTTGACTTCTGTTGGCTGAACGGCAGCTTGTCCAGGTGTTGCAGACAGACTAGCCACGCCTGTCAAAAGCGAGGATAGCACAATATTGCGGCGATCAGGATCACGCAGCCCATGCGATGCACTAGCGTCCTTATTAGCCATTATAATATTCCTCTCATACGTTCATGTTGATCTATTGAATTTATTTTTGATTATTTAACCTTTTTTGAGAGCCAATTAGCAATCACCTTCACAACCTCAAGATTGTTTTTCTCGAGCATCATAAAATGGCCATTACCGTGGATTCCCAAATCTGCCAGTTTCACAAAATCATTTGGAACGCCAGCTTGGGTTAGAAAAGCAGACCCGCAATGCGCCGTAGGCATGGCAAAAGAACCTTCACCATGCAAGAGCATGATTGGAATTCCAGCAAGCCTCGGCATCTTTCGAGCTGGTTCCTTTTGCAGCCAGCACAAGGCGAGGTCAGACGCATCTGCTTTCGCTTGTTGTTCAATATCCGGATATTGATCCTTAGCCAGAGGCGGATAAAAATCAACAGGTGTGCGCGTAAACCCCCAAGGTTTGCTCAGCCCCTCGTCCTTGAACCAATCAGGCGGGCCCTTCAAAGCCACTTCATGAAAAGCAGATCCTGCCGCTTCGATCATGATCATACCCTTCACCAATTTGGATCGATCATTGGCAATACCCCAAGCATAAATGCCCGCCTGTGAGTGAGCCATCAAAATTGCAGGGCCTATCTTATCCAAAAGAGCAACACCGGCTTCGCGGTTAAGCACTTCGCGTAAGCTGCGATCTTTAAAATCCGGCTCCATCATGGCCTGAAATTGGTCGAACAACGAATCACCAACCACACCTTCACCCGGCCATTGCGTATGTAATTTGGCCTGCGGGAAAAGATTATAGCGTTCATAGGAAATGAATTCACGCTCGACAAATTTCGGGGACTTGGGGTTATTCGGGCCATAGACGCCATCGACATAGGCGGCTCGACCACGCCCAACCTGATCCATGACGTAAACCGCATAACCTTTGGACAGGAAATACTGCACCCAGCCATCTCGCCCATCCGGTGTGCCGTTCCAAATTGATCCTGCCGAACAACAGCCGTGAATCATAACAATCGGATAGGGGTGCTTTCTATTTTGTGGGATCTGATATTCAACATAGGCATGCCCGACGAGAATTTTCTCGCCCGCCTTTTCAACATATTTTCCGCCAACAAAGAAATAACCTTGCTTGGCGATGGTAATAGGCCCAACATCTTGTGCCAATACCGTGCCACTTAAAAGTAGGATTGTAGACAAACCAACGTTCAGCCTGTGCGCGGCGTGAAACAGAATACCAAAGAACGAAACACACCTGCGCAGCAATGGCACCACAGATCCAAGTGGTGAAGGCATACCACCCCCCTAATCATTATATTTATTATCTAATAGGGGAAGAGAATGAAATCAAAAACAATTATCCAAAAGTATCATACGCCCCACATACCTGTTTTGCCCACTATACTTCTTATATAATTTATGATTATTTATTATAAATTATATAATACAGATTGGAATTGTTTATTTGATAATTATAGTAATATTAAATAAACAAATCATTACTTAGAATAATTACCATAAAAATATAATAATTATTTTGATATCATTTGAATAAATTCATCTGATTTAAGAACTCGTGAATATTGAGGATAACGATCTTGTAACATTAGATTAGCAAGAGTTGGCCTTGATGATGACATAGCATCTGTCAGTGCAAACATTCTATAACCCAGATCGTAACCAGCAAGCAATGTAGCGTAAACACAGCCTTCAGATGAAAAGCCTCCAAGAGCAATATTCTTAATTCCTTTATTTCTGAGAATAGTATCAAGACCATTATTTCCAAAACCATTTACGGTGATACGATTTGGGAGTAATATATCTTTATCTTTAGGTCCAGGCTTTAAGGGCTCATAAAGATCTACAGACCAAGTTCCTGATTTCCATGCTTGACGGAGAATTTGAGCTCTGTGAAAACCTGCGCCATTTCCAGGATCCAATTCCCTGTAATCACTTGTATATCCTTCAGTTACCTCAATAACTTGAATTCCCAGTTCTCTAGCTTTTTTAACTAGAGAAACTGTTTTATCAAGCATTCCAGTATCTTTTAAAATTTTCTCATAGTGAGGATAAGTCTCTCCACCCGGAGATGTAAATGTGTTTTGAAAATCTATTAAAATTAAAGCTGTTTCTTCAGCTTTTAATTGTTTATCCAAAGGTGGCAAGCTAATTAAAGATTGGGCTTTTGCATTAATGATATAAAGCAGACATAAAGGCAAAATACTTAGCATTATTAAAACTTGCCTAGCTTTTATCATCAAACTATCTCCGGAGAAAAAATTTATCTAAATAATCTATGTTCTTGAATAAATAATGCAAGTTTAAATTTGAATAATTAATATTAAACAGAGTAAAGTGATATACCCATTTTAGATAAAAGAGAAATTAAATGAATCGAAAAAAATTCTTGAATTTATTTTTTACCTTTTTTTTGGGGATTATTTTATTATTAAAGAAAAATTTTTCTCGTGCTGCAGCAATAATTGCTGCGCCGCAAAATGATTGGGATAGTATAGATTTTTCCTTTTTAGATTATGAAAATAATGAATTAAAAGGCTTAGCGATTAAAATACCTGAAAAATTTAAAATTAAAAATGACTTGTATATTGTTTCCAAGATTTGTCCTCATCAGGGCTGTGAATTAGGTTATGAAAAGAATTTTAATATTGTTAGTGACATTATTGGAAAAAAACTTTTAAACCCAGTTATATTTTGTCGCTGTCATTTATCAGTGTTTGATCCAGCAAATAATGGACAGATCTTAAATGGTCCAGCTCCAAGGTCACCATGGATATTTGAATATTCACTAATTAATAATAATCTTAAAATAGAAAATATTGAAAAAGGTGTAGGGATCTTTAATTAATGTAAATAAAAAAATTCACATAGGTCGTAGATTCACTTTCGAAGTGCAACTTCCTGTAACCTGTCGAGGTGGCTGAGATTGCGATAAGCTCTCGGTTCCCTTGACCTGGCAGTCGAAGAAGCACGATGACCTATCACCACATCAGCCGAGAAGAACGTTATCAGATTTCCGCCTTGTTGAAAGAGGGTCTGACCCAAGCCCAAATAGCTTTTAACCTTGGGCGACACAAATCAACGATAAGTCGTGAGTTAGCACGTAATACTG
>Ga0164297_10005682_pt1 | contig 10602 bp, 7 predicted proteins | sample GEODES058metaG_FD_113539 | JGI IMG/M metagenome (GOLD analysis project Ga0164297, IMG submission 113539) | Dystrophic lake water microbial communities from Trout Bog Lake, Wisconsin, USA - GEODES058 metaG | ecosystem: Environmental > Aquatic > Freshwater > Lake | place: USA: Trout Bog Lake...
ACCAGCCATCCCGTTCCCGGCGCTGTTCCCGCCAAACCCAAACGCCCCAGAGATCCCATCTCCAGCGGCGACCGCGATGCCTCGTTCAATCGCGCTGCCAGCCACAACTACTTCCTTACCGACCGCATCGAAGCCGGCGTGGCTCTGCGCGGCACCGAAGTCAAATCCATCCGCCAGGGCCAGGCCAACCTCAAAGACGCCTACGGCCTCGTCAAGGACGGCGAAATCTTCCTGCTCAACGCCCACATCGGCCCGTATTCCCACGGCAATACCAGCAATCACGACTCTCTGCGCACCCGTAAACTGCTGCTCCACAGTGCCGAGATTCACAAGCTTGAGGTTAAGACGCAGCAAAAAGGATTTACGCTCATCCCCACCCGTCTTTATTTTCGCAATGGCAAGGTGAAGTGCGAACTCGCCCTGGCCAAGGGCAAGCAGGTCTGGGACAAGCGCGAATCTGAACGCAAACGCGACGCCGACAAAGAGACCCGCGCCGCCATCGCCCGCAGCCAGCGCAAGTAGCCGCCACACTTGCCGCGCATCCGGCGCTCTGCGAACATAGATGTATGAACACCACGCTTTCTCTCGCCAATCCTGCTGAAATTGTCACTCCGCTGCTCACCGTGTTCGCGGCAGACTCCGCCGATGCCAACGCCGCATCCCCGCAGCCCGCGCTGCTAACCACCAACTCGGCGTTGCAGTCGGCCGCCGCCGCCGTGCTCGCATCCGGCGAATTCAAGGCCGGCGCAAATGAGACCATCGTGGTCCACGCCCCCGCGGGCCTGGCCGCAGAGCGCCTGTTGATTGTCGGCCTGGGCAAGATTGCCAAAATTTCGATTGATGATGCCCGCAAGGCCGCCGGTACTGCTGTCCGCGCCGCCAAACCGCGCAGTATCCGTTCGCTCGCCGTTGTACTGCCGGTCGCTGAGTCCTTCCCCGCCGAGGCCACCGCGCAGGCCCTCGTCGAAGGCGCCTACATCGGCGACTTTGACCCCGACACCTACCAGACCGACCGCAAAGACCGCAGCATCGTCGAGTTCACACTGGTCGCAGAAAATTCTCCGGACACTGATCAGCTCCACCTCGGCATCCACCGCGGCGGCATCATCGGTACCTCGCTCAACTTCACACGTGCACTGGTCAACGAACCGGGCAACTACCTCACGCCCACCGTCTTCGGCGCACGCGCCAAGGCAGAGCTGGAGCCGCTGGGCATTCGCACCGATGTCTACGGTGCCGACAAACTGCATGAGTTGAAGATGGGCGCATTCTGGGGCGTGGCACAGGGATCTGAAGAGCCGCCCGCGCTTATCGTAATGACCTACGAGCCCGAGCACACCAACTCCAACGAAGTCATCGGTCTTGTCGGCAAAGGCATCACCTTTGACACAGGCGGCATCTCCATCAAGCCATCAGAAAAAATGGAATTGATGAAATATGACATGGCCGGCGGCGCAGCCATGATTGGCGCCATGCGTGCCATCGCGCAGTTGAAGCCCGCCGTCAAAGTCATCGGCATCGTTTGCGCCACAGAGAACATGCCCGACGGTAAGGCGCAGAAGCCCGGTGACGTTCGCACTGCCATGTCCGGCAAGACCATCGAAATCATCAACACTGATGCCGAAGGCCGTCTTGTCCTGGCCGATGGTCTGGCCTACGCACGCAGCCTGGGCGCCACGCGGTTGATTGACGCCGCCACGCTCACCGGTGCTGTCATGGTTGCGCTCGGCAACGTTTACGCCGGCGTCTTCTCCAACGATGAATACAGCTACGAGAAGTTCCGCAACGCCAGCGTAACGGTGGGCGAACGCTTCTGGCGCATGCCGCTGCATGCCGATTATCGTGAGCAGATTAAGTCCGGCATCGCCGACATGATCAACACCGGCGGCCGTTGGGGTGGTGCCAGCACCGCAGCAGCATTGCTGGAAGAGTTCGCCGAGAAAACTCCCTGGGTGCATCTCGATATCGCCGGCACTGCGTGGATTGAAGATGCTCGCCCCTACATCGCGAAAGGCCCGAGCGGCATCGCGGTGCGCAGCATCATCGAGTGGGTCAATAGCTTTTCAAATTAGCCAGCTTCGCAAGCTCGACCACATCCATCACAAAGCAAATCGAGGATTTTCTGAGCATCATTAGCCTTACTCAGAAAATCCTCGACTTGCATTTGAATTCGTCTGCGAATCTGCGACTACATCACCGGCGGAACATCAATTCCCAGCCAGCCCAGCGCCAGCGTCAACGCGCGACGCGTAACCGCAGCCGTGCCCAACAGCAGCGTCTTGCGATTTTCATCCGGCTCATTCAGGATATGGTGCTTCTGGTAAAACGTGCTGAAGCGCTGCGCCAGTTGAAACGCATACTTCGCCAGATACGCCGGTTCTGCCGTCTGGATGCACTGCTCCACCAGCTGCGACAACTTCGCCGCCTCCAGCCACAACTCCCAGATGTCATCTCCGGCTTCGCCCGCCAGCATTTCGCCAATTCCCTGCATCGCGGCAACGGCCTGCAACGCAGCCTTCTCATCCACGCCAGCTTTGCGGAAAATATTTCCCGCGCGTACCACCGCGTACTGCACATACGGCCCCGTCTCGCCTTCAAAGCTCAGCGCATCCTTGAAGTCAAACGCGATGATTGTGTTCCGTGTGAACTTCAGCATGAAGTAACGCAGCGCAGCCACGGCAATCGTCTCGGCAATCTTCCGCCGCTCCGCTTCCGTCAACTCCTGTTGCCGCGCATCCACCTGCGTTTTCGCGGCTTCAATTAATTTGTCCAGCAGGTCATCAGCCTTCACGCCGAATCCTTTGCGCCCGCTGACTTCAATGAACGCGCGTCCACGGTCTTCATCGCTCAGCATGTAGCCGAGCTCCTCTGCGCATCGTGGCGTTAGCGCCACCATCTCATAGCTGAAGTGCGTATACGCAGCGGCCTGTGCAGCATGGCCCATGCGCGCCAGCACGTCCTTCACAATATTTTGCGGATCACTCTGTCGCGCATCAATCACGTTGTAGATGGCGTCGGCCTTGCCCAGTCCCGACCGTGGCGCAGCGGCATCGTCCGTCGAGATATTGCAATCATGCTTCACGTACTCGAAAAACTTCCGTACGCCAAAGTCCTTGCCATCCAGCAGGCCAAACTTCCACAGGTGATACGCAATGTCCTTGCCCACATACGTAACAGTCCCGTTCGAACGAACGATGACCTTCGCATCTTCACTATGTTCTTCGCCGTCATCACTGCGTTGGATAATCCAGCAGCCCTTGTTCTTACCTTCGCTGGTCACCTGCTGCAGCACGCCTTTTGCTTCCAGCAGCTTTCGCGCCGCATCCCAGAAGTGCAGGTGCAGGATCTCGCTCTCACGCGGCAGAAAATCATATTCAATGCCCAACCGCAGCATCGTCTCCAAGTGGCGATGCAACACAGCAGTCGAAATCATTTCTGCAATCGCTGCGGTTTCATTGCCGCCGTGTTCAATCTCATGCAGCGTGTCCAGGCGAATCTTTTTCCGCTCCGGCGCTTTCGCGGGATCCAATTCATACCACTGCGAAACACGCGCGTAAAGGTCCCAGCAGTAGTAATCAATACGCTTGCCGCTTGCGGTCGTCTCTGCCAGCAACTTCTCCACATCGGCCAGCCGCTTGCCTTCCAAATGCATCAGGCCGACAACAACATCCGCAACCTGCACGCCGGTGTTGTCGATATAGTTCTGCACGCCCACCGGCGCCCCGCTCTTGAACTCATCTTTCCGCAGCAGACGCACCAGCGTATCGCCCAGAATGGCATTCCGCAGATGCCCAACATGAGCCGCCTTGTTTGGATTGATGCTGGTGTGCTCCACCAATACAAATTTCTCGCTGCCAATATCGGCATGCTCGCCCGCTGCCACGCTGCGCACAAACGCATCGCGCTCCAGCCGGATGTTCAGGTAGCCGGCGCCGGCAATCTCCACCGCAGCCACGCCATCGATCCCGGCAAGCTCTGCCTGCAGTTCCGTCGCAATCGCACGCGGGGCTTTCTTCAGCCGCTTGGCCAGTTCAAACGCCACCGGCAACGCCAGTTCGCCCATGGAAATCTTCGGCGGCTGCTCGACCACCATCTGGCCCAGCTCCACCTGGTACTTTTCCTTCAGAACTCCGGCAATGCGTTCCTGCACTTTTTGCTGCGACTTGCGATACACGCGGCCCCACCTGTCCACTTCAAGCTGTTGATGCAACAGCTTCCATTATCCCATTTGCCGCACTCCGCAGCAGCCCACGTCCGCCATGCCTGATAAACTTAGGCTTTAGCAGCGCCTACAACTATGCCGAATAAGTTCTACCTCACCACGCCGATTTACTACGTCAACGCGCGCCCGCACATCGGCCACGCGTACTCCACCCTTGCCTGCGACGTCATCGCGCGCCGCCGCCGCCTGCTGGGAGACGAGGTCTATTTCCTCACCGGCACCGACGAACACGGCCAGAAGATTGAACGCAGCGCCAAGGCCGCTGGCGTTCCCCCGCAGCAGTTTGCAGACAAGATTTCCGGCGAATTCAGAAATTTGTGGCTGCGGATGGGCCTTACCAACACCGACTACATCCGCACCACTGAGCCGCGCCACAAGCAAGGCGTGCAGCATCTTTTCTCAACGCTGCAGAAAAACGGTTATATCTACAAGGCCACCTACACCGGCCAGTACTGTGTCTCCGACGAGGCCTTTCAGGATGTGCCCCCCGGCGCGCCCTGCCCCGACTGCGGCCGCCCCACTGAAACCATCAGCGAAGAGAATTACTACTTCAAACTTTCCGCCTTCAAAGAAAAATTGCTCGCGCTCTATGACGAGCAGCCAGACTTCATCTCGCCCAGCACCGTGCGCAATGAAGTCATCAGCTTCGTTCGCGGCGACCTGAAAGATCTCTCCATCAGCCGCACCAGTTTCGACTGGGGCATTCCGGTTCCGGGCGATGAGAAACATGTCATCTACGTCTGGCTGGACGCGCTGGCGAATTACATCACCACCGTCGGTTACGGCAGCGAAGCGGCCGCCGATAAAGAAAAACTCGCCAAGTGGTGGCCCGCCGATTTGCATCTCGTCGGCAAAGAAATCACTCGCTTCCACTGCGTCTACTGGCCTGCCTTCCTGATGGCCGCCGGTCTACCGCTGCCCAAACGTGTCGTCGCCAATGGCTGGCTGTTGTTTGAAGAGTCGAAGATGTCAAAATCGCGCGGCAACATTGTGCGTGCGGAAACCATTCTCGACGCCTTCGGCGCTTTCAAGCCCGACCTGCCCAAATCCGAGCAGGATTTGTTCGGTGCCGACGTGCTCCGCTACTTCCTGCTGCGCGAAATCCCCTTCGGCCAGGACGGCAGCTTCAGCTTCGACGCGCTCGTCACCCGCTACAACGCCGACCTCGCCAACGGCTACGGCAACCTCGTCAGCAGAATTCTCAATTTGGCGCACAAACATTTCGATGGCAATGTTCCAATTCCAACAAGAAATACTTTTAGTACAGCGACTGCATCTGCGGTCGGCACTCTTGAAGCATCATTCAATGGTTCCTTTGATTCATTTGTGTTTTCAAAAGCACTTGAAAGTATCTGGAATGCTATCTCGATAATTGATGGTGATGTGAGTAGCATCGCGCCATGGAAGATTGCTGCAGCAATTAATCCATCTGATCAATTTGATAGCAATCGAATACAACTTGCTGATTTGCTTTATGACTGGATGGAAGCCATCCGCATCATCACAGCACTGCTCTACCCCGTCATGCCCTACGCCACAGCGCAGGTGTGGGCGCAGCTTGGCCTCGGCAGCATCGAAGACGCCGCTAAAAATGGCAAACTAAAAAATCTCCAGTGGGGCGATCTCAAGCCCGGCACAAAACTCGGCACCCTCGGCCCCATCTTCCCCCGCGCCGACAAAGGAATCATCCAGATTATGACCGACATGGAACAGAAAAATTCTCCCGCCGTCGTCCCCGCAGCCGCAGAGATTGCTCCCGTGCCAGCAGTGCCGGAAACTCCAGCCACGCCCAGCTTCATCAGCATTGACGACTTCGCCAAAGTGGAACTCCGCGTCGCCAAGGTGCTCGTCGCAGAGCGCATCCCCAAGGCCGATAAACTCCTGCGCCTCGAAGTCGATCTCGGCACCGAGACCCGGCAGATTCTCTCCGGCATCGCCGAGTTCTATTCCCCTGAGGAACTCATCGGCCGCCGCGTCGTCATCGTCGCCAACCTCGCGCCCCGCAAGATGCGCGGCCTGGAATCGCACGGCATGATTGTCGCCGCCGACACGGAAACCAAGCCTGCACTCGCCACATTTCTTGAGGATGTTCCGTTGGGCACGCGCCTGAAATAAATATGCAACTCGTCGACAGCCACGCCCACATTGATTTTTCGCACTACGACGCCGACCGCGATGCCATGCTGCAACGCGCCGCAGATGCCGGCCTGCGCGGCATTCTCGCCATCGGCATCGGCGACGGCCCCGAGCACATGCATCAGGCACTCGCACTCGCTGCGGAATACTCCGCGCGCCCGGGCTTCCCCGCCATCTACGCCAGCGCCGGCATTCATCCGTCGGAGTCCGCACACTCCACTGACGCCGCTCTGGCCACGCTCGCCGAACTCACCCGCGATCCCCGCTGCATCGCCGTCGGGGAGATCGGCCTCGACTATTACCACGCAGAAAATCCGCCGATTGATGTGCAACAGCGCGTCTTTATCGAACAGATGTCCATTGCCGCCGCCGCGCGACTGCCCATCCTCATCCACTGCCGCACTTCGGATGCAGCCGCTCCCGCCGCCCGTGAAAAGTTCGCCGGTGCCGATGCATGGGCCGACCTGCTCACGCTCATCGAGCAGCACTGGCGCCCCACTGGTCTCGGCGGTGTGATGCACTGCTTCAGCGGATCGAATGAAGTTGCCCGCCGCTCGCTCGACGCCGGATTCCTCATCTCCTTCGCCGGCAACATTACGTATCCCAAAGCACAACCCATTCGCGATGCCGCCGCCTACGTGCCGCTGGCGCAAACACTGGTCGAAACGGATGCTCCCTTTCTCGCGCCGGTTCCGCATCGTGGCCAGCGCAATGAGCCGGCATTCGTCGCCGAAGTCGCCGGCCAACTGGCGCAGATCCACGCCACCACGCCCGAAGCTATAGGCGAGGCCACCACGGCAAACTTCTCGCGGCTTTTCCTCAACGGCCAGCCGCTGGCATAATCATTCAGTACAACGTACCGCCCACTCACCACCACGGAGGCACATCATGGCATCGGACAACTCCTTTGACATCGTCAGCAAGGTAGACATACAGGAAGTGCGCAACGCCATCGAGCAGGCCACCAAGGAAGTTCGCGCCCGCTTTGACCTAAAGGATTCCAAGTCGGAAATCAACCTCGAAGGCAGCGACGTCATCCAACTCTCCTCTGCCGATGAGTACAAGCTGAAGGCTGTGGTGGAAATCCTGCAGCAGAAGCTGGTGAAGCGTAATGTGCCGCTGAAGAACGTTGTCTATGAGAAGGTCGAGTCTGCCACCGGCGGCAGCGCACGCCAGAAAATCAAACTGCAGCAGGGCATCCCCGGCGACAAGGCCAAGCAGATTGTCGCTCTCATCAAGGACTCGAAGAAAAAGGCGCAGGCCAGCATTCAGGGAGATACTGTCCGCATCTCCAGCAAAGACCGCGACACCCTGCAGGAAGTCATCGCGTTGCTGAAGGGCAAAGACCTGGGAGTGGACCTGCAGTTCACCAACTACCGCTCCAACTAGGGGCCGTCATCGCATACGCGGTAAATCTTTTTCACGCTATGCGCTGCGTCACATCCAGTCACACGTTACACTGTTAATATTCAACACAGTGGCCATCCCATCCATCTCGGCAGCGCGGTTTTTTGACCTGCTCCGCGACGACCTTGCTGCCATCGAGCGCGAGTTCGCAGGACAGACGGTTTCTGGCGTCACCGCCATTACAGATATCGCCAACTACCTGATTGAAGGCGGCGGCAAACGCATCCGTCCTTCGCTGTTGTTGCTCTCGGCCAAAGCATTGGGATTCAAAGGCCAGAGCCGCATCAAGCTGGGTGCCGCGGTTGAGTTGCTGCACACCGCCACGCTGGTTCACGACGACATTATTGACGAGGCCGGTACACGCCGCGGCCGCCCCTCCACCAACACCACCTGGGGCAACTCCATGTGCGTGCTCGCGGGCGACTGGCTCTACATGCAGGCCTTCCGCACCGCGCTGGAAGAACGCAACTTCCGCATCCTCGACCTGCTCATCTCGCTCACACAGAAAATGGTCGAAGGCGAACTGCTGCAGATGCAGAAGCTCGGTCGGCTCATCAATGAAGAAGAATATTTTGACCTCATCTTCCGCAAGACGGCGTATCTCTTTGAGGTTTCCACCCAGCTAGGCGCCGTGCTCTGTAATGCAGAAGAAGAAGTCATCCAGCAGTTTGGCAATTACGGCCGCAACCTCGGCCTGGCCTTCCAGATTGTCGACGATGTGCTCGATCTGACAGCAACCGAAGAGGTGCTCGGCAAGCCCGTAGCCAGCGATCTGCGCGAAGGTAAGGCAACGCTGGCTATCATTCACGCCCTTGAACTCGGCACCGGCGCAGAACGCGAAGACATCCGCACCGTTCTGGCAGACCGCTCCTTTGCCCGCGTACCTCACCAGCGCATTGTGGACATCCTCCAGCGCCACGGCTCCATTGATTACGCCATGGGCGCGGCCTTTGCCTATGCCGAAGCCGCCAAGGTTAGCCTGGAAAATCTGCCGGCCTCTAGTTATCGCAATGCCCTGCTCTGGATCCCGGACTTTGTCGTCGAACGCAAGAACTAACCGCCCCCTCCGCTCGCCCACCCGCTACTCCCCGCTTGTTGCAACGGCAATCACACTCCCGTGGTATCGAACTTTCCCGGTTCCTTTGACATTATTTACCTGCGAGTAATTGCATCCAGATTGCGAACTATGTAATTTGTATTCATAAACATTTGTCGGCCGAAACACCTGCCGCACTTAGATTGGCCTCGTATAAATAGAGGTAGAGATGAATCTTTCCGCGCTTCCCGATTTGCTCGCCATCGGCGTTCTCATCGCAGTATTCCGATCTATACTCAAGCGCAATCCCGATGCGCAGGCGCACTACTGGCTCATCGGCTGGGTCATCATCCTCATCCATTTCATCGCACATATGTTTGATATCGGCACGGGAGTCGTGCATCATATTGCGCTCAGCATCACCCTTATCACGCTGGTTCTGGCGGCGCAGGCCTTCATGTCGGCCGTACGCGCAGAGAGCATTACCCTCACCAAGTACATCCTGTACTGCTCCATGTTCTCAGGCAGTTCCATCCTCTATCTCATTTGCTACAGCTGGGGCGTGCAGGCCCAGTGGCCGTACTATGTGCTGGCCGTCTGCGCCATGGTCTTCGGCATGGCAGGATTCTTCCTCGTCGCCCGCCAGCAGCCTCTCGGCCCTTCGGTCATCATTTGTTTCCTGGCCATGCGCCTGCTCATCATCCCGGTGATTTACTTCTACACCGCTGATGCCGGCGTCATCTGGATCTTGTTTGATTTCTATCTGGGCGCGGCCTTCATGCTGCCGCAGCCGGAGTTGCGCAAGCAAACCACAGGCATGAACGTTCTCATCCTCAGCTTTTTTGCCTGGGCGTTGGTTTTTCCGGTTTCACAAATACTCGCCATGTACGCGCCGCAGATTCACGTTGAGGCCGAGGTATGGAACCTGCCGAAATTTCTGGTGGCCGTCGGCATGATTCTTGTCCTGCTGGAAAATGAAATCAACCACCATGAATATCTTGCCCTGCACGACGAACTCACCGGCCTGCCCAACCGCCGCCTGTTTGAGGATCGCCTGCAGCAGGCCCTGGACCGTGCCCACCGGCTGGGCAAACACGTTGCCCTGCTGAACATTGACCTGAACCATTTCAAAAATGTGAATGACACCTTCGGCCATCAGTCCGGCGATTATTTTCTGAAGGCGGTTGCCGCGCGGTTCCAGCAGATTGTCCGCCGCGCAGACACCATCGCCCGCACCGGTGGCGATGAATTCAGCGTAGTGGTCTGCGATCTTCCTAACCGTGAAACTGCCGACCAGGTCGTCCGCTCCCTGCAGCAGGTCATTCTGGAGCCGGTCATGATTCGTGGCTGGAGCGTTCCCATCAGCGCCAGCATCGGCATGGCGTTGTACTCAGAAGATGGCGATAACAAAATCTCGCTGGCCGCTGCGGCAGACGCCGCCATGTACCGCGCCAAGCAGAAGGCCCGCGAACTCGAACGCCAGGGGAATATCACCGCGCCCGTGCAGCTTACGCCGCAGTTTCATCCCACATCTACCAACTGACGCACAGCATCGTCTGCGCAGTACGCAGGCTCTCCGAAACAAAGTTCCAGACCATCAGCAGGATTTCAGGGTTTAGCTCACAGGCATCGCTGCCCGTTTGTGCTAGTGCGTTGCCTGTCTACAGGTACATCTTCAGCAGACGGCTGCGCAGTTCTTCCGGCAGGCGGTGCTGCAGCGATCGTGTCTGCTGCAAGGCCACGCCAGTCAGGTAGACCGGCACCGGGGTCGCCACGGCCACTGCCACCCACGCCACCATCG
>Ga0164297_10005683_pt1 | contig 10602 bp, 9 predicted proteins | sample GEODES058metaG_FD_113539 | JGI IMG/M metagenome (GOLD analysis project Ga0164297, IMG submission 113539) | Dystrophic lake water microbial communities from Trout Bog Lake, Wisconsin, USA - GEODES058 metaG | ecosystem: Environmental > Aquatic > Freshwater > Lake | place: USA: Trout Bog Lake...
ACGCCAACCAAACCGCAGCCAAGACCCCAAGATCGTCGTCAAGTCCGATGCGTCGGAAGCGCAAACAGGAGAAACCGGATCATCACAGCGTCAACATGGGGGTTGTTGGAGGTGCCCAGCTGCACGATCTCATCGTTGATGACGTATTCGCGCACGAAATTCGCACTCATGATCACCGCCGCCGGCGGCTTACCGGCCTTGATCGCGGCGTGCGTCTTCAGGTTCGTATCATCGTAACTACCGGTATAAACCGGCGTGACATGCACGTCGGTGTGCGTGTCATTGAAATCGCCAATCATGCGCTGCATTTCGATCGCCAGCTTGCCCTGCACCGGAACAGGGAAGAACAGGTCGATTTCGGTGGCGGCCAGCGCCGGACCGGACATCAGCAGGCCGACGGCAAGAGATAAATGAAGACCCAGTCTCATGATGGTTTTCCTTATGGGTTACTTGATGCCGGAAAAAGTGAAAGAGCTGACGAACTGGCGCTGGAACGATACGAAGATCACCAACAGCGGCGCGGCAACGAAGAACGTGCCAGCAGCGATCACGCCCCATTCGGAGCCCGCCTCCGCGCCCGAGGTGAAAGAGGCTAAACCCACCGTTAGGACCTGCGTCGAGGGCGAGGATGTCGCCATCAGCGGCCAGAGAAATTCGTTCCAATGCGCGGTAACGGAAACGATCGCGAATGCCACCAGACCTGGACGCGCCAAGGGCAGCAAGACGTGCCAGATGATGCGTAGCCGAGAGGCGCCATCGATCAGCGCCGCCTCCTCATACTCGCGCGGCAGTGTGCGGAATGTCTGGCGCATCAGAAACACCCCGAAGGCCGAGGCACAATAGGGCGCGGCCACGCCGGCCAGCGTATCGTATAGATGCAACGATACCAGCGTGTTCAGGTTTGGCACGATCAAGATCGGCGGCACCAACATAAGTTGCAAAAGGAATAGATTGAACACGGTGTTCAAGCCGCGAAAACGCATGCGCGCGAACGCGTAACCGGCAAGACTGACCGTGATGCACTGGATAAGCAGGATACCGCCGCACAGCAGGATCGTGTTCAGATACCACAGCGGGAAATGGCCAGACGCCCAGGCATCGGCGAAATTGGCAAACCCGAATGGGCCGGATGGCAGCAGCGCGGCCAGATCGATCACCCCCGCGCCGGCTTGGCGCAGGCTGGCCACCGCCATCCACGCGAAGGGAACAGCCCACAACAGGCTGGCCACGCTGGCCAACAACAGGGTCGGCCGCAGAATGCGAAAAAGCGGATGCCAACGCTCAGGCTTCATAGTGGATCCCGCGCTCGAACGTGCGGATCGATACCAAGGACAAAGCAAAGAGCGCGGCGACACTTACCACCGTTGCCGCCGAAGCAAGGCCGACGTCAAAATTTTGATGCGCCTGCTGGTAGATATAAAATAGCAGCAGCGCCGTGCTATCGGACGGACCGCCATTGGTCAGCACGATCACATGGTCGACCTGCGTCAGCGCGTTCAGCACGGCGATCACGCCGACGAATAGCAGCGTCGGGCCAAGCAGCGGTAGCGTAATGCGGAAGAAGCGCTGAAACGCGCTAGCGCCATCGATCCGCGCCGCATCCAGAAGGTCTTGCGGAATACCGGCCAAGCCAGCGAGAAAAAACAGCATGTAATATCCGCTGTTTTTCCAAACCGTGATGGCAATGATAGAGCCTAGAGCCAGCGACGGATCGCCGAGCCAGTTGGTTTCAGACATTCCGAAATGAGCAAGGTAGTAGTCTAACAATCCCGCATTCGGCAGAAAAATGAACGCGAACAGCGCCGCCGCCGCAACCAGCGGAATCAGCATCGGCATGACCACCAGGGTGCGCAGCAATGCCGTCAGCCGTGTCGATTCGCGCAACGCGACAGCAAAAACCAACGCCAGAACCACACTCGGTAAGACCGTACCGGCGGCATAGATCAGATTGTTGACGATCGCCGTGCGGAAATGCTGGTCGGCAAACAGATGCCCATAGTTATCCCACCCTAAACGGCGAGCACCACGGAACCCTTGCACCGTGAGGCTGCCCAGCACGACCTGAACGATGGGCCAGTAGGTGAAAAGCAGAAGAAAGACCGCCGAAGGGGCCAAGAGTAGCCAAGGCACCATCGCTATCGTCCACCGCCGCCCGCTCGGCCAGGAGAAGGCAGTGGACCAGGTCAATGCGCGTGCGACAGCCATCATCGGGTGCCGCTGATACGCGGCATGAATGATGGAGCGATGACAGTCCGATGACGATATGGTGACAAGGCGGTATCACGCACCGCACTGCCACAGCACCGGCCGTCCCGGGCGTTTCGCGTTATGGAGGGCCGAACCGGTCGGCTAGACCCAGCCTCACAGGCTTAAATCAGAGTGCCTCCGGTCGAAGACACCCCATGGCGGCCAGCATGAACGCTGCTCGCCCCTGGGCTAACAGACCCAGGGGCCTCTGACTATCAGTTACTGCATCGCCGACAGGCTGGTGGCGACGATACGCTGCACAACCATGGCAGACCGATCGAGCAAGGCCGGGATCTTCGGCGAGATGCTCTCTTTCCAGAAGTCAGACTCATAGACCGCTTTGTAGAGTTTCTCGCGGTGCTCTTCGCTTTCAAAGCGACGGATCCAGAAATAGATCGACTCGTCGGTCTCGTGACGGAAGCTGCCGTTGATGACCATCCCCTTCGATACTTGGAAAGGGATGATCTCGCCTTCCATCAGCGCAAGCCAGGCCGCCATCTGGCCAGGCAGAACCTTGTATTGCCGCAATTCGTAGAACGCCATTGTCTTCCTCCTGTTATGTTCTGGTGCCAGGAAGCACGCCGACGGCAGCGAATCAACTGGGCGCGCAGGATCAATGGCGCGTTATGGTACCGGATGAAGCCAAACCGCGCCAGAAGCGCCATAGTCCCAGAACGCAGACTGGTAGGATGCGTTCAGCGTCCGCGGCCAAGCTTTCCACCGCGTCGTCCGGTAGCGCCTGCGCTCCCCGCTCTGCATCGCTCAGCGTCATGCCGGCCAGGCTGGCGATCGGGATCAGCAGGGCGGAGGCATCGTCATCCGCCAAGGCAGGCTGCCAGTCCGCCGAACGCAGGCTTACGGCCTGCATGAACCCCGCGGCCCAATCTTCCGCCACGATACTGCCGTCATCATCGACCCAGAGGATCGGCACATACGACAAGGTCGACGCGTCAAGGCCTTCGCCAATTGCCGTGTAGCGCGCTGAAATTGTCGCCTCGACATCGGCTTTTTGTGCCTCGTCGCGATAAGCCGGCGTGTCATTGTCCCAGATTTCCGCCAGCCATTCCGCCGCTGGCACGGCCACAGGGCCGGCGATGAGGCCAGCGAGGAAGCCATCCAGTTCCGACAAATCCATGCTGCCCGCGGGCGCGCTGTCGGAAGTCAGAAATACCGCCAGTTCGTCCAGCGTCATGTGCCGAACCCCTTACCGTTTGCATCGGTATCATGCGGCTGGGCGTGATGGAATAAAAAGCGCCTTTCCGTGACATCGCCAACGGCCCTATGGTTTGCCCTCGCTACGGCCCAAGCGAATACCGACGCTTCAGGAGTTCTCCATGCCCACCATCCGCACCGTCTGCGGCCATGATTGCCCCGACATGTGCTCGCTTCTGGTCGAGACGCAGAACGGCCGGGTGACCCGTATCCAAGGCGACCCCGAACAGCCGCTGACGGCCGGATTCGCCTGCGGCAAGGTCAACCGCGATATGGAACTGGTACACTCGCCCGAGCGTCTGCGCACGCCACTGCGCCGCAGCGGGCCGAAAGGCAGCGGCCAATTCACGCCGATTACCTGGGACGAGGCTTTGGACGAAATCGTTGGCCGCTGGCAGGCAATCATCGCCGAGTCCGGGCCGCTCGCACTGCTAGGATACGCCTACAGCGCGCATCAGGGGCAGATGAATCGCGGCCTGACAAATGGGTTCTTCCATGCCTTGGGATCCACGCGCCTGTTGGGCGGGACGGTCTGCGATTCCTGCGCCGACGCGGCATGGGAAGCGACCTGCGGCCCGGTCGGCGGCGCCGATCCGGAATCGGTTGTAGACTCCGACCTTATCATCGCGTGGAGCTGCGATGTTCACGCAACCAACGTCCATGTCTGGGCAAAAATTGAAGAGGCTCGCCGCAAAGGCGTCAAGCTGATCGTCATCGACCCGCGCCGTACGCGCGCCGCCGTAGCGGCTGACTGGTATCTCCCTGTCCGCATTGGCTCGGATTCCGCGCTGGCTCTGGGCATCATGCACATCCTTGTCCGCGACGGTCTGGTGGACCGGGCTTACATCGACACGCATACGGTGGGCTTCGGACAGTTGGAGGCAGACGTGTTGCCGCGCTTTACGCCGGAGCATGTCGCCGATATCTGCGGCTTGCCCGTTGCGGACATCGAGCACCTTGCTGCCATGTATGGTGCGGCGCGCCGGCCATTCATCCGCATCGGTTTCGGCTTGAGCCGCTTCACCCATGGCGGGCAGAACCTGCGGGCAGTGGCATTGTTACCGGGCGTGACCGGCGCCTACGGCCGCCATGGCGGCGGCGCGCTGGTCGCCACGACGGCAGCATTCGAATTCAACTACAATGCTTTGCGCAAGCCATCCGGCCCCGCCGCGGCCCGCACGGTGAACCACCTTCGGCTGGGGGAAGCTTTACTGGACCTGCGAGATCCGCCGATCAGGGCGCTGTTCATCGCCGCCAATAATCCAGCGGTGACCAACCCGCACACGGCAAAAATGCGCGCCGGGCTATCGCGCGATGACCTGTTCACTGTCGTGCACGACCCGTTCATGACGGCAACCGCACGCTATGCCGATATCGTGCTGCCGGCGACGACATATCTGGAAACCGAGGACTTCTTTCGCTCCTACGGCACATATTACATGCAATACGCCCAGCAAGCGGTGCCTGCACAATACGAAGCTTGGTCCAACGTGCGCGTCACCCAGACGTTGGCGCAACGCCTTGGCCTGACCGATCCCGTGTTTGGCATGAGCCCACCAGAGTTGATGGCGGAGCTCTTTCGTGGCGCGACTGGCGCTGTCGCCCAGCACGATCCGCGTGCCCTGCTGGACGGGCGGGCCGTTTCGATCGCCGACAAGAACGGCCAAATCTTCCGCACACCGTCGGGCAAGCTGGAGTTCTTTTCGCAAACTCTGGCCGACCAAGGCCTGCCGCCGATGCCGGACTGGCAGCCTGATCCGGCCGAACCCGGCCCGCAGGCCAAGCCGGGCGCGCTGCGCCTGCTGACGACGCCGGGGTATTTCCAGAGCCACACGGCCTTTTCGGGCGTCGCCAGCCTCCGTAAGCGAGAGGGCGAGCCCTGCGCCGTGCTGCATCCGGAAGACGCCGCCGAACGCGGTCTGCAGGATCAGCAAATCGTCCGTCTGTCCAACCATCTGGGAGAGATAAGCCTGCGACTGCATGTCCGCGATGAGGTCCAGCCGGGCATCGTTCTGGTGCCAGGCCAGCGGCCAGACGAGGAAGCGGTCGCCGGCACGGTAAATATGCTGTGCGATGACGGCTATACCGATATGGGCGCGGGCGCGACATATCAAAGCACTTGGCTTTATGTCGCCGCCGCGTAATCCCTCACTCAGACGCGGGCCGCGCAGCCCAACGGATGGGCAGGGCGGCACCAGCGAACCAATGCGCGCAGAAAACCGCTAGCTACCGACGGAAACGACGGAACTGAACGGCAGGGATAGACCGCCCATCTGCAGCATGACCGTGCCGTTGACATTCTGCACCGCCGTCGCCGTGCCGACGACTGTGAAGGGCACGGCAGCCGCGGTGCCGCTGTTACCGATGGCATTGACCGCCACCGCGTAGGCGCCGTCCGGTTCGGTAATGCCATTGGGCCCCTTCCCATTCCACGTCCACGTGTTGGTTCCGGCTTGCGTGTTCATGGTCGTCGCGGCGATGGCGGCACCGGAGGCGTTGTAAACGGTGATCCCCACGGCCTCGGGGCTGGTCGTGTTGAACATGATCTCGGCCGATCCGTTCTGCAGGGATAGCTTGCCGCTATTCACCGTGACCGGTTTGCCCAGCATGCCAGCCGACTGCTCCACCTGGCTTGCCTGGGTGAGCTGAATCATTTGGGTTAGATTTTGGTTTGTGTTGATCTGCTGTTCCACCTGCGTGAACTGCACCAGTTCCGATGTGAACTGATTGCTATCCATCGGCGTGGTGGGGTCCTGGTTTTTCAGTTGAGTCATCAACAAGCTTAAAAAATCGTTGAAATTGCCGCTGAGCGACGCCAGCGCGTTGGTTCCGGTGTTGGTCAGAACAGTGCCCGCGGCAGCGGGTGCGTTGGTGCCGGTGGGCGCTGCGGTGGGCGCTGCGGTGATCGATGAAAGTGTCGTGGTCATGATCGTTTACCCTTGCTGAAATGACGGGGTATTTGTCGCGGTGGAAAGAGACAGTCCGAACGCCTGCGCGAACGCCACCCTGGGATCTTGATGGCGTGGGTTTTCGGTGGTGCCGCCTGTGAGGCTGCCCCCTCCCCCCGATTGACTGTAGCCGGTCCGGCCGGCACCAGGATCGCCGGCCTCCGATTGGCCAGCGCCGGATCCGCCGGCACCAGACGCCGGGTCGCGCCCGCCGGTTTCTTCACCGGATTGGCTTGGGGCGCGCAGCGGCACCCATCCGGCTGCCATGCCGATGCCCGCGGGGCTTGTATCCGCTGCGGCCGTCAAGGCTAGGTTGAGGGTACGCCCGGTCACCGGGATGCCCGCGGCATCCAATGCACGGTGGAGATCGGCTTGCTCCGCCGCCAGCAATTGAAGCGTCGCCGGACTATCCGCCGTGACACTGATATGGGCGGTGCCATCCACCCTCTGATCAATTCGGACCACCACGGTGCCGAGTTCTTCCGGTTGCAATTTCAGTGTGAGTTGCTGGCCGCCATCAACGCTGGCACCAAGCGACAGCAGCGCCGGGGCGACCTGATGGGCCGGCGTCAGGTTCGAGACAGGGGCAGCCGAGCCACCAAACACGAGATCCGATGTCGCCGTTGTCGGTGCTTGAAGGCCAGACATGCCAAAAGGAGCAGCCACGGCGGCCGGCCATTGTGTCGCCCCAGTATCTCCGGTGGCGTTCTGATCTTGCTGCGTAGTGGGCTGTTCCGTCGTGGCGGCATCGACGTCCGCACCTGCGTTCGCATGCACGTGCAGGTCCGCCTTGGCAACGGTATTATCCGCCCGCCGCCCGCTACCGACAGCAGCGACAGGCTCTTCGGATGTCGGCGGTGGCGCCGATCCAGGGTCTGCCTCTTCCTGCGCCGAGGCTGCTGGGGCGGTGCTTTGCACGCGAACCATGACGGTGTTGGTGGTGGGTATTGCCGGCGCACTTGGCAAATTCTGGCTGGTTTTATCCGTTACCGGCATATCCGGAAGCGTTCTCTCTGGGACCGTGCCCTCGGCTCTGGGGCGTGGCGCGGTGGGCGGCGATGCGGCACGCACATCGGTGACCGGCGCCGGGACCACTTGCGGTAACACTGGAGCGACCGCCGGCGCCAACGGCGCTGATGTCCCCGCCGGGGACGCTGTTGGCTGCGCCACTGGATCGCGGGCCGCTGCCAGATCGCCGCGTGGCGTTCGGCCACTCGGTTTCATTGTAGTTAAGGTAATCACCGCGTGCCCCAAGGCCTCCGGCGTCGCCGCGGCACTCAGGACCGTGTTCGGCGGGCTCGGTACACCATCGTTCATCGCGCCCTCTAGATGGGTCTGGGACTCGATCGCCGCGCCGCCTATCGGCCGCCCCCAATCCACCGCCTTCTGCTCGGCCTTGTTGCCAGAGGCGCTGTGGATACCTCCGGCAGGTGACGCAGCAATCTCGGTACTGTTCGGTGCCCTATCCGTCCGTTGTGTCTCGATCGATGCGGTTGGTGTCGTTTCGACATTCGCCCCTGTCAGGCTGACGCGGGGCTGCGTCCGCTGGTCATCGCGAGTGCTGGTGGGAGAACGGATCAGTGCGCCATCGTCCGCAGCACGTTGCATCGATGGCAGCGCGATTATCGCCGTGTCGTCTGTCTTGGTGGGCGGCACCGCCGTGCAACCCTCCAGGCTTGCCAGTTCTGCGTGTTGCTGGCCGGGGGGGGCGGCACTCTGATTACCATCCTGAGGGTTGGGCGTGAGGCTTTGCCGAGCGGAGACTAATGCCAGCATGAATTGGTTCGGCTCGGCGGGTGCGTTGCCGGTGGATTGTTGCATAACCGACGGCTTGTCCTGCCCCGCTACCGGCACGGCGACACTAGAAACAAGACTATTCGTAACGATTGGCAAAGCATCACTCCCTATCGTGCGATACAATTGGATATGAACGGGTTCCGAAACAAGCAAAATTTTATCATGTCCGAAAATTCTTGTGAGAATTGAATATTTGCGGTAATCTCGCCCTATTGTTCGGACAAAATGTCTGACGTTAATCGTTTCAACCGGACCAAAATTATACCGGTGTATGTTTTGTTAATCATTTCTTAAGTGGCACCATTTTTCCGCCACGAAAGACCGTTAGTACGGGAGCGTTTTGGTATGTCCCTTTTTGGCTCGATCAACACCGCCATCAGTGGTTTATCGGCGCAATCATCTGCCTTTGGTAATATCAGTGATGACGTCGCCAACAGCCAGACCGTGGGGTTTAAGCGCGTCGATACAAGTTTCGTCGACTACCTCACCAGCAGCACGGCAACCAACAACCAGTCCGGATCTGTTGTCGCACAGCCGGATTATATCAACACGGTACAGGGTGCGATCACGCAGACAGACAACCCACTGGCGCTTGCGATCACTGGGCAGGGTTTTTTTGCCGTTTCGGAAACGGCGGGTCAGCAAGGCGGACAACCCGTGTTCAGTTCCCAGCAATTTTATACACGGGCAGGCGACTTCCAGATGGACCAGAACGGATATTTGGTGAATAGCGCTGGCCAATATCTGAATGGCTGGGGCGTCAATCCGCAAACCGGAATCGCGGACCAGAATGCATTAGCCCCGATCCAGGTTAGCCAAACCAGCTATAATCCAGTCTCCACCAGCAACGTCACGCTGTCTGCCAACCTTCCAGCGACGCCGGCACCAGGATCGGCAACGCTGACGTCGCCTCTTTCATCCCAGATCACCGTTTATGATGCACTCGGCACCAGCCATATCGTTAATCTGAACTGGGTGCAGAATGCCGCGAACGATTGGACAGTCTCCATCACCGCGCCCGATGACATCGCGGGAGCCAGTCTCGGATCTGCCGATGTGCAATTCGGTGCTGCCAGCGGTAATCCGGTACCGGCCGGTACGGTCGGCCAGATCGGCGCGACGACCGGCAGCGTGACAGCCGGCGGCTACAGCGCCGGCCAGCCTGCGACGTTGCAGTTTACCGCCGATTTCGGTGACGGTAGTCAACCCATCACGCTGAATCTGGGGACTTTTGGGCAGACCAATGGCGTCACGCAGTTTGCCGGCAGCACTTACAGCCTGCGCAGCCTGACGCAGAACGGTGTTCCACCCGGTGCTTTCTCCGGCGTCACCATGCAAACAAATGGCGACGTGGTCGTAAACTATGACAATGGCCAAAACCGGATTATCGCCCAGGTGCCGGTCGTCACGTTCAACGCCGCCGACGCGCTGCAGCGGCAAAACGGCCAGGCCTTCACTGTGACAACCAGAAGCGGCACGCCAATGGCCGAGTCTGCGGGAAATAATGGTGCGGGATCACTGGTAACGGGCTCGGTTGAGAATTCGAATGTCGATATTGCCGCCGAGTTCTCGCAACTGATCGTCTCCCAGCAAGCATATTCTGCCAATGCCAAGGTTGTAACCACGGCCGATCAATTGCTCCAGGTGACGATTAACATGAAGCAATAAACCGCAACTCCGGCACCCGGAACGGCGCCGGCAACATCGGCATGACCATGCCTCTGCCAAATCCGGGTGCCCACCCAGGAACGATGCCATGAGCTTAGATAGCGCCCTCTCGATCGCGACCAGCGGCCTCGCGAATATCAATTCACAGTTCGTCACCATGTCGCAGAACGTCGCCAATATCTCGACCCCAGGCTACGCGGAAGAAACGGTTACGCAGAATAACCTAACGGCAGGCGGCATCGGCATGGGCGTGCGCACCGGGCCGGCTATACGCGCCAGCAATCTGGTGATGGAAGCCGCCTTGTCGTCACAGACTTCCACTGTCTCTGCCTTACAAACGAACCAGACGGCTCTGCAGGCTATCGATGCGACGTTGGGGGAACCGGGGCAAGGAAACGATATTCCAAGCTTGCTGGGCAGCCTGCAGAGCCAGTTCACGACCCTGCTGAGTGATCCGTCAAACCAAACGCAGCAGGGTGCCGTGGTGACCGCGGCTCAAACGCTGGCCCAAGGTATCAACACGATCAGCGCTACCATTAACAGCCAACGCCAGGCCGCGCAGGATGATCTTTCCACCGCTATATCGACGCTGAACAGCACGCTGTCTCAGCTAGGCCAACTCAACCAGCAGATCGTCCGGAATACCCAGGACGGTCTCAGTGCGGCTGACTTGGAAAGCCAGCGCAGCGTCGCCCTGCAAACCCTATCTGGCCTCGTGGCGATCCACACA
>Ga0164297_10005685_pt1 | contig 10600 bp, 10 predicted proteins | sample GEODES058metaG_FD_113539 | JGI IMG/M metagenome (GOLD analysis project Ga0164297, IMG submission 113539) | Dystrophic lake water microbial communities from Trout Bog Lake, Wisconsin, USA - GEODES058 metaG | ecosystem: Environmental > Aquatic > Freshwater > Lake | place: USA: Trout Bog Lake...
ATGACAAATTCGACCCTGCGCGCAATTCGTGGTGCCACTACCTGCGTCGCTGACGACGCGGCGGAGGTAACGACCGCCACGACCGAGCTGCTGCAGGCGATGCTCGAGCGAAACAACATTGACACCGACGATGTTGTCAGCGTCTTCTTCACCACCACACCTGACCTCGTGAGCACGTTTCCGGCAACGGCCGCACGAGGTGTCGGTTTCACGGACGTGCCCTTGATGTGTGCCGCCGAAATTGCCGTTCCTGGCTCTCTGCCTCGAACGATTCGCATCATGATGCACGCCTACACCACGAAGACACGAGCCGAGATTCGACACGCCTACTTACGTGAGGCCGTGACCCTTCGGAGCGACCTTGACTGATCGCCACGCGCACGTTATTGGCCTCGGACTGATTGGCTCCTCCGTAGTCTTGGCCTTACGCGAGGCCGGCTGGCTCGTCACGGGTTCAGACATCAGCCCCGACGTCGTGCGTGAGGCGCTCGACGTAGAACTAATTGCCACTGACGTCATGAACGATGAGTGCTCACTCGTGGTCATTGCCACGCCGGCCGGTGTGGTCGCCGACGTGGCCTGGACGGTCCTGCGCTCCCTGAGCAACCCTGCCCTGATCGTGACGGACGTGGCTGGCGTGAAGCGAGACATCGTCCGTTCCGTCACTGACCCTCGTTTTCTCGGGAGCCACCCAATGGCCGGTTCGGAACTACGAGGGATTAAGGGCGCCAAAGCGGACTTGTTCCAGGGTTGCACGTGGATTCTTACCCCCACGGAGACGACCACGGCAGCGGTGTACTCCACGCTGCACAGCATTTGGCGCGAACTCGGTGCGGCCGTCGTCGCCGTTAGCGCAGAGGACCACGACCGGCTCGTAGCGCTGGCGAGCCACGTGCCCCATATTGTCGCGGGTTCGTTGATGAACGAAGCCTCGCTTGCCGCTCAAGAAGACGCCGTATTGCTCCAATTGGCGGCCGGTGGTTTTCGAGACATGACTCGTATTGCCGCAGGCGACCCGACCATTTGGCCCGATATCTTGTTCCAAAACCGAGACGCCATTACCGGAGCCCTGCTGTCGCTCGAGGAGCGCCTGGCCACTATTCGCCACGCTCTGGCTTCCGGCGATCGCGCCCAGATCGAGGCCGGCTTGCTGTCCGCTTCTATCGCTCGACGCCAGCTACCGGGTCGCGCGCTACGCAGCGACGACCTGACCTATTTACGAATTCCGATGCCCGACCGTCCGGGCGTTTTGGCAGCAATCACCATGGTCGCCTCGGAGATGCTGGTGAACATTTACGACATTGAAATTGCCCACGGTATTGAAGGAACGGCTGGTACCTTGCTACTCGCCGTTGATCGTGAACAGGTCGACGCCTTCGAGAAGGCACTCGAAGAGGAGTCTTTTGTGGTGGTGCGTGAACCGTGACAACCAGGTCAGTGCAGCCACATGCCGTCTTGCGCGGCACCGTTCGAGTGCCCGGCGATAAGAGCGCATCGCACCGTGCCTATATCTTGAGCGCCCTCGCCGAGGGCGAGAGCACCATTGTCGGACTCTCGCCCGGACACGACGTCCAGGGTACGGGGGCCATCATGGCCCAGCTCGGCGCGCACGTTCGCCACGACGGAGCCACCACCATCGTTACGGGACCTTCACAAGGTCTGGCGGGTAGTGACCGCCCACTGGACTGCGGCAACTCCGGCACGACAATTCGCTTGCTCTGCGGCGTAACGAGCGCCATTGACGGCACCCACACCTTGGTGGGCGATCCGAGCTTGTCCCGTCGCCCAATGGACCGCGTCGCTCAGCCGCTTCGGCAGATGGGTGCGCAGATCACTGGGGTGGGGGAGCGTGAGCTTCCGCCAGTAACGGTCACCGGGTCACGTTTGACGGCAATTTCCTACGACCTTCCAGTACCGAGCGCGCAGGTGAAGTCAGCCATTCTGCTGGCCGGACTTTTCGCCGACGGAAACACTTCCGTGCGTGAAACGGTGCGCACCCGCACGACCACCGAAGACATGCTTCGTTTGGCCGGCGTTGCAGTAGAGAGCACCGATGAAGGAATGGGGCGTCTCGTTCGCCTGACCCCCAGTCGCCCCCAGCCACGAGCTTGGGTTATCCCGACCGACCCCTCCCAGGCCGCCTTCTTTTGCGTCCTCGGACTGCTCGCCGGCGATGCCGACATCGTGATCGAGGACGTAGAAGCGAGCGCTGAACGCATTGGTTTCGCTCACGTGCTTCGCCGCATGGGTGCCTCACTCGAGGGCGACGCCGTTGACGGGATGATCACACTCCGTGCTCGCACATCCGCCCTCACGGCGACAACCATTGACGCCGCAGAAATTCCCTCAGTCGACGAAGCGCCGATTTTGACCATCGCCGCCGCTGCCGCCACCGGTACCACGGTCTTCCGCGATATGGGCGAACTTCGTCTTAAGGAGTCGGACCGCTTCGAAGGCTGCCTCGCTCTCGCCCGAGCAGTCGGTGCCACCGCCTGGAGCGAAGGCGACGACTTCTTCGTCACCGGCGTGGGCTCAGCAGGCGCCTTCAGCCCCTTCTCGATTTCGGCTGGTCTCGACCACCGCATTGTGATGTCCAGTGCCGTGGCCGGTGCCGCCGGGCAGGGGTGCACCATCGAAGGCGTTGAGACGGTGGCCTCGTCGTACCCTCACTTCTTTGAGGATCTGGAGTCACTGGTATGAGTCCGCAGATAATTGGCATTGACGGCCCCGCCGGTTCCGGCAAGTCGACCGTCGCTCGCGCCGTCGCCGCCAAGCTGTCGTGGACCTACTTGGACACTGGTTCGATGTACCGGGCAATTACCGTCGGTGCAATGCAACAGGGGCTCGACCTCCACGACGACGCCGTCATGGGCGCCTACGCTCGAGGAGTTTCACTCCAGACTCGGCCACGCGTCGTGCTCGACGGACGAGACGTTACCGACGAGATTCGCACCGATGAGACCAACCGAGCCGTGTCTATCGTTGCGGCTCTGCCCTCGGTCCGTGAGGCAATGGTCGAGCGGCAGCGCGCTTTCGCCGCCGAAGAGCCAGTGGGCGTAGTGGTGGAGGGTCGGGACATCACGACCGTTGTCTTTCCCGATGCCACGTTGAAGATCTTCCTAACAGCGTCGCTCGAAGAGCGCGCCCGTCGACGGGGCGAAGAGGGGAGCGACTCAGTTGCTCGCCGTGACGAAGCGGACTCGACCCGCGCCTCTTCGCCGCTTCGGCAAGCTGATGACGCCATTGCTATCGACACCACGGGCCTGAACGTCGACCAGGTCGTTGAGGAGATTCTGAAATGTCTCACGAACATCACCTCGAACTAAACCCGCGCAAGACGATCTTCTATCGACTGGTCGCTTTTGTTCTGCGAGGACTTTCGGCGATCTTCTTCCGCCCAGTCATTGTCGGGGCGCAAAACATTCCCGCCAGTGGTCCGGTCTTAGTGGCACCCGTGCACCGCTCAAACCTGGACTTCGCTTTCTCGCTCTTCATGTCGCCGCGCAAGGTGTTCTTCATGGCCAAGGACTCGCTGTTTCGGATCCCCGTCCTTGGACGAGCCCTCATTGCCCTCGGCGCTTTCCCCGTGGCCCGGGGTTCCGCTGACCGTGAGGCCATGCGAGCGGCAGAGTCAGTGCTGCGAGCTGGATACGCCCTCATCCTCTTTCCTGAGGGCACGAGAAAGTACGGTCCGACCGTCGAGGACCTCCACGACGGGGCAATGTTCATTGCCTCGCGAACTGGTGCGCAAGTAGTCCCCGTGGGCATCGCCGGCACCGAACAAGTCGTGCGCATGCAGGGGATCGTCCCACGGTTTTCGAAGGTGCGTATGGTCGTGGGTACGCCAATCGCCCCGGTCAGTGCTGAAGGGCGACCATCTCGCAGTGCCGTGACGGCCAAGACCGAAGAACTACGCGTCGCGCTGGAGGATGTGTACGGCCAGAGCCGAGCGCTTTAGCGCTTGATGTTGCGGGCGCGCCACCACGTGCCGAACACCACGCGGGCGTAACGGAAACCGAAGAGCCAGTTCTTGCCCTTCTTGGTGGTGCCGGAGGCGCGGGGGTGCCACACGGTGGGCACGTCAGCCGCACGGTAGCCCAACTTCATGCACACAATCAGGAGCTCCGCAGTCTGGTACTGGTCCTGGATGAGGCGGTCAACAGCTTCGGCCAACATGGAAACACGCAGACCGCGGTAACCAGTGGAGGTGTCGGTGATCTTGGTGCCGCACATGCGGTTCACAATGAAGGAGAAGAAGCGCACACCGGCCTTGCGGGTGGCGTCGGACGTCTTGTCTTCGCCCAGCACACGGCTGGTCAATACGAAGTCAGCGGTGTCGGCTTCGAGAGGCGCGACGATGTTGGGCAGTTCGGCCGGGTCGTTCTGACCGTCGGCGTCGAGGGTCAGGCAGTACTTCACGCCGTTCGCGATGCAGTAGCGGTAGGTCACCTGGAGGGCCACACCGTGGCCCAAGTTGACGGGGAACTCAAAGACCTTGACACCGGGGTAACGACGGGCCACCTCGGCGGTGTTGTCGTCTCCACCGTCGACGACCACGAAGACGGTGTAGGGCTTGCCATTGATCGTCTCAGGCATCTTCTCGAGAACGGCCCCAATGTTCTTTTCTTCCTCGTAGGCGCAGAGTGAGACGAGGATTTCCTCGGGCTTGAAGCCGGGGTAGTCGGCGTCAAAACGCTCCTGGGCCTGCGCGATGGCGTACTGGCGAAGGCGGGCGTTGCGCTTCTTTTCGAGGTCGACGTGGGACATTGGGGGCTCCTTCAATACTTCCGCGGCGCCACCGAAGGCGCCATCACAGCCCTCGTCACTCGACGAGAACAGCACTACACGAAAACGTGAGACAGTCGAACCGAACCGGCTCGAGCGAATCAGTCATTTAACTAGGGAAATCCTAGCAAAATAGGCCCATCAGATTGGTTACCTACTGGCGGAAGCCAATACTTGCGCTGCGGTGAAGTCGCGGTCGCTCTGGGCGTCAAACTGCGACGGTGTCGGGGCGCCCAAGGCAACATCCAAGACCGATCCGAGCGCCCGAAGGAGTTCACGCAGTTCCGGCGGTGGTGGAAAGTACTCGTCCTCAACAGTGAAGTCAGCTTCAATGACGCCACCGGAGGAATCAAGGGCCGCGATTACTTCGAGTACGAGTGACTCCGGTGCCGAGGCGCCAGCGGTGACCGCGACCACGCCCGTCAGGTCGTCGGGGAGTTCATGGACGCCATTAACGCGATAGACCCGCTCGCAACCGGCGGCCTCGGCCACCTTAGTCAGAGCGACGGTGTTGGACGAGTTAGCCGAGCCAATAACCACGACGGCGTCCGCCGAACCCGCTATGGCGCGTAAGGCGCCTTGGCGGTTCGTCGTCGCGAAGCAGAGGTCCGACCGATTCGGCATCCAGATATCGGGGAAGACCTCTTCGGCGTAGGAGCGCAAGTGCTGCCACTCGTCCATACTTAACGTCGTCTGGGACAACAAGGCGAAGGGGCCCGGCTGGCCTCGCAGCGCGTCAATATCCTCAGTGGTCTGAATGAGATGCACGGCCTCGGGGGCGACGGCCATGGTACCGACGGCTTCCTCGTGTCCTTCGTGTCCCACGTAGAGCACGGTGTAGCCCTTTCGCGAACGAACTTTCAGCTCGTGGTGCACCTTGGTAACCAGGGGGCACACGGCGTCGACCACGGTGCCGCCATTGGCCTGGGCCGCCTCGATGACCGACGGCGGTGACCCGTGGGCGCTAAGCATGACGGGTGCGCCGTGGGGCACGTCGCGAACGTCATCAACGAAAATCACCCCGAGGGAGCGAAAATGGTTGACGACGAACTGGTTGTGCACGATCTCGTGGTAGCAGTAGACGGGGGCGGCGAAGACCCGCGTCATCCAATCGAGGGCCTTAATGGCTTTCTCCACCCCGGCACAAAAGCCACGCGGGGCAGCAACAACAACTCGTTCCACTTGCACGTAGGTAGCCTACCGAGCGCCGACGGCTAATGCCCCCTAGGCTGGGGGAGTGTCCGGTGCCCGTATTTCCTCGATTTCCCCCAACTCACCGGCCTCGACCGTCGACGTCCAGATTGGCGACGAACTCATTTCCGTTAACGGACGTGAGCCAACGGACATCATCGAATACCAGCAGCTCATTGACGGCGACGACGTGGTGTTGGTGCTGCAGCGTGAAGGCGAAGCCCTCCGACGCAAAGTGCGCATCACGAAGGAAGTTGGCCAGCCGCTCGGACTTTCGATCGACTCGGCCGTGTTTGACCGGATTCGCACCTGCGACAACCACTGCACCTTTTGCTTCATCTACCAGCTCCCGAAGGGTATGCGGCGTTCGCTCTACGTCAAGGACGACGACTTCCGCCTCTCCTTCCTCTACGGCAATTACACGACGCTGACCCGTTTTACCGAGTTCGATCTCGAGCGGGTCATTGAAGAGAAACTGTCGCCACTCTACGTTTCGATCCACACCACCAATCCCGAACTCCGTGCCGAAATGCTTCGTAATCCCCGCGGCGCCACCAGCCTTCGTTGGCTCCGCGAGCTCCTCAAGGCCGGCGTCGAGGTGCACGCCCAGGTGGTTGTTTGCCCGGGCGTGAACGATGGCGCTGAACTGGAACGAACCTTGGCCGACGTGCTTTCGCTCTACCCCGAGTTGACCTCCGTCGCCCTGGTGCCCGTGGGCGTATCGGACTTCTCCCTCGAAAGCACGATGCGCACGCACACCACAGAGGAGGCGCTGGCCGTCGTCGAACTTGCCGAGCGCTACCAGCGACTCAGCTACGACCTCCTTGGTCGGGTGTCCGTCTTCGCCTCCGATGAGTTCTATCTGGTCGCTGACCGCCAGCCACCACCGGCCACGAAGTTTGAGAGCCTCGACCAGGCCGAAAACGGCATTGGTCTCGTGGCCGCCTTTATCGAGAGCTTCGAAGGTTCACTCGAGATGGACAAATTAGGCACCGGCTTCTTCCAATCGGTCGACGGCGCACCGGCCTGGGGATACCGTGCCGAAAAGGGCGGTGTCGAGCAGGAAGATCTCTCGGGTGACGTCGTTATCTTGACTGGGGAATACGCCGCACCACTGCTTCGCGATCTGCTTGACCGACACGACTTCGCCGACGTGACGATTATTCCCGTCGTCAACCACTACTTTGGCGGCAATATCAAGGTGGCCGGACTCATGACCGGGGCCGACCTCAGCAAGGTCCTCGAAAACGTGCCAGAATCTAGTACTTGCCTTGTGCCAGACGTCTGTCTGTCAGAGGGGCGGTTCTTGGATGGTTTGACCCTTGAAGATCTGCCACGGTCAGTGACCACCGTGCGCACTACCGGTCAAGACTTGCGCACCACGTTGGAACGGGCGCGCACACAACGAATGGTTCGAACATGAAAAAGCCCCAAGTAGTTATCGTCGGTCGCCCGAACGTCGGTAAGAGTTCGCTGGTCAATCGCCTGGCGGCTCGCCGCATTGCCGTGGTTGAAGAACACCGTGGCGTGACGCGTGACCGTAAATCAGTTGAAGTTGAGTGGACCGGCACGACCTTCGATGTCGTCGACACCGGTGGTTGGCTCGAAGCCGGCGACGATCTCGAGTCCAAGGTCTCGAAGCAGGCCGACGCCGCTCTCGCCGAGGCCGACCTCGTGCTGCTCGTAGTTGACGTGACGACCGGGATGGTCGATGAAGACACCCACGCGGCCCGATGGGCGCTGCGCAGTGGTCGCCCCGTCATGTTGATCGTCAACAAGGTGGACGACACGCTGCACGAAGCCAGCTCCTGGGAGTTTCTCTCCCTCGGCGCCGGTGACCCGTACTGCGTTTCGGCGCTCCACGGCCGTGGGGCCGGTGACCTCCTCGACGCCATTGTTGAGCGCATTGGCTCGCTGCAAACCCAGATGCCCGGCGACGACATGGAAGAAGACGGCGCGCTACGTGTCGCCCTCGTTGGTCGCCCGAACGTTGGTAAGTCAACTCTCTTCAACAAGCTCATTGGTGAAGAGCGCTCCGTGGTCCACGACATGCCCGGTACCACCCGCGACGCCATCGACACCGTGGTTGAAACCGAACACGGCCTTATTCGATTCATTGACACCGCCGGTATGCGTCGGCGCGCCAAGACCGAGGCCGGGCTCGAAACCTACGCCGTCCTGCGCAGCCTCGACGCTTTGGACCGAGCCGACATTGCCATCTTGGTTATCGACGCCACCGTCGGCGCCACCGGCCAGGATCAGCGACTGGCCGAGCGCATCAGCGCTGCTGGTTGCCCCTCACTCGTTGTTCTGAACAAGTGGGAACTCGTCGCTACTGAAGACCGCGACAGCGTGCTCGCCACGGTGGGGGACAAGTTGGCCTTTTTGGGTGACGCCCCGGTCATCAAGACCACGGCTATTAGCGGCAAAGGCGTGCACAAGGTGCTGCCGGCGTTGTCCATTGCCGCTGACGACTACGTCAAGCGCGTGCCAACGGGAGCCCTCAACCGCGCGATTCGCGACCTGCAGATTAAGCAGCCGGCGCCGACCGGCAAGATTCGCTACGCCGTCCAGGGCGCGAGTGAACCGCCGACGTTCACCCTCTTTATCGCGGGACGTCTGCCATCGACGTATCTGCGTTACGTGGAGCGTTCGTTGCGCGAGCGCTTTGAACTCGGGTCGACCCCAATTCGTGTGCGTGTTCGGACCGAATAGTGGCCCAGTGGTGTGAACACTGCGATCGCGCGGTCGAGGGCGATACCTGCGAGGTCTGTGGTCAGTCAGTTGAAACACCCGAACGCGAACCGGTTCCGTGGCGGTGGCGATTCTTCATCGTTGCGTCCATCATTTATCTTGCGTATCGTCTCTACCAACTAGTTACGTGGCTTAGCCACTGAGCCAAAGGGGTTCCGATGCCGATGTACGCCTTAGGAGATCGCGAACCCACGATCGATCCACTGGCCTTCATTCACCCCGATGCCATCATCATTGGTGACGTGCACGTTGGGGCCCACAGCAGCGTGTGGCCGGCCGCAGTGCTTCGTGGCGACTACGGCACCATTCGCATTGGTGAGCGCACCTCGGTCCAGGACGGCTCCGTCATTCACGCCACAAGCGACAAGCCCACCATCGTTGGCAACGGCTGCGTCATCGGTCACCAAGTGCACCTCGAAGGCTGCACTATCGAAGATGACGTCCTCGTCGGTAACGGGGCCATTGTGATGCACGACGTCATTGTCCGCAGCGAAGCAACCGTCGCCGCGGGGGCGGTTGTGCGCAATCGAACCGAAGTACCGCATCGGGCCGTGATTATGGGAATCCCCGGTGTTATCCGCGAAGGTCTAAGCGACGTGGTGTCAATCAAACACGGCGCCGAGCTCTACGTTGAAAATGCGCAACGGTACCGACGAGAACTTCGCCGGCTTTAGGCGTTCGTGATCTCGATAGCGCGTTCAAGCGCCTGACGGGCCCGGCCCGATACGACTGATTCGGCCGCCAGTGCGAAGCCCTCTTCGAGGTCGCTGGCCTTGCCGGTGGCCATAAGGGCCAACGCGGCATTAGCGCAGGCCACGTCAAAGACGGGACCCTCCGTACCATCTAAGAACTCTCGAAAGACACGAACGTTGACAGTGGTGTCGCCACCGCGCATCGCGTCGAGGCCGTGTCGGCGTCCCAGCAGAGCACCGGCGTCAAGCACTTCGCGCGTGGCCGTCGTCGGCGTCACTTTGTAAAGAGTGCTGGGGCCACCGAGACTCAGCTCGTCAAGGCCATCATCGCCTCGCACCAGAACGGCAGACTGGACACCACGAGCAAGCAGCACTTGCGCCATAGGTTCGAGCATCGGCTCCTGGGCCACGCCAACCACTGTTTGACGCACCTGGGCCGGATTAGCTAACGGGCCAAGCACATTGAAAATAGTGCGAAAGCCCAGTGACCGCCGAATCGGACCCATGGTGCCCAGGGCGTGGTGAAAGACGGGGGCGAAGAAGAAGCCAAAGTTGGCCCCGTCGATGCTGCGTCGAACGGTGTCACCGTCGACGTTGATATTCACGCCGAGTCCTTCGAGGACGTCGGCTGAGCCGACTGATGAAGTGGCCGAGCGGTTCCCGTGCTTGGCCACCGGTGTTCCGGTGCCGGCAACGGCGAAGGCCGCCATGGTCGAAATGTTCACCGAGTGCAGCTGGTCACCACCGGTACCCACGATGTCGACGCAGTCGTCGCCCACTTGGGTGCGAATAGCAGCGTCCATCATCGCGTCAATAAAGCCGGTCATTTCGTCGATCGTCTCGCCCTTGATGGTGAGCGACGTCAGGAAGGAGGCGATCTGTGCTGGCTCAATAGCGCCGGCGAGGATCGCGGCGAGGGCTTCGCGCGCTTGCTCGCGAGTCAGATTGGTTCCCCGAACGAGTGGCGAAAGGACCCCACTGGCGAATTCTGCGGACACGTCAACTCCTCGGTGATGTAGCACTTGGTCCGACCGCGTTGTCGACTGATTAGTCAATACTAAGGTTTCTCTATGGCTTCTACGTACCTTGACGCAATTGGCGAGGCCCACCGGCGCCGTGCGGCGGCTGACTTACGACAGTGGCAAGACCGCGTTGTCGCCCGCTACGAAGGACCATCC
>Ga0164297_10005686_pt1 | contig 10600 bp, 11 predicted proteins | sample GEODES058metaG_FD_113539 | JGI IMG/M metagenome (GOLD analysis project Ga0164297, IMG submission 113539) | Dystrophic lake water microbial communities from Trout Bog Lake, Wisconsin, USA - GEODES058 metaG | ecosystem: Environmental > Aquatic > Freshwater > Lake | place: USA: Trout Bog Lake...
TAACAATACCTGGTAATAATATATTTAATTTTACTGGTTCTACGTCAGCCTATTGGACTGTAGAAGCATTTATTTATCTCAACGCACTACCAACATCTGATGCCTGGTATAACACAGGTACATACATAATAGCTGGTTGTGGTAATACAGGCGGACAAGGTACAGGTATATCTTTTGGTATCGGTCAAACAAAATTATTTTTTCAAAACGGTGGTACCCAATATCAAAGCCCTTCAGCTCACGGTTTTTCGAATGGTACCTGGTATCACGTAACATACACTCGTACATTAAGTACTGTAAACTTTTATATTAATGGAGTATTTAACGGTTCTGTTGCATTTAGCCCAGGCACCGCTTCACTTGGTACTAATGTATACATTGGAGCAGAAGGCGGTAATTACGGGGCATATTATAACGGTTATATTTCTAATTTACGAGTTATAAAAGGATACGCTGTTTACCCTACTTCATTTAGTAAGCTTACGTCTCCTTTGACATCTTATGTACCTGGTTGTTCGTTATTAACCTGTAACTCAAGTTATTATCAAGACTCTACTAACACTACTATAGCTTCTGCATTTTCTGTGGTTACCGGTGTTGTAACAACTTCTCCTTTTGTACCGTTTAATAATTCTAGTTACGCTACAACATTTACCTCTGGTATTAATTTAAGCCTCAAATTATGGGGTGCAGCTGGTGGTAGTTGTCAGACCTGCTCTAGCGGTGTGTTCTACAATACCCCTCCAGCAGGCGGCTACACTTATACAACAGCGCCAGGCACTAATTTTTCATCAAGTTCAGTACTATATGTATATGTCGGTCAAGGCGGTACAGCTAGTATGAGTAATCAGGGTGGTACCTTTGGTGGGGGTGGTGGTAGTTATGGCGGTGGCGGGCAGGGTGGTGGTGCAACATATGTTTTCATTAACGGCCCTCAAGGCTCTGGTACTTTACTTGCAGTTGCTGGTGGCGGTGCAGGCGGTGTAACAACTGCTAATGCAGCAAATTCTCTCGGTTCTGGTGGCGGATTAGTGGGCGGTGCAAACAACACTAACAATGGTGTAGGTGCAATAGGTGGCGGACAGTCAAGCGGTGGTGCAGCCGGGACTGGTGGTTCAGGCGGTGGTGGCAGCGCGGGTACTAATGGCTCGTACTTGCAAGGCGGTACTGGTATGACCTGTAAAGGTTCTGGTGGTGGTGGTGGGTATTATGGTGGCGGTGGCGGTGGAGGAGATTGCGGTGCTTGCGCTAGCCCGGGTGGTGGTGGTGGTTCAAGCTACGTTAACAGTGCTTATTTTACAAACACTCTTTACCTAGACCAGGCTTATGGCGCCTCAGTAAGTCCGGCTGGTCAATCTGATATAGACTGGGTAAGCCCGTATGGTACGGGTAACGGTTACACCAACGGTAACAACGGTTATGCAGTTATTGTTATCGGTAACAAGAAGTACCCATTCACCTATACAGGGGCAGTACAAACACTAGCTTTAAGCTCTACCCCTTTAAGTGCTGGTTCAGTTGCTTCAGGTTTTGCTGCTACTTCAAGTGGTGCAACAGTGTATACAGCGGGTATACATACAACATATCAATTTTATGGTTCCGGCACACTAACCGTAACTTCTGGTGGCACGGTTAATTATTTAATTATTGCAGGTGGCGGTGGTGGTGGTGGTAATAACGGCGGTGGTGGTGGTGCAGGTGGTGTTGTTACTGGTTCAACTACTATAGCTGCAGGTACATATACTATTTCAATAGGTGGTGGTGGTTCAGCTGGACCAAGTAGCGGTAACGGTGGTAATGGAGGTAATACAACAGTAACAGGCGGTCCTACATCCTTTACAACAGCTATAGGTGGTGGTGCCGGTGGTGGTTACTTTGGTAACGGTCAGAACGGTGGTTCTGGTGGTGGTGAAGGTGGTAACGGATCTACCGGTGGTTCAGGTACATCTGGTCAGGGTAACGCTGGTTTAAGTCAAGGCGGTGGCGGTGGCGGTGGTTATGGTGCAGCTGCTACTTCCGGTGCAGGTGGTGTTGGTGCTGTTTTCGTAACACCTACTGGCCAAACATATAGCGTTGCAGGTGGTGGTGGTGGTCCTGGTTCCAATAATAATACATCTGGTAATGGTTCTCCTGCTTATAACGGTGGTGGTGCAGGTAACAGCTTGTGGGGTTGTGAAGTGGGATGTTGCGGATGCGCGGGTTTTGCAGGTACAACTAACACAGGTGGTGGTGGCGGTGGTGGTGGTGGATACTCTGGTCCTGGTGGTGCTGGTGGTTCTGGTATGGTTGTATTCTGGACATAATTAACTACAGATATCCAGGGAAATAATATAACAATCTTGTAAATAATATTAAATGGCCAATTCAGCATATTCTTTCGGTGGTGTTTCCGGTTTTTCTGGTTATTCAGGACAACCTTATGTAGGTTTCTCTGGATTTTCTGGTAATAGCGGTTATTCTGGTATAGGTGGTACTGCTCCAAACACTTCAGTAGCGTATTTTACCACTTCTACAGGTACATCTATATTAAGTGGTTCTACTGCAGTAGCAATTACTAGTGCTGGATTATTATTAAACGGTGCACCTGCTGCAACAGTAGGTAGAGCAGTGGGTATCTCTATTATTTTCGGGTAACTTAATAAATAAACTATATGGCAACACCAAACATTGCAGCTCTACAAAACATTACAGGAACAACAACTGTAACATCCAATCTCGCTACTAGTGCAACCAATTTAAGTGGTAGTGTAATCGTACCAACTGTTACAACCAATCACGTATTTAAAATTAATTCGGTTATAGCAGCTAACAAGACAACCTCTTCTGTACCAGTTTCACTCGTTTTATATAGAAACTCAATTCCATATTACGTTTCTTCAAACATTTTCGTCCCACCAAATGCTAGTATTATTCTAGTCGGTAAAGATACAGTGTTCTATATGATGGACATATATCAAGACACTCTTTACGCAATCACTACTGTAGCATCTGCAATTGACGTCATTGCCTCTTACGAAGACATCTCCTAATGCGCCTCAACGGGTCATTTATCGGTAATAGAAATATTGCTACTGCCGCTTCCGCATCTGGTATGTGGAATATGAACGACGTTTTTTTAAACGAGTCGGTATATAATAAATGGCCAGGCGGTAGAGAGTTAAATACAGGACGTACACCAGCCGGTGCTGCTCCTTCAGCTTTAGTTATTAAACAAACCACAGGCACGACTACTGATGGTGTGTATTATATAAACTTACCTACTGTTGGCCCAACACCGGTATATTGCTTAATGGACCCGAAATGGGATGGAGGTGGGTGGATGATGGCTATGAAAGCCACCACGGGTACTACTTTTAATTATACATCACCGCACTGGACCACGGTAACTACTTTAAGTGCTAATGATACTACTCGTAACAATAACGATGCAAAGTATCACACAATGAATTATTTTCCTGCTAAAGATATTATGGCAGTATGGCCAGATATTACTACAGGTTCTGGCGGTAGTATACCTGGTTTAGGTAGCTGGATATGGCTACAAAATAACTTTACATATAATTGGGCAACTAGTGGTGGTACAGTGCTGTACCCATCGCCTTTAATTAATTTCTTTAGTAATGCTAATCTTAACTATGCCGGAGAAGCCTATAACTTTAACGGGTATAGTGGTTGGACAGGAGTAACAGCAGTTAGTAGTGCTTCGGGTAATTCGCCCTTCTCTTCTGCACCTAATATACATTTTTACGGCTTCAATTTTATACCTAACCCTAATTGGGGTACGCAGGCTAAGATTAGATGGGGTTTTGGATGGTCAGATAACAGTGAAGGAGATTATGCAAGCAATACTGCTATGCAGGCACCTACTGTCGACTATTTAGGCAACCCCATAACTGACTATTCTGGTTCAATCGACGTGAGTAGTGGTATAGGTTTGGATTCAGCCTTTGGTAATTATTCAGCCGGCGACAAATATAATTGTTGTATTAACTATGCCGGTATAAACAGAGCTGCAAGAGTAGAAATTTATATAAGATAATATGAGTGTAAAAAGCCGCTATCTAGAAGCTACAAAAGAGTTTTTCACTTCAAGTAACAGTGAAATATCTACTTTTGCAAATAACTTATACACTAACGGTACTAGTCTATTAGAAGGTACTACTACAATGGAAGCATTTGACGATAAAGTATATCTTACAGTAAATGATAGTACTCCTGCAGAAGAAGTTATACCAAGAAACACTTTAAATTACCTTAAAGATATGGTAATAAGGGCTAAACAACTCTCTAAGTAATATTAATGAGAGCAAACGGATCAGTAGTAGGTATATTAAATCCATCAGTAAGCGGCCTTAATGTAGGTCCTGAATCTGGGGTGTGGACTTATGCTGATGTGGTTACTTCTAATTTATCAGGTGGTACCTGGCCAACAAGTACATTTATAGAATTATGGGGTGCGGGAGGTGCAGCTGGTACGCCTGGTGCCTGGACTTATGGTGCACCTGGTGGAGCTGGTGGTTATACCTGTGGTTACCTTACTAATATCGCTCCTGGTACAAATTTAGTACTAATTATAGGTGGTGGCGGGGTACAAAATAGCTTTTCAACTACTGGTATCAGTGCTTATGGTGGTGGTGGTGCAGCTAGTGCTTCTGTAAGTGCAGTGAGCGCTGGCAACGTTATTAACCAATACGGTGGGGGAGTTTACAATCAATATGGCGGTGGTGGTGGTGGGTTAACTGGCCTATTTAATACAACTTATGCCTGGGCTAGTGCAATTATGGTAGCTGGTGGTGGTGGAGGAGGGGGCTCCTCGAGAACTGGTCCTGGTAATTATGGTGGAGCTGGTGGCGGGTTTGTTGGACAACAAGGTGGTTCTGCTTACGATGGATTAAGCGGTACATATGGTGGTTTACCTGGTTCAGTGTATGGACCTGGTCAGACTTCACCTTCACAAAGCTTTACATATTATAATAATACCTTTACTAATACGTTCAACACTACATACGGTGTAATGAATCAAGACAAGCTTACTGGTGGTACTGCCCCAGCTAATAGCTATGGCGGTGCAGGTGGTGGTGGATACTACGGCGGTGCAGGTGGTGGTTATTTAGAACCTACAACAATGGGCGGTGGCGGTGGTGGCGCGGGTTATATTAACAATTACTACGTACAAGGTGGTCGTTCTTTAGTAGGTAAAGGTTCTGTACCAGCTGTACCCGCATTAAGTGGTTTAGCTGTAGGTGGTGCTATAGGATACAATGGTGCTAACGGGTTTGTAAGAATTACACAAAATAGTGTAGTTACTACATATACCTATACTGGAAGCCCTATTACTATAACACTGTTTTAACCTTTATTTCTTAGTGTTCATAGTAAATATTTTATTATGGCACACTTTGCACAGATAGACGAAACTAATACTGTCGTACAGGTTTTAGTGGTAAGTAACGACCAAGAACATAGAGGGCAGGATTTTCTTGCAAATGACTTAGGTCTTGAAGGTACTTGGATACAAACAAGTTATAATACTAGAGGTGGTGTTCATACTGGTAGTGGTACACCTCTTCGTAAAAACTATGCTGGTATTGGCTATAAATACGACTCTGTTAAAGATGCATTTATCCCTCCTCAACCATTTCCTTCCTGGGTATTAAATGAAATCACTTGTTGGTGGGAACCGCCAGTACCGTACCCACCAAGCTATTCACCATTCACATATGTTTGGGATGAAAGTACTACCTCTTGGAAATCAGTATTACCAGGTTAATTCTATAAATAATAATAATGTCAGCTACAGCATACACCTTCCAAAGCGTTTCAGGCTACTCAGGTTTTACTGGGTTTAGTGGTTTTTCTGGTATACCTGGTGCTTATGCAGCATCTGGTATAAGCGGATTCTCTGGATATGTCGGTCAAACAGGTAACTCAGGTTATTCCGGTTTTACTGGTTATTCTGGATATTCAGGTATAAGTGGTTCCGGTGTATCCGGTTACTCTGGTATTGGTGGTGGTGCATATCAGCAAATTGCTTATGTTAATACGTTTTCAGCTGGACAGGTAGTTGCTCGTATACCAGGTGGCTTTACTTTAGCACTTGCTGATACAAGCTTTGATGCTGAAGCAATCGGTGTAGTACAGTCTTCTACAGGCTCTACATTTACTATTGTTTATAACGGTATAATTACAGGTCTTTCTGGTTTGAGTGACGGTGTTGTATACTTCTTATCTGATACAGTACCTGGTCTAATGACCACTACACCGCCTTCTGCTGCTACAAGCTTTAATAAACCTATTATGATCGCAACTGGTAGTACTACTGGTATTGTGCTTATAATGAGAGGTGTATTGAATCAAGCAAGTTCTGGTTTCTCTGGAGTGTTTGGTGGTGGTACGAGTGGTTACTACGCAAAATGGGTAATCGGTACAACAACACCTACAATTAGCAGTGGTATAATTTACGATACTGGTGCTTCCATAGGCGTTGGTACCACAACACCTAATAACACACTAACAGTTGTTGGTAGTATATCAGCTACAGGTAATGTTTATGGTAATAGTACTATTTTTAATACATTAAGCACCGGTAGCATTACAGCAACTAACTTAACTGTAACCAATACGCTTTCAACCAATTCAATTATTACAAATACGTTTGTATCTAATCAGGTTGTATATGGTGGTGTTTCGCTTTCTGGTAGTTCAACGGGATTTGCATTATCTGGTGGTAATATTAATAGTAAAATTTTATACGTTCCTAATACAATAACGTTATCAGCTAATGATGGTGCGTCGTTGTTCATTGGTAATGGTGGTTCTTTAGGTACTGCTGCTTTTACACCAATTGGTAATTATGCACCCGCTACAGCAAGTACTTCATTACTAGCTGGTAACGGTTCTGGTGGTTTTTCGCCAGTAACAATTGGTACAGGGTTAGTATATTCTGGTGGTGTATTATACAGTGTTAACGGTTATGGTACTCAAGCAACATTGAGTGGTAGCTCGGTACAAACAATTGCAGACTCTTTAGAAACTACGGCAGTATGGAATAGTACCAATTATGATGATTACGGTATTTGGGGTGGTAAGAGTACATACACTGGTGGTGGTTCTGGTTTACCTTATGCAATCGGTGTACCAGCTGGTATAAGCAGAGTACGTGTTTCAGCTCTTATACGTTGGGATACTAATACATCTGGTTACCGTTTTGTAAAAGTTAAAGACAATTTCGGTAATGTGTGGGCAGCGTTTGAAGTTCCTTCTACAGCTTACGGCTATGTCGATTTACCGAGTACAACAGCTTTAATTAACGTGGCAGGTACTGGTATACAGTACTTCTACGTAACAGTATATGAATCAACTGGTGGTTCAACCCTTAACGTTCGTGCAGGTAGTACATTCACAGTTGAAGCAGTAAGGTAATAACATATGCCTGGTAATACAGCATCAGCTTACTCGTTTCCAGGTCTGCTAGGGGTTTCCGGTTTTTCTGGTTATTCTGGTTATTCAGGATTGTCCGGTAATTTAACTGCTTCTGGTTATTCTGGCTTATCAGGGTTTTCAGGTTTCTCTGGTTACTCAGGTGGTACAGGTGCTGCTGGTCCACAAGGTATTTCTGGTTATTCGGGTTTTCAGGGCTCGCAGGGATCTCTCAATGGTACATACAATCAATTATTAAGTACCAACAATTCTGTAACCTTTGCTAGTGTTTCTGCTGTAAGTGCAATTGCAACTTCTATATTAGCTGTTTCTGCTATTAATACTGTCGGTTTAACACCTTATCAGCAGAATCAAAACAATATATTAGCCTGGATTGAAATACCACCAGCTTATACTGAATATAATTATGTTAATGGTGTTAATCTACAAATTACTCTAAACGGTGCTATACCAAGCAATGCACGGTATGTATTACTTGACTTTTTCTTTGACGATAGTGGCAGCGACCAGCAAAACTGGTCATTAGGTAGAGGTAATATGGGCAATGTTCAGAGATGGATGGGTACAGCTGGTGCGCAACCATCAACTAATGGTGTAAATTCAAATTTCGCGCAAACTCAAATGGTTGTATTACAACAATGGGGCGAAACTGATGGTTATTGGATGCAAGGAGGGTGGTGGTATTCAAGCTTAGCTGTACCTTGTGCAAGTAATCAAATTTATGTATCTAATTACGGTAACTCTAACACTAACGGCTGGATAGCATTTGTTGTGAAAGCATATTCATTGTAAATAATTATATGCCATTTAATACTGCATCATCTTACGCATTTACAGGTATATCAGGTTTTTCTGGTAAGTCTGGTTACTCTGGCTATTCAGGTTTTTCTGGTGCATATACATTTTTTGGTTATACAGGGTTCTCTGGTTATACCGGTTATACTGGTTTTTCAGGGTTTGTAAGTACAGGCTCGTCGGGTTATTCCGGCTTTCAAGGTGCTCAAGGGGCACCAGGCGCCATTGTAACGACTAATATATCTTTAAGTACTACAAATAATGTTATTTTTAGCAATGTAACTGTAACTAGTCTTTCTACTACTGGAGTTATAACAGCTTCAGCTATCGGCACTACTGGTGTTATGCAGCAAAGCGGTAATAATATGATAATGTGGGTACCAACAGTGAGCGCATTTTATTCTGAACGTTCATATGTAGGTACACTCTCTAGTCAGTCTTTACAGGCATTTACATTAAGCGGTGGCTGGCCGTCAAACGCAAGATATCTCCTAGCTGATGTATATGTTAATCAGAGTGCATCAAGTAGTCAAATCTTTACAATAGGTAGATGGTACTTAAGTGCAGGACCAACTAGTATACCAGGGGCTGGTGCGTATCAACCTTCTTCTTATTTTAATTATATTACACAAACTAGTAACACCATACGTATTCGCATACCCTCAAGCGCTGTTGACGGTTTTTGGTATCAAAACGGTTACTGGGCATCCTGTCAGGTAGTACCAGTTACAGGCGGTAATACGGTTTATGTAGCAAACACTCAAGCCACTTCAGTGAGCGGCTGGATAGCAATGGTAGTAAAAGCATACTCATTATAATATGGCATACACAGCATTTACATTTCAAGGGATTTCAGGTTATAGCGGTATATCAGGATATTCCGGTCCTTCAGGTTTTTCTGGTGCTTCAAGTTATAGTGGCTATAGTGGTTATTCTAGTTTTTCAGGCTTTTTAGGTTATTCTGGTTATAGTGGCTCCGGTCCACAAGGGTTTTCAGGTTTTCAAGGATTTATAGGTGCACAGGGTACAGGTTCTAGTGCACCAAACACAAATCAAGTTCTAAACACTACTAATAATGTAGTTTTTGCTAGTGTATCTGCTGTTTCTATTTCAGCTACTAATACTATTACAGTATCTGGCGTCAACACAACAAGCGTTTACACAGTTAATAATACTCCAGCTCTAACGTTTGTTGAAATTACACTTACCTATACTGAACGCATAGTCAATCAAGGACCTTACGTTATTTATCCAATGTGGCTACAAGGGGCTATACCTTTAAGTGCAAGGTACTTGCTTGTAGATGTGTTTATAACTTTACAACAAAGCAACGCTAAGTCTTGCTTTGTAATAGGATCAACAAACACGGCTAATTTAAGTGCACAAAGATTACCCACGGTATCAGGCACACAGCCATCATTGTATAATGCAGCAGTTTCAAGTGTATCTGGTTATTTAGTTGAACAAAATGTAGTGCATTTATATTACCCAGGCCAGGCTGGTGGTACCGGCCAAACAGGGCCTGGTGATGGTATTAATCCTTTTTACGGCATATATTACCCTAATCAGTACTTACAATCTAGTCCATTAAGTGGTAATTTAATCTATTTCTGTCCAACAGGTATGAGAATAGATATGTCCGGATGGATAGCATTTATTGTTAAAGGTTATTCTTATTGAGTTTTAAACGCTTGAAATAAATACTGATATGGCTACATTAAAAGAAAGTCTCTTCAGTCTCTCCGGTACATTAGCAGATACCATTAAAATGTACAAAGAACGTGGTATATTATTAGCTGAAGAATCTAAAGCAAATAACCGTATTAATACCTGTGTTAATTGTCCTGAATTATCTGATGCAGGTATATGTGGTAAGTGCGGATGTGTAATGAAAGTTAAGGTGCGTTTAGAGGCAGCTCACTGCCCAATGAGTAAATGGTAAAGCTGTGTACTGGCTGTAAATATTACTAATGCCAGCAATCAATCTCCAGTCTTTAAGTAAGCCTACCTCTTTAACTACTCAAACAGATACTGGCAACCCGTATTCTTTCCAGCAATGGAAACAGAACAATACCAACATAGATCCAAGAGCAGCTACAGAGCAATACAACGAGTATTTAAAGAGCTGGTATAAAAATAGAGCTAGCACACCTGGTGCTATGGTTTCTTATGTTAAAATGTTGTATATTAACTTTTTAAAGCAATTAGGTTTAACTGCTAGAAATCCAGAAGAGCAACTATACTTTAGTAATGTAAATTACGATGATGATTTGGATTTACAGGGAGCTATTCGTTACTATGCTCGTAAGCTAAAAGACGTATCACGGTACCTAGCTGAAAGACGTAATAACATTGTTTATTCCAA
>Ga0164297_10005687_pt1 | contig 10598 bp, 4 predicted proteins | sample GEODES058metaG_FD_113539 | JGI IMG/M metagenome (GOLD analysis project Ga0164297, IMG submission 113539) | Dystrophic lake water microbial communities from Trout Bog Lake, Wisconsin, USA - GEODES058 metaG | ecosystem: Environmental > Aquatic > Freshwater > Lake | place: USA: Trout Bog Lake...
AACCGGTAATGGTCGTATTAGCGTTGGTACGCAAGATCAAATTACTTTTTATAATGCTACTGATACTTCTCGCTTCCAATTATTACAAATTGGAACGACTGGTAACTTGACTATAACTGGAGGAACACTTGTATCAAGTGCTACTACAGCTAACGTATTCAATACAACATCAACTACAGTTAATGCGTTTGGTGCAGCGACTACTATTAGTGTTGGTGCCGGTACTGGTACAACTACTGTAAACAACGCATTAACAGTTACTGGTACGTTAAGCACAACAAGCCCAGCTTTTACAACAAGCATTACAACACCAAGCACAACATTTTCATTAGCAAATACCACAGCTACAACAATTAACTTTGGACAAGCTGCAACAACAATGAACATTGGTGCAGCCGGCACTACAGCTTACATTGGACAATCTAGTGGCAACAGCATACTAAGTGTTTTAGGTAATACATCAAGCGGTACAGCTACAATTACTACTAACGTAACATCAGGTACACTAAACATAGGTGCAGGCGTTACAGGAACTGTAGTTGTTGGTGCTACAGGCGCTAACGTTTACTTAGGCGGAACAACAACCAGCGATACTACCTACGCATACGTGGGCAACAATAAGGTGGCTACAATGGGTCGTTCTATTGCAATGGCCATGGTATTTGGCGGATAAATATACAAAAGGAATAGAGAATGACAGCCCCAAACATTATAAACGTACAGCAAATCTTAGGACAGACTGCCGTTCTAAGTTTAAGTACTACCAGTATTACTAGTTTAATCAGCAATGCTTCGAGTTCAAGTACATTAGTTAAAGTTAACAGCATAGTTGTTGCAAATACTAACGGTACAAACGCTTGTAACTTTAGTTTGTTTTATAACAATGCAGCAGCAGGCGGCGGTACTAACACAGCAATTGCCAGCACAGTGGCTATTCCAGCCAATGCAAGTTTGATTGCACTAGATAAAAGTACTCAACTTTACTTACAAGAAAACACCAGTTTAACGGTTCAAGCAGGTACAGCCAGCGTCTTAACGGTAACAGTCAGCTACGAAATAATTAGCTAAGGAGCTCCTTAAAATGGCAAACCGTTTTATAGGTGGCGTCTTAACTAGCCAAAAACAACCTACCACAGGCTTTGTCAGTCGTGCCAGCACAGGCACATATTTTTCATCAGCAGGTGTATTACAAACAGCTGCTGCTAATCAACCTCGTTTAAATTATTCTTATGCGAACGGTGCGTGGACTAGTCCTTCTATATTAATTGAACCAGCAAGTACTAATTTATTCACTTATTCAACAAATTTTAATAATAGTCCATGGGCTCCAGCGGCAGCTGGAAATGGCGTTACACTCATAGCCAACAGTACTACAGCGCCAGATGGTACTAACACCGCAACACATCTTGGAGTAACTACAACAACTAGTGGTGAACAAACTCTTAGAGCTACGTTTAGTTATACTATAGGAACAACTTACACGGTCAGCGTCTATGCTAAAGCAGCTGAATATAATTGGCTAAGATTTAGACAACTTGCAACTAATGGCGGTAGTAGTGGCGGCACCACAGGTCATGCCTGGTTCAATTTAAGTTCAGGCACAATTGGATCCATTACAAGCAATAATTTTAATCGCATATCAATTACTTCTGTTGGTAACGGATGGTATAGATGTTCAGCCACATTCACAACTTTAGGTGCAATTGATAATACTTATTTTGACATAGGTATAGCCAATGGAGATACTGTATTTCAATTTTCAGGTACTGTGGGATCGGGAATTTATCTATGGGGAGCACAAATTGAACAAAATCAACAAAGTGCAACAAGTTATATTCCAACAAACGGTTCAACAGTGACGCGGGCGCAAGACGATGTAGGACCGTTAGGCGCCGGTATGTATCGATTAAGCGAATTGCAACAACAAAGTTCTATCGATGATCAGTATACTACACAAGCATTTACCAGTTTAGGATCAAGTTCATGGACATGTCCAGCTGATGTTACTAGCGTAGAAGTAGCTGTAGTAGCCGGTGGCGGTTCAGGCGCAGATAACGGAGCAGGTGGAGGCGGTGGCGGAGTAATTTATACTCCAGGTTACAGCGTCACTCCGGGTCAAACATACAGTATTGTAGTTGGCGCAGGCGGTTCAAGTGTTACAGCAGGAACAAACACAATAGGTACGAATGGCGGTAACAGTCAATTTGGAACATTAATTGCATTAGGCGGCGGCTACGGCGGAAGCGGTGGAGGCCAAAGTCAAGGTAATCAAGGTGGTTGCGGTGGAGGTAGTGCTGCATTATTGGCTGCAACAACATTACCAGGCGGCAGTGGCACTCCTGGGCAAGGATTTAGAGGCGGTTCTAGCTACGGCGGAGTAAGTCCATATCCAGCAGGCGGTGGCGGTGGTGCTGGCAGTCAAGGAGGCCCTGCTGGTGGAAACGCCACTAGTTCTTACAATATTGGCGGAGCTGGTGGTATAGGTCTTTATCTTCCACAATTTAGTAGTTACGGTGCTAGTGGTTATTTTGGTGGCGGCGGCGGCGGCGGCAATGCTGTAGTAACACCGTATGGCGCTGGCGGTAATGGTGGTGGTGGAAGTGCTACAGCAGGAGCTGTTGGCACTAAAGCAGGAACCGCCAATACTGGCGGTGGCGGTGGCGGTGGAGTTGGTTTAACCGGCGGCGGAGCAGGCGGTAGTGGTGTTGTTTTGATCAGATATAAACGAACAAACACACAGTTATCTAGTCCAAATAATCCTGCTGTAGTTAGCCAACGATTTATTTCATCTAATACATGGACATGTCCTCCAGGTGTTACACAAGTTGAAGCACTTGTAGTAGCAGGTGGAGGAGGAGGAGGTTCTACTACAGGCGGCGGCGGATCCGGAGGTGGCTCTGGCGGATTAACTTATAATTCAGTTTTATCTGTAACTCCAGGACAAACATATAATATTGCAATTGGCTACGGTGGACCGGGTGGTAGCTCATCAGCAGGAACTAATGGCACTGGTAGCGGAATTGCCAACACTACAGAATTAATTACAAATGGAAGTTTTGCCAGCGGTACAACTGGGTGGACAGCAACTACCGCGACACTGAGTAGTCCAAGCACTGGTATATTTCAAATTATACCGAATGCCAGTGTGAATGGGTTTGCCACACAAAGTATTACTACAGTAGCTGGAACAAGTTATGTAGTTACATTCACAGTATTAATGAATAGTAGCAATTATGCTAGAGTTTATGCTGGCACAACATCAACTGGTTATGATTTAGCTCAATATTTTACCAGTTACTGGAATTCTACACAAACTACTGGAACTTATGGTTTTACATTTACAGCTACAGGTACTACAACTTATATCAGTATGGTTGTTGGTGGTGGTAATCAGCAAACTACACAATTTAGTTACATAAGTGTTAAACCAGCACTAGTGTCTACCGTAGGGGGTGGCGGTGGTGGAGTTTTTGGAGGCGCAGGATCAAATGGTGGTTCGGGTGGTGGCGGCCAAACCGGAGTCGGTTCAGGTACTAGCGGTCAAGGAAATAGTGGCGGTATTGGATACAACTGGCCGCATACTAATGCTAACGGGTCAGGCGGCGGAGCTGGATCTGTTGGATTTCCTAGTGGAACTGTAGATGCCATGGCTGGCGGTAATGGCGGCGCAGGATTACCATTTAATATTACTGGAACTTTAGAATGGTATGCCGGCGGTGGCGGTGGCGGCACTTATGCGGCTTATAATAACAGTTACGGAAGTGTTCCAGGAACAGGCGGAGTAGGTGGCGGTGGACAAGGCGGTTTTGGCGGAACTCCTGGCACTCCTGGAAGTCCTAACACCGGTGGTGGTGGTGGTGGTGGTGGTGGAAATGGCAACACCACAGGATCAGCTGGCGGAAGTGGTGTTGTAATCTTACGTTATCGTGCGCCAACTTACGCTGTATTTCAAGATTCAGGTTATTGGACTTGCCCAAGCGGAGTTACCAGTGTACAAGCACTCGTAGTAGCAGGCGGTGGCGGCGGCGGCTGTTTAGGAGGCGGTGGCGGAGCAGGAGGATTACTATATTCTAATTCTGTTCAAGTAACACCTGGCCAAACTTATCCTATCATTGTTGGACAAGGCGGATATGGGGCACCTTATTCTTCGTTAACTACTGTAGGTTATAATGGTGCTAACAGTTCTTTCAATGCCTTAGTTGCCTATGGCGGTGGTGGCGGTGGATCGAATAGCTCAAACAGTTCATACGCTACTGGACAAGGTGGCGGAAGCGGTGGCGGAATGGGTTCTACTGGTACAAGTAGTGCTACTTACAATATAGGCGGCGCAGGTGCCTACGGACAAGGAACAAATGGTGGAGCAAGTGTAGTAACTAGTCCATTCCCGTCAGGCGGCGGTGGCGGAGCTGGTGGTGGTGGCGGGTACGGTTCAGGAACAGTGTCAGGCGGTGGCGGCCCAGGTTTAGCATACAGTATTTCAGGAACATCTATAACTTATGCCGGTGGCGGAAGTGGAGGTTTTAGGACAAGTGTAAGTGGAACAGGTACCGTTCCATCAGCTGGCGGCGGTGGTGCAGGATCAGGCAATGATTTACCAGGTTATCCCGGTACTATCAACACTGGCGCTGGTGGTGGTGGTGGTGGATTCTCTGCTAATGGAGGCGCCGGCGGTCAAGGTGGATCAGGCATTGTAATTATAAGATGGTACGGTGGTTAAATAACAGATGGCAATTAAAAATAACAATCCAGGACGTATTCTAAAAGGTACAAAAACTCAACCAACACTTAAAGGTGCTAGTGGTATTTGGACACTTGACGAAGCGATGCAATATCATCGTGCCAATCAATGGCCAGTTCCTAACTTATATCAACCTGTAGCCGGAAGTTTAAGATTTAAACGAGGCCCTAACTCGACACCTGGTTATCTAACTACTCATGTTCCTAGAGACGGCAATCGTAGAACATGGACATGGAGTGGATGGATCAAAGTTGGCAATTATGTTATTCCTGGCGGTTCAATTTACACAATACTAGAAGGGTTTAGTGGAGCAAGTAACTCTTATGCCTTATTTTATGTTAATAGCAGTTATCAATTGCAATTTGGTAACGATGATAACGATGGTAGTAATGGCAATATTGCCACATCTAGTGTAATCAGAGATACTACCGCATGGTATCATGTTATGCTAGTAGTAGATACTACACAAGCCACAAACACCAACAGGGTTAAAATTTATTTAAATGGTGTGCAGCAAACATTGTCAGGCACATGGCCTGTACAAAATTACGCTCATTTTATGGGTGCAGCACAACCTTCAACTACTAATACTGGATCAGCTAATAATTATGGTAGTGGTATAAGATTGGCCAGCAGATGGAACACAACTTATAACCAAGACTACGACGGACTCATGAGCGAAGTGTATTTTGTAGACGGCTATGCCTTACAACCCACACTAGTTGGACAGTATGACTCTACAGGAGTTTGGGTCCCAGTTCCTTATACAGGTTCTTATGGTACTAATGGTTATTATTTGCCATTTACTAACACTCAAACTAGCCAAACATTAGGATACGATGCCAGTTTAAACAGCACACCAACTTATAATGCTGATCAAGATCCTTATCGAGGAAGTGTTGTATTCCATGCAGATGGTAATGGAGCTCCAGGCGCACAAAATAATTCATTTATAGACAGCAGTGCTAACGGCTATTTAATAACTAAAACTGGTAGCGTAACACAAGGCAGTCTAAGTCCTTATCCTTTACCTTTGAATGCTACTTACAATCCTGCAATCAATGGAGCCAGTGGGTGGTTTGATGGTAGCTCGGGCTATCTATCATTACCCTCAGCGGCAGGTACATTAGGTACAGGTAGCTGGGCTATTGAATGTTGGTGGAAAGCTAGCACATCAAGTCAAACAAATTATTCAACAATTATTAGCAAAGGTATTGATTCAACTGGCGCAGTAGGATCTTGGAGTTTTGGAGTACAGACTAGTACTGGCGGATTATGGTTTGCCTATGCTAGTAGTGCTAACTCATTTACAAACGTACAAAGTTCTAACAGTTGTAATGATGGTAGTTGGCATCATCTAGCAGTTACATTAAGCGGTACTACACTGACACTATACATGGATGGTGTAAGTCAGACCACAGCTACTACTCCTGGTAGTTATAATTTTGGCGGAGCAATTAGCAATTCAACACTCATTGGATACAACACACGTAATAGTGCTTATATAAACGGTTACGTAGCAGGCTTGCGTGTAACCGTTGGCAGTGTTATATACACTAGTGCTTTTACACCAACTAACAAACCATTCGGTACACTAACTAACAACTTGTTTGTATCTAGTGAAAATTTTACATGGGGAAGTTGGACACTTTCAAATGCGACATTAACAACTAATAATGGAATAGCACCAGATGGAACACCATCTGCTACTACTATAACATCGTCGGGTAGTCCTGGATTTTTATATATCTGGCAAACCCTTACCGCTGCTACATATACATTTTCAACGTATGCTCAAGCAGGAACAACTAATTCTTTAAGAATAGATTTAGTAACAAGTGGGTATACTGCTGGTGCAAGTATTACATTTAATTTAACAGCAGGAACAGCAGGTTCTCCAAGCTATTACGGCAGTACTAGCGGGTTTTCATCATCGATTACATCAGTAGGCAACGGATGGTATCGTTGTAGTATAACTGGAACAACTACAGCTACAACTTGGTATACGCAACACGCAGTAGCCAGTGGACTAACAGTTAACGTATGGGGAGCACAACTTGAAATAGCAAGTACCCCAGGAAATTATACGTCAACTCCTGCTAACTATTCAACAGCACCTTTGATATTATTAAATTTTGCCAATGCCGCTGTAGTTGATAGTACAGGATCTAGTAATATTTTAACCGTTGGTAGTGCAACAACATCTACAGCAGGACGTTTTGGTGCAGGCGCTTTAGAATTAAACTATTCAACCGCTGATTACTTCAGCATCAATACTCCTAATAGCTTGCAATTATATGCCAACAACTGGACTATAGAATGCTGGTTCAATCAATCTGCTACAACGTCAGATAGCAGTAACCAAGCACATTTATGGTTTATCAACGGAGACAGCAGTGCATGGGCCGCAAGTCGTGTGTATCTATTAGGTAATAACGTTAGCTGGTTTTCAACACAAGCAGGCGGAAACAGTAGTTGGTATGTAAGTGGCCAATCAGGAGTTAATATAACTAACGGTGTTTGGTATCATCTTGCAGTCACAAGATATAACAATACTATGACCATGTGGTTAAACGGTGTTGCAATTAATACAGTCAGTATGTATGCTGGAAATATGTATGCTGGTACCATAAATCAAATAGGCGGCATACAAGGCGGCGGCGGATCTGGCGGCGCAATTACACGTTCATTTACTGGACAAATTGATGATTTTAGAATTACCAACGGTGTAGCTAGATACCAAGCGCCTTTCACACCTCCAGCTCGTTCTTTACCAACTGTTGGTGGAAGATCATTTATTCCTGGAAACTCAGTTAACGCTGGAATTGTTAAAACTTTTACCAGTGCTAGCAACACGTCAACACTAATTACATCTTGGACAGCACCTAGCGATGTTACACAAATTGAAGTATTAGTAGTAGCAGGCGGAGGCGGGGGCGGAGTATGTTATGGTGGAGGCGGAGGTGCCGGTGGTGTTATATACAATAATGCTTATCAAGTTACACCTAATCAAACTTATACAATTCAAGTTGGTCGAGGCGGCACTAACCAAGTTAACGTTGGCGGTTTAGGCGGCAACGGTACAAATAGTAGTTTTGGCAATTTGGTAGCTATTGGCGGAGGCGGTGGTGGTGGCAACTGTGGAACATCAGGACTAGTTGGTGGGTCGGGCGGTGGAGGTTCTGGAACTGGCTCAGCGGCAACTGTTGGCGGTAATGGAACAGCAGGTCAAGGTTTTAGCGGAAATACATCTGGTACACAAACTGGTGGCGGTGGTGGAGGAGCAGGCGGCGGCGGAATAACTTCCACTACAGGTTCAAATGGATTACAATTTGGAATAGTAGGAACCCCAACATACTATGCAGGCGGCGGAACAGCAGGTCAACCTAGTACAACCGCAGGCGGATTAGGTGGAGGCGGAAGCGGTGGCACCGCACTGACAGCTGGCGTAGCTGATGCTACTCCTAGTACTGGAGGTGGAGGCGGTGGAAGTATTATTTCAGGAACTGGTATTAGCGGAATCGGCGGAAGCGGTATTGTTATTATACGTTATACAACCGCAACAGCAAACTCTAGTGATAGTACAACGGACAATTCAGTAGATAGTCCAACACAATACGGACATGATTTTGCCAACGGTGGAGAAGTTGTTGGAAACTATTGTACTTGGAATCCAGTAGATAATTATTATGGTGGCGGTGCTCTTGGCACTATGACTTGGTTAAACGGAAATTTAACATTAGTTCAAACTACAGGATGGTATGGAGCAAGGGCAACCCTAGCATATCCAAGTTATGGTCAATGGTATTATGAAGTAAGAATTGATTCAGGAAGTGGTAGTGGTATAGCTAGTGGCCTTGAAATTGGTATTGCATGGGCGTCGTCATATCCTTCTCCACTGAGCTATTATTTTGACCAAGATGCACGTACAGGCGGAACTTATGCTTATAGAAATAACGGATATAAAGGATATGCATCTAGCGGCGGCGGCACGGAAGTTGCATACGGATCTTCCACTGGAGCAGGGGATGTTATTGGTATTGCGTATGATGCTGGTGCTGGAAACTTAACATTCTATAAGAACGGTGTAAGTATGGGCGTAGCATTTACCGGTATCAGTAATAGTCAGCCATTTATGCCAGCAATATCATTGTATGCTACCATACAGGTGACAGCTAATTTTGGACAACATCCTTGGGCGTTTAGTCCACCACAAGGATATCAAGCATTAAACACCAAAAATTTCCAACGTCCTAGTTTGACACCAAATCAATATTTTGATGTAGTGACGTATACAGGTACTGGATCTGCACTATCAGTAACTGGTTTAAATTTCCAACCTGATTTTGTATGGATTAAAAATAGGGACGCTGTACAATCGCATTGTTTATTCGATAGCATCCGCGGTGTAAGAGCAAATTTATTTTCAAATTTATCAAATGCAGAAAATGTGGAGGCCGCAGGACATTCATTAGTTTCGTTTGATTCTGCTGGATTTAGCGTTGGATTAGAAAATGCAGGTAGCGGCTCAGTTAATACCAGCACCAACAGATTTGTAGCGTTCTGTTGGCAAGCAGGTGGCGCAGCAGTATCAAATACTAATGGTAGTGTAACAAGTCAAGTTAGCGCCAATACAGCATCTGGATTCAGTATTGTAAGTTACGCTGGATCGCAAGCAAGTGCATTTACAATAGGTCATGGGTTAAATTCTGCTCCTAGTATTATTATTGCAAAAGCTCGCAATGCTACAACCAATTGGGGAGTTTATTATACCCTTCTTGGCACAAATACAAACTTCATGACTTTAAACTCAAATGCTTCACAAGGTTCTAACAGTGCTGGATTAGCAGGTGGAGCATTTTTAATTTCAAATGCTACAACTTTACAAATCGATCCATCGGCATTTGCCAACGGCGGTAGTCAAATGATAGCATATTGTTGGACATCAGTTCCAGGATATAGCTCAATAGGTGCTTATACTGGTAATGGATCGGCAGACGGCCCATTTGTTTACACTGGATTTAGACCTAGATATATAATGGTTAAAAATTCTTCAGCTACTGGCACGTGGGAAATACTAGACACAGCAAGGTTCCCACTTCCACAAAATCCTTTAGGCACAAGTTCAAACAACGAACTTAGAGGAGAAAATAACGTTGCAGAATCTTCGGGCCCAGCAGATAATTTTGACTTTTTAAGTAACGGATTTAAAATACGTAGTAATGGTTCTGGAAATAATACTAGTGGCAACGTTTATATCTATATGGCATTTGCACAAGTTCCGTTCGGAAATACTAATACTACCGCAACATAATTCTTAAATAACTTTTTAAGGATTAATATGGAAATACCATTTGAGTATATGTTCGGTGTCGATGTTGCGCTGAAAAAGTTAAGACCTAACGCACAGTTTCAATTAGAAGGTACAAGATTTACTCATTGGGTAGATCCTACTGGAGCCCATCCGCCCACATGGGACGAAATAAATGAACAAATTGCCAGAGATCAAGAATGGCAACAAGCATATATTTCTGCCCAAACTCAAGAACAATCTGCGGAGAAAACACCCTTGAGTAAACAACGGTTGTCTGTTTGCAAAACTTGCGAGTTTTACAAAGCTATGCTGTTTACTTGTCAAAAATGTGGATGTTTCATGCCTTTAAAAACCTTATTAAGTGATAGTAAGTGCCCGGTAGGCAAGTGGTAATTCGAGCATCAAATATTTTGACCTTGTAATAAAACTGTTATATACTAGTATATCTACAAGGGGCTCGTATGATTATAGGTGTGTGCGGTTTTATTGGTTCAGGCAAAGATACTATTGCCGATTATCTAGTTAATTTTCACGGTTATAGACGAG
>Ga0164297_10005690_pt1 | contig 10595 bp, 9 predicted proteins | sample GEODES058metaG_FD_113539 | JGI IMG/M metagenome (GOLD analysis project Ga0164297, IMG submission 113539) | Dystrophic lake water microbial communities from Trout Bog Lake, Wisconsin, USA - GEODES058 metaG | ecosystem: Environmental > Aquatic > Freshwater > Lake | place: USA: Trout Bog Lake...
GATCATGGGGCTGAGGTGATCAAAGTGGAGAGTCCCACTGGGGATGTGGGGCGTCATTTGGGAGGGCGGGGGCGCAATCCAGGCATGGCCCCTAAATTTCTGCATTTGAATCGCAACAAGCGCTCCATCAGCATCGATGTTAAAAACCCTAAAGCCTATAAAGCCTTGGTTGAGTTGATCAAAACAGCAGACGTGATGACTTGGAACGTTCGGCCCAAATCGATGGCCCGAATGAAACTCAGTTATGAGGAGGTCAAAGCCATCAATCCCAAAATCATTTACTGTGGCATGTTTGGGTTTGGCCAAGGTGGACGGTACGCCGAGATACCTGCATACGACCCCATCATCCAAGGCTCTAGCGGAGTTGCTGGACTCAATGAAAGAGCATTTGGCGAGCCCAGGTACTTGCCGTATGTGATGGCGGACCGCACGGGGGGGTTGATCGCAGTTCAAATGATTGCCATGGCTTTGTTCAATCGAGAGAGAACAGGGGAGGGACAATCCATTGAAATTCCCATGTTTGAGAACATGGTGACCCAAGTGCTCACCGAGCATTTGTACAACCATACCTTTTTGCCGCCTTTGGGTGGTTTGGGCGATCCAAGGTTGGTCAATGAGTTTTACGCGCCTTCAAAAACATTGGACAGCTACATTTGCATTTCTGCTAACACGGATGCACAGGTTTTTCCGCTGTTGGAAGCCATGGGCCTGGGACATTTGAAGACGGATGAGCGTTTTTGCAGCGTGGCCGCACGCTTTAAGAATGTACATGAGTATTACGCTTTGCGAAGCGAGGAGTTGAAGAAGCAAACGACTCAATTTTGGCTTGATGTTTGCAAAAAACACGACATCCCTGCAGCACCGTATCACACCTTGGAGACTCTGGTTGACGACCCTCATTTGAAGGACGTGGGCATGTTGATCAAGAGGGAGCATCCAAGCGAGGGGGAAATATGGGATTTGAGGCCGGCCAATGAGGTCTCAAGTGGACACCGAGAAAAGTGGCTCCCCGCCCCCAAGTTGGGTCAGCACACCATTGAAATCTTAAAAGAAGCGGGCCTGAGCCTTGAGGAGATCAATGAGATGATTGCGCAAGGCTCAGCGAGAGTTCCCGAGCAAAGCTAGATCACTCTTTGCTTAGGGTTCATTGCTTGGTTGAGGGTTCTTTGATCCAAGGTCTTGGATTTCCTTCGTAGACCCCTTTCCCAAGCCTGAAGTGCTGGGCCTCTTTGAAGGTAAAGACTGCGGGAACATCCATGTCGTAGAACTCACCTGCCTTTGGAAAGCCGCCATTCAAAGCCACTTGTGAGTGAAGGGGTCTTTTGAGGATTTCTGACAAGCGGTGGTGGGTTTCGATGAGTTTGGAGAGATTGATGCCTGACTCAATGCCTAAGTCGTCAAGCAAGTGCACAAAATCTTCGGTCGGAATCATGCCTGTGGCTTGTCCATTGCCACAATATGGACAACCACCAATGCCTCCAATGGCGGTGTCGGCAATCAAGGTGTCTGTGGGGTTCAAGAGTTTCAATGCTTCATAGATGGAGAGCATCGCCATGCTTCTCGCGTTGTGTAAGTGCAAGTGAAAGACCTTGATGCTTGGAAACCTTTGTTTGATGCCCTCAATATCCTTGGCCACCTCCAAAGGTGTGTTCCAAGCCATGGGGTCAGCCAAGTCTATTCGGGTGACTTTCAAGCCAATTTCTTCCCAAGCCTCGCACTGCTTGGCCAAAGCCTGCATTCTGGCCTCGTGGGAGAACTTTCCACTCCAATTGGAGCCCCAAGCAGCACTCAGGCCAATTGCACTTTCTTTGAACCCTTGCCCCTTGGCTTTGTCCACAGGTGAGTGCCAAAAGCGCTCCTGGTCTTCGAGGGTTTTGTTGGTATTTCGTTTGATGAACACATCGCACATGTGAAGGTGTGTGGTGGGGATGTTCTCAACGGACAGGGGAGGCGTGTGTTGATCTCTCATCTCACGCCCTCTGTCATTGAGAGCCAAGGCAAAGAAGGAAACACCCTCAACAGGCTTGATTCGTTTGATCAACTCAAGCGTATCGGCCATTTGCGGACTCCATTTGGGGTTGACAAAAGCGCCAACCACCATTCGGTTCAGGCCCGAGTCGACCATCATGTTCAATAGCTCTAGTTTTTCTTCGATCAAGACTCCTTCACGCTCAATTTGAAGGCCGTCTCTCAGGGTCTCATCAGTGATTAAGACTTTTGGGTATGTGTTCATGGTGATGATGGGGTTAACGGTTTTGCCAAATGGGTTTGCGCTTTTCTAGGCGTGCTTTGATGCCCTCTTTGCGGTCTTCACTGAGGTAGGGGTTCGCTCCTGGATCTTGTCGCAAGGCTTCATGCAAAGGTAGAGAGAGTCCTTTTTTGGCGACTGCCTTAACCCGTCGAACTGAAATGGGGGCATTGTCCGCGATTTTTTTGGCAAGCAATATACTTTGACTCAAAACGTCCTTGGCATCCACCAATTGGTTCAGAAGCCCCAGTCTCAGGGCTTCAGTGCCATCAATGTAGTCTCCAGTCATGAGCATTTCAAGTGCTTTGGTGGGAGAGATCAACTTGGGCAACACGACCGAGCCAAAGTTGGCACCCATGCCGATTTTGGTCTCTGGCAGTCCAAAGAGTGCTTGGGCGTGAGAGATTCGCAAATCGCAGGCAAGGGACAATTCAAAGCCCCCAGCAACAGCACTTCCGTTCAAGGCTGCGATGGTTGGTTTTTTAGCCTCACTCACCACTTCAAAGATGTTTCTCTCTAAGCGATTCATGGGGGAGCGGAACTGAACGCCTTGGTTGTCACTCTCACGCATGTCCTTGAGGTCAGCGCCAGAACAAAATGCGGCGTCCCCAGACCCGGTCAAAATCAAAACGCGAACGGCATCGTCCTCTTCTGCGTTCAGTATTTCAGAGATGATTTTGATTTTCAAAGATTCCGAAAGTGCGTTTCTTCTCTCAGGCCGATTCAAAGTGAGGATTCTCACAAAGCCATCTTGCGTCACGCCCAGTTCATGGTCAAGCTCTTTAGTCATGGTGTCTCTATGTGGGTTATAGGTTTTTTCACTAGTTGTGGTTCAAAGCAAAGCACTTGCGAATTCATCTCTCGTTTGGATTCAATGTTTGAGTGAGTACTTGAGCTCAACTCGCTTGGAATACCAGCTGATGGGATAACAAAGGGAAAAATACAAAGCTCCAACGCATGTAAACACCACAAAGGGTTTAAAGGTTGCATTGGATATCATGGTGCCCGCCTTTGTGAGCTCGACAAAGCCAATGACTGAGGCCAAGGCGGTGGCTTTGATGGCTTGAACCATAAAGCCCACGGTGGGCGCAATAGAAATCTTGATCGCTTGAGGGCCTATGACATAGCGCAATTGGTCAAAGAATCCCAGGGCCAAACTGTCCGCCGCTTGCCACTGTCCTTTGGGGATGGACTTGATGCAGCCTCTCCAAATCTCGCTTAAAAAAGCGCTGCTGTATAGGGTCAATGCAATGACTGCCGCACTCCATGGCGTCGTCTCAACGCCTATGAGCGCCATGCCAAAGTAAATGAGAAAGAGCTGCATCAAGAGGGGCGTGCCTTGAAATAGTTTCACGTAAATGGCGCAAAACCACTCTAGAGGACGTTTGCGACTCAATCGAGCCAACAACAACAGTGAGCCCACCAAAGCACCACCGGCAAATGCAATCAAGGACAAAAGAACTGTCCAGCGGGCTGCCAGCAAAAGATTGCGCAAGATGTCCCAAAGCGAAAACTCAACCATGCGTGTCCTTGAAAATCAGTTTTGCGATGACACGGTCCAAAAAGGATCTAACGATCAAGGACAAGACGAGGTATGCCACGGTTGCCACAAAAAACGCCTCAAAGGCTCTGAAGTTTCTGCTTTGAATGAGGTTGGCTGCATAGCTCAACTCCTCGGTTGAGATTTGAGCGCACACGGAGGAACCCAACATCACAATCACAATTTGGCTCACCAAGGCGGGCCAAGTGTTCTTAAAAGCCTGGGGTAAGACAATGTTGGTGTAAGTTTGAAGGGGCTTCAAGGCCAAGCTTTTAGCGGCTTGAAGTTGGCCTTTGGGTATGGATTCAATGCCCGCTCTCAAAATCTCGGCTGAATAGGCCGAGAGGTTGATGGTCATGGCCAGCATCGAGGCGGCAAGTGGTGAGAGCTTGATGCCCAAGGAGGGCAATCCAAAGAAGATGAAAAACAACTGAACGATGAAGGGTGTGTTGCGCAGGACCTCAATGTAGAGCGAGGCAATCGCTCTTTGGGCTCCACGGTTTTGGGAGCTCATCCAAGCCAAAACACAACCCAGTAACACACCCAGTGCACCCGAGACAACAATCATGAACGTTGTAAGAAAGATTCCTTTGAGTAAGAGGGGCCACTCTGAGAATACTGCCCCTAAATCCAACTGAACATTCATATCGGAGAGCCTGAATTATTCTGGCAAATTGCCCATTGAGCGTCCCAACCACTTTTGTGAAAGTTTCTCAAGATCTCCAGACTTTTTGGCGGTTGAAATGATCTCATCGACCTTCAATCTAAGAGCATCCTCGCCTTTGGCCACTCCTATGAAATTGGGGCTGTCTTTGAGTAGTAGTTTGTACTCTGCGCCAATTTGTGGGTTTTGTTGGATCACGTTGGCGGCCACAGAAGCACCGGTTGCAATCATTTGCGTTTGGCCCGAGACAAATGCAGCAACCGTGGCATTGTTGTCTTCGAATCTGCGAATATCCACGTTAGAAGGGGCGACCTTGGTCAACTCTTGGTCCTCCATTGCGCCGCGGGTCACCGCCACCGTTTTGCCACTCAGATCGGCGAAAGTTTTGACATTCAAGCTCTTGGGTGCAAATACAGCTTGGTAAAAGGGGGAATAAGCTGAGGCAAAGTCGATGACTTTTTCTCTCTCTGCATTTTTACCCAGAGTGGCAATCACGAGATCGGCTTTTTTGGTCTGAAGGTAAGGGATTCGATTGGCACTTGTGACTGGGATCAACTCAACTTTGACATTCAATTTGGATGCAATCAAGTTGGCCGTGTCAATGTCCAAACCTCTGGGCTGCAAATCAGGTCCAACAAATCCATATGGAGGGAAATCCGTGGGTATGGCTATTTTGATGAGCTTTGATTTTTGGATGTTGTCCAGTGCGTTCTGAGCGAGGGTCACTTGAGTTGAACCCAAAACCATCATTGCTGAGACAAGTAACAGTGTTTTTTTGATGCTGATGTTCATGATGTATTTGACGTTTTTAAAAAATGATTCAAATCAAACTCAAGCAAAGATGATACCCATGATTTTGCACCAATATGGTGAAAAAAATTTGAGCGATTTATGATTGAACGAAGTGTTTGCTATTGAATTATGTTTTGACCAGTGTGGCGATCTTTGTGATTGCTGTTTGTACGCTGGGTCTGGCGTTAACGGCTTTGTACCAGCGAGAGAGATGCTCGAACTTAGCGAGATCAAGGCCTACAAATTCAGCTCTCCACATCCAGCCAAAGTGCGCGATATCAGCGATGCTGAAGTCGTCTCCAGTGACGTAGGTGTGAGCGGTGAGCAGGTCATCCAAAACACGGCAAAGGCGCTCGGACTCTGTTTTGAACCTATCGATTGCAAATGGCACTTGTTCGGAGGCTAATTTCTGAAAAAATCCAGCATTACCAAAGGCTGGACTGACGCCGGAGGCATGAAAAAAGAGTTGTTCAAATACCCGTGCGCGCTGTGGATTTTGTTGTGGCAAGAGCTGGTGGTGTTTTTCAGCCAAGTACACAAGAATTGCAGCTGATTCGGTGAGCACCATGTCACCATCGATCAACACGGGCACCTTGGCGTTTGGGTTGAGTTTTTGAAACTCATCCGTTTTTTGCTCACCTTGGCGAATGTTGATCGCATGGAGTTCGTACTCCAGGCCCAGCTCCTCGAGCATGATCATGGGTTTGATGTTGTTGGGAGTGGCAAAGGCGTATAGTTTGATCATGATACTTGATGATAAAAAATGGATCATATCTCAATAGTATGTTCACCCACATGACAAGGATCAAAGTAAGTTGACTCTAAAGTCTTGTCAAAACATCAAAACCGTTTGTTTTACAAAACAATGTGTACGTTTTTAGCCTGTGTATATGAAATCAGCTCTTCAAAGCCTTCTTCCCGCCCCATGCCCGACTGCTTGAATCCTCCAAAGGAAGTTCCAATGAAATGGCTGCCAACGTGGTTCACCCAAACAAACCCAGATTGAACGCGAGAGGCAGTGGTGTGAGCTTTTGCCAAATTGGTGGTCCAAATGGAGGCAGTGAGTCCGTATTCGACCGCGTTCACGTCTTGAAGCATTGTTTCTTCATCATCCCACTTTAAAACGGATAGGACGGGGCCAAAGACTTCCTCATTGGCAATTCTCATCTTTTGTGTGACGTTGGTGAACACAGTGGGTTCAACAAACCAGCCTTTTTGAAGTTCAGGGTCTGACGGTGCTTTGCCCCCGTGCACCAAGGTCGCTCCATCTTGTTTTGCAATTTCAATGTAGCCCATGATCTTTTCCCACTGGGCTTTTGAAACGATCGATCCCATGGTCGTGTTCATGTCAGTGGGAACACCCGGTTTATAGTTTTTAATCTGCTCATTGATGCCAGCCATGACTTGGTCGTAGACTGAGCTGTGAACAAATAATCGCGAAGTTGAGCCACAGCTTTGCCCGCACCAGGTGAAGTTCATGCCATTGACTGCGGCAGGGATGGCTTTGGAGAGGTCTGCATCGGGGTAGATGATGCACGCGTTTTTGCCTCCGAGCTCCAAAGTGATGTGCTTGAGTTGATCTGATCCTGCTTTCATAATGGCGCGCCCCGTGGGCACGCTTCCAATCAAGGCGAGTCTGTGGATCAAAGGGTGTTTGACCAAGGATTGTCCCGCTGTTGTGGCACCTGTCACAATGTTCAAAACACCTGGGGGCAATATGCCGTCGAGCAACTCCATCATTCGGTATGAGGATAGGGGAGACTGATAGGGGGGCTTCATGATCACGGTGTTACCTGTCACCAAAGGGGCCGCCATTTTGGCCGCTGTGAACATGATGGGGTGGTTATAAGCCACAATGCGAGCGCAAACCCCATAGGGTTGGCGCAAGGTGTAATTGAGAATGCCGTCACCCATCGGAATCGTCTCGCCTTTGACCTCAGTGGCCAAGCCCGCATAGTATTCAATCTGAGCGGCAGCGATCAACGCATCCCTTTGCATTTCACAAATGGGGTTACCGCAATTCAAAGCGTCCAACATGGCCAACTCAAAGGCATTTTCTCTGAGAACTTGGGCCACTTTTTTTAAGTATGCAGCGCGCTCAAGAGGCTTCAAAGCAGCCCAAGCGGGTTGAGCCTTTTGAGCGGCTTGAACGGCCAATTCCACATCCTCCTCGTTGGCTTCAGCACAGGGGCCCAGATCGTCAGAGTTGGCAGGATTAAATGTGGGTAAATATCCGCCCTTTGGTGCGTGCCAAGCACCACCGTAGTAAAGGTCACGTTTTTGGGGAAGTAGATTTTGATGTTTCATGTTCAATGGAGTTAAGAATTGAATTAACGTTTGTGTGCAGCTGAATTGGCAGCCGTTTGACCACTCATGTTGGCGTCGTAACCTGGAGCAACATCCAAGTCCATGATGCAAGGATGTCCATCTGCAATGATTTTCAAAGCTCGCTCAAAGGCAGCGTGCAACTCTTTTTTCGATCGAACGGGGCCAATCGACTTGGCACCCATGGATGCGGACATCTTTGCGACGTCAATATCGGGCTCGCTCATGCGTTGGCCAATCCATTTGTTCTCAACGGGTCGGCCTCTCTCCTTGGCAACCCTTTCTTGATGCAACTCATCGTTGAAGAAAGAGTGGTTGTTGCAAACCACAATTAAAATTGGAATTCCGTACTTTACCGCTGTCCACACTGCTGTGTTGCTCATCAAAAAATCTCCATCGCCAATGAGCGCGATCGGAATTCTCTTGCTGCCCATTTCTTGCAAAGCGAGCCCCACACCAACTGCATTACCTGGCCCAGCTCCAATGCCTCCACCCCCATCTGCGCCCAAATAGTCCATGGGGTGTTCCCAATGGAGATAGGAGCCGTTCCAGCCCAGAGGTAACCTGGCAAAACAAAATTCATGCTCTGATCTCAAGGTGCGCAACACATCAGAGATGGCCCTTAGGCTCACCACGTCATCTTCAGGAACAACTGCAAGTGTGGGCTTTGAAGCCCAAACTTGCTGAGGTTTGGGGGAGATGTGTTCAAGCAAAGCTTGGACTGCATCGTCGGGCTCGCACAAGAGGAAAACATCACTGGGTTGCAAGCTGCCCATGTCGGTGCTCCAGCCTCTGTGAATATGCATGTCTACGGATACGTTGATCACTTTCACATCCGCCACCGATTGACCAAAAGCTTGCTTCAAAGCACCGCCTGGATCAACCCAGTCCATGAGCACAACCACCTCAGCGCCTTTGATGGCCTCCAAGGCCTGGGGGCTCATGAAGTAGCCCGGTGAGCTGGTGTGCTGAGGGTGGTTGGTGGGAAAGGATGCTGCATTTTTGAGATCCGTCACCACATGAGCTTGAAGCTTCTCGGCCAGCTCCACCCTGAGCTTCCAGTCTTGCTCGGAGCGCGACATGCGCCCAAAGAGAATCGTCACTTTGCTCGCTTGATTCAAAAGATGACTGGCTGCTTGAACTTCTACTGGCCCTGGAGGGGCAGACTTAGGAGGGAGAAAGCGGTTCGGGTTAGGAATAGCGGTCAGGGTGCCGGTTTTTTGTTCTTGAATGGCCGCATCCAAATTGATGTAGACAGGTCCTTTGGGGCTGGTTTGTGCGATTTGTCCGCCTCGAAGCAATGCCTCAATGGAGGCAGCAACGGAGCCGGGTTGATTGTCCCATTTGGTGTAGTCGCGCACCAAAGCCCCTTGGTCACTTGCGGTGTGAATCCAATCGATCCAAGGCCTGCGTTTGGCTGCATCCCAAGGGCCCGTGGCACCCAGGATCAAAATGGGAACCCGGTCGCACCAGGCATTGAAGATGGCCATGGTGGCATGCATGAGTCCGACGTTTGAGTGGACAACTGCACCCATCATTTTTCCTGATGCTTTGGCGTATCCTTGAGCGATGGAGATGGCAACCTCCTCATGCAAACAAAGGAGCATTTGCGGGTTCTCGTTACCCAGGTGATTGACCAAGCTGTCATGCAAGCCCCTGTAGCTGGCCCCTGGATTGAGTGCTAAAAATGGAATGCCCATGGATCTTAGGCAGTTGGCAATCGAGTCGCTTCCCCAATAGGTGTCGCTTGGAGTGCTGGGAATGGGTTTTTCTGATGCGTTCATGGGTGGGATGATTAATAATGTCGTCGAAATGAAAAGGTCTCAATCGCCTTTGATGTTTGCGCTTTTGATGACTCGACCCCAGCGGTTGTAGTCCTCTTTGATGGTTGCACTCAAGGCCTCAGGGCTTGAGGTTGATACCTCAATGCCTTGAGAGCTCAAGTTGGCTCGAACCTCAGGCATTTGAAGTACTTTGATGATGTCGTTGTTTGCTTTTGTGACGATCTCCTTGGGGACTCCAGCTGGCATAAAAACGCCCAACCAAACATCCAAAGCTACCCCAGGAACGGTCTCTGCAATGGCGGGAATATCTGGAAAGGCTGTAAAACGCTTACCAGCGGCTCCACCCAAGAGTCTCAATTTGTTGTCTTTGATGTATGGCAGTAATGAGTTGATGGCGCCAATGAAGACTTGAATGCGTCCTCCCAAGAGATCGGTGATGGCTGGAACAGCCCCTTTATAGGGAACGTGTTGCATTTGAATTCCAGCTTCAAAGTTGAGCATTTCAGATGCCAACTGTTGGGGCGATCCATTGCCAGATGACCCGTAGTTCAGAGCACTCGGGTTCTTTTTGGCGTAATCAATCAATTCAGCAACCGATTTAACGGGAATGCTTGGACTGACCACCAAAACAAAGGGAACCGCTGCAACTTGGGCAACGGGCTGAAAATCTTTAAACACATCAAATGGGACTTTGCCTACATGGGGATTGGTTACAAAAATATTGTTTGCGCCCAATAGCCACGTGTAGCCATCTGGGGGACTCTTCGCAACCAAGTCAGCACCCAAGTTCATGCCCGCTCCAGGACGATTGTCAACAACGACAGGTTGAGACCACAGGTCAGTGAGTTTGTTGGCAATGATGCGTGCAACCACATCGTTGCTGCCACCAGGTGTAATGGGCACAATGAATTTAATCGGGCGGTTGGGATATGGCCCCTGCGGGACTGAGGTTTGCGCGTTTACGCTTGAATTGAACAAACAAAACAGTGTCAGGCAAGCCAACAAATGTTGCAAAATCTTTTGAAAAGAGCGGGTGGTTTTATTCAATTTGAAACTCCAGTCTTTGGGAGAATAGATTCTAGAGTTTCAAGCACTCACTCGCATTGGTGTTTACCTTGAACAAAGGAGTGTTAAGTCGAAGTCAATTGGCAAATATTTTGCCCGGATTCATGATGTTTTTCGGATCGAGTGCCGCCTTGATGCTCCTCATCATGGATATGGCCTCCTCTCCAACCTCAGTGC
>Ga0164297_10005691_pt1 | contig 10591 bp, 10 predicted proteins | sample GEODES058metaG_FD_113539 | JGI IMG/M metagenome (GOLD analysis project Ga0164297, IMG submission 113539) | Dystrophic lake water microbial communities from Trout Bog Lake, Wisconsin, USA - GEODES058 metaG | ecosystem: Environmental > Aquatic > Freshwater > Lake | place: USA: Trout Bog Lake...
CACGCATGCCCAGAAGATAGCATTAGTGCGTAAACTCGCGAAATTAAAAATCGCAACTTATTGAAAAATATTAACTTATTTACCAACCCGATCAAAAATCGGGAAAAGTGGCAGAAGTCAGGAAATGATAATGATTGTTATTTACTATTTTCGAATTTTCCTTCCACCAACTCTCTGACACGCTCTTCGCCAAGCTCTGGCGTAAGCATTGCAATGAAGGTGTGTACATAATCTCTTAGAAAAACACCGGATTTAATGGCAATACGGGTAGTCTGCTCGCCAAACAGGTGTCCGGCAGGCAAACTCAGCAGATGAGTGTCGCGCGCAGGCTCGTAAGCTACACCCGCAATGATGCCGATTCCCAATCCCACATCCACGTATGTCTTGATAACATCAGCGTCGATTGCCTCCAGCACAATATCGGGCTTGATACCTGCCTTATCGAATGCTTCATCGACCGAACGCCGCCCTGAGAACGCTCGATCGTAGGTAACAATTGGGTAGGCACTGAGGTGCTCAAGCGTTAAAACAAAACCCTTCTGTCTGGCCAAGTTGCTCAGCGGGTGATCTGGACGCACCACAACCGTATGCGACCAGCTATAGCAAGGCAATGTTGCTAAACCTGGCGTTAACGCCAAGGACTCCGTCGCAATCGCGAGGTCAGCGTGGCCGCTCAGCACCATCGCAGCAAGCTGAGAGGGACTTCCCTCTGCAAGCGATAAGCGAACTTTGGGGAACAACTCGCGAAAAGCTGGAATGACCTTAGGTAAGACATAGCGCGCCTGAGTATGAGTACAAGCGATGACCATTGATCCCTCGTCGCGCCTGGCAAACTCATCACTGACTTTCTTTAAATTATCGATCTCTCGCATGATGCGATCAACGACTTGAGCAACCGCCACACCCGGCTTGGTAAGCCCTTTAATCCGTTTGCCATGACGCTCGAAAATCTGCACGCCAAGTTCATCCTCGAACTCTAATATGGCTTTAGATACGCCAGGTTGAGAGGTGAACAGGCTATGGGCTGCCTCTGTAAGGTTGAAATCACGCCTGATTGTTTCACGCACAAACCGGAATTGCTGCAAATTCATGGTTACTCCTGAAGATGCAACATTATAAGTAATATAGAATCAGTCGCTACAAACTTATAGAAATAAGCTTATTGTTTATTTTCCACTACCCCGATCCCGGGATCCTTAGGTGCACGCACCCTTAATCGCTGTCTGAGCAAAGTAATCGTCAGCAACGCGAAAAGGAGATGCACCGCCCAAACACCTACAGAGAATGGAATAGTCGCTGAGTTAATCCAACCCTGGGAAATATTAATCAGATTCATGTAAAGCATCGCAACGAGACCCGCGATGAGTAATTCCGAGCGGCCAATACGGGGATTCACGGCTCCTAGTGGTATCGCTAGCAAAGCGAGATTCAAAGCAGCAATTGGAATCGAAATACGCCAGAACAGTTGCCCTTTAGCTTCTGACTCGACGTCAGAAATTAACATTTCGGTCGGACGAGCTTTACGACTTTTCAATAATTCCTGACGACGCTGCTCTGCAGTTTGCGCGCTATCTTTGCTCTCTAGGCGCATGCCGTACCGCTCAAACTCGGCCAGGCGCATCTCTGAGGTACCAGGTTTTAAATCGTAGCGTTGACCTTTCTCCAAAACCAGAAAGCGGTCGCCATTAGGATCTAACTCGGTCACAGCTGTCTTGGCAGTCACAACCGAGTGCCAGGTCGGATCAATTACTCTTAAAAATAAGTTCGTCAAAGCGGTCTGGTCTTCATTTGAGTCTTCTGCAAAAAAGACCCGCTGCCCCTCTTCTGTCTCAAGAAATTGACCTGCGGTCACCTTGGACAAATCAGAACGCATCTCATAACGAGCACGATATTCTTCCATTTGCCTGTGCGCCCAGGGCGTGGCAAACATAGTGAGCGATGCAATGACGAGCGCAACCGGTATGGCCAGTCGCAAGATCGGGTTAAGCCAACTCAGTAATGACAAGCCGCTCGAAAACCACACAACCATCTCAGACTCACGATAATTACGGGTCACCGTGGTCAAGACACCAATGAAAATCGCCACCGCCATAATTGTCGGCAACGCAGCAATCGTCGTAAACGTGGCCAGACCTATGACAATGTCTGACCCAATCTTCCCCGCTGCCGCCTCACCGAGAAGCCGAACGAGGACGATACTAAGCCAAACAACGATAAGCGTTGAGAAAACCACGCCAGCGTGATTTGAAACTTCTGCGATAACGGATCGTTTAAAAAGGGACATGAATCAAAAATGCGAGATAATCGAGGACAATTCTCGACGCATACAGCCTACCCTCAGGGAGCAAACCTCATGGAATTTAGCACACAGACCTCGGTCTCATTACATCAGATCAAAACTGCCGCATTGGCAGTTGGGGTCTTTAGCGATGGTATTTTAAGCCCAGCGGCTGATATTATCGATCGAGCCAGTCATGGCATCGTGCGCTCAACTATCAAAAGCGAGTTCAATGCCCGTCCGGGCAGCACGCTGGTGCTGCGCAAACTAGCAGGCGTCTCAGCGGAGCGAGTCGTTCTCGTGGGCCTTGGCAAACAGGCTGATTACAACGCTGGCGTGCTTGCCCGAGCTGAACAGGCGTTTGCTAGATACAGCGTTCAGGCAAAACTAACGGAAGTCTGCTCTACTCTTGCCGCTATTGCTTGTGCGAAGAAAATGATCCGTGCCAAGGCAAGGCTTGCCGCGCAAGCTGTTGGCGAGGCCACTTATCACTACGACGCCACGTTCGGAAATCCAGACCCGAGTGCAAAGCCACAATTAAAAAAATACTCGCTCTGGATCGAAAAAACCGATCAGTCTGGTGCAGAGCTTGGCTTAGTTGAGGGAGCAGCCGTCGTTGCTGGCATGGCGCAAGCCAAAACACTTGGTAATCTGCCTGGCAACATTTGTACACCAACATTTCTTGGCGAAACCGCCAAAAAACTAGGCCGTGAATTTAAAAGTATCAAGGTCAATGTGCTCGACACCAAGCAGATCGAAGCTCTTGGCATGGGCTCATTTCTGTCCGTCTCAAAAGGTTCGGATCAACCGCCTCGTTTTATCGTAATGCATTACAAAAAAAGCGGCAGCAATACCACTTCCAATAAAAAATCGAGTGCTAAAAACAATGAACAAGGCCCCATTGTGTTGGTCGGCAAAGGCATTACCTTCGACTCGGGCGGCGTGTCCATTAAACCGGCAGCTACCATGGACGAAATGAAGTTCGACATGTGTGGTGCTGCGAGTGTGATCGGCACCTTGAAAGCGGTCGCGACGCTTGAATTACCCATCGAAGTGGTAGGTCTGATTCCAACTTGTGAGAACCTGATAAACGGAAGCGCAAACAAGCCTGGTGATGTCGTGAGGAGCATGTCTGGCCAGACGATTGAGATTTTGAATACTGATGCAGAGGGCCGTCTGATACTCTGCGACGCATTGACCTACGCGGAGCGCTTTAAACCACAAGCAGTGATTGACATTGCGACATTGACTGGGGCATGCGTTACCGCGCTGGGTCGTGTTAATTCGGGATTATTCTCCACTGACGATCGACTGGCTGAAGCGTTGCTCGAGGCTGGCAAAGAAGCATTGGATCCGGCATGGCGTATGCCGTTGGATGACGCCTATCAAGAACAATTGAAATCAAACTTCGCGGATATGGCCAATATCGGTGGTCCACCCGCAGGCGCGATCACCGCGGCGTGCTTTCTGTCTCGCTTCACCAAAGCTTACAAATGGGCTCACCTAGATATTGCGGGCACCGCATGGCGCGGTGGAGCGGACAAAGGCTCCACGGCCAGACCTGTGCCGCTGCTGGTAAATTTTTTGATTCACAGCGCATATAACTAACTGGCAGACGATGGCACGCATCGACTTTGCTTTTGGTGCTGGTGAGCGGCTAACGCAAGCCTGCCAGACTGTTTTGCGACAGTATCTGGCGGGCCAGCGCGTCATCATTTACTGCCCTGACGCCCCACGACTTGAGGCGTTTGATCGAATGCTTTGGGCCGTCGAGGACACAGCGTTTGTCCCACACGTCAAAGTGGACGACACTACGACTGCACATACGGCCATCGTTATGGTTCAGGAAAATCTGGACAAGGCGCTTGACCAGGCTGACGAGCATACTTGGTTGCTCAATCTGGCTGACACTTGTCCACCAAGTATCGGCAAAATCAAACGGGTCCTGGAAATCGTTTCTGACGATGACTCTGACAAAATGGCCGCGCGCGCCCGATGGGCGATATACAAAGCGGCAGGCCACGAACTTAAGGCGCATCGACTCGGGGCTTAGATCAGACTCAGCCTACACGTTTCATGAAACAGGGAGCCAGTAGTTACGACACTTGACCAACTGAGCGGACCGTAATTAAATATAGCTATTCAGGGAACTGTAAGCTATGCTTGCTGTCCTAAGCTAGGTAAGCGTGTATTTCCGCAACATAAGTTTTCTCAACAGGAGTTCAGCATGAGCGACTACCGTCCAACTTTCTCTCAAGGCACCTACGAGGCTTCCGCACTCGTTGCCCGCAACCGTGTTTTGCGCAACACCTACTGGCTGTTGGCAATCTCAATGATCCCAACCGTTATCGGTGCGGCTGTGGGGTTGTACACAGGCATCGCACAAGCAATGGCAGCCAGCCCTGGCATGACGCTAATTCTATTTTTCGTTGGCGCTTTTGGTCTCATGTTTGCCATCGAGAAAAACAAAGAAAACTCAATGGGTGTGGCGTTTTTGCTGCTATTCACCTTCTTCATGGGCATTATGCTGTCGCGACTGATAGGTTTCGTGCTCGGAATGAGTAACGGAGCGCAATTGATCATGGCTGCATTCGGCGGGACCGCAATCGTCTTTGGCGCAATGGCAACGCTTGCCAGTTCGATCAAGCGCGACTTGACGGGTATGGCTAAATTCCTGACGATCGGTGCAGTCATTTTGATGGTTGCGGGTATCGCGAACGTATTCTTGCAATTGCCCGCCTTGATGCTGACCTTCATGGTGTTGGCTATTGTGATCTTCTCAGCCTTTATGCTGTTCGACCTACAACGCGTAATTAATGGCGGTGAGACTAACTACATCTCAGCTACCCTTGCCATCTATCTCGATGTCTACAACGTCTTTTCGAATTTGTTGGCATTGCTTGGTATATTTGGCGGTAACCGCGACTAAGCGACGCTGAAATTCAACTCAAGCCCACTTGACGCAAGTGGGCTTTTTTGTGGAAAAAAAATGCCTATTGCAAAAACCGATGATGGTGTTGATCTAGTCTATGAAACAACCGGATCTGGCATCCCTATTATTTTTGTTCACGAATTTGCCGGAGACATGACCAGTTGGGAGCAACAAGTACGTCACTTCTCCCGTCAATATCAAGTTACAACGTATAACGCTCGGGGTTATCCGCCGTCCTCTGTTCCTAAGGATGTGTCGTCATACTCTCAAAATCGTGCAGTAGCTGACATCATTGCCGTAATGGACGCTCAAGGCATACAACAAGCCCATATTGTTGGCCTGTCTATGGGGGGCTTTGCGACATTGCACTTTGGTCTTCAACACCCGGATCGAGCCTTGTCTCTGTGTGTAGCCGGCTGCGGCTATGGTGCAGAACTCGAAGTACAAACGCAATTCAAGGAAGAGGCCAGAGTTAGTGCAGAGTTTCTACTCACTCAAGGTATGCAAGCCTTTGTTGATAAGTATGCCGAAGGCCCCACTCGAATTCCTTTCCAGAGAGCAGATCCGCGCGGCTTCGAAGAATTCAAAGCGCAGTTCGCCAAGCACTCTGCTCTGGGCTCGGCGAACACACAACTTGGAGTGCAAAGGGAGCGCCCTTCACTTTACAACTTGACTGAGCAACTAAAAAAGCTGACAGTACCTACGCTGATAGTCAACGGAGACGAAGATTGGCCTTGCTTGAAGCCGGGCCTGATGCTTAAAGAGGTCATCCCATCCGCCGCGCTGGCCGTCATCCCCAACTGCGGACACACCATGAACCTTGAGGCAACTGCTCAATTCAACGCTATAGTTGAACGTTTTCTCGCACAAGCAACGAGCGGTAGATGGCCCATGCGCGATCCACGCGCAATGGCCGCCACCATAACGGGTATGAAATAAATCTAACCTGAATTACCGACTGTTAAACCGCCGCAAACATGGATTACCTGTCCGGTTATAAAACCCGCACGGGTATCCAATAAACTGGCGGTCATGTGTGCAATGTCATCGGGCATGCCAATTCGTTTGACTGGGATACCTTCTACGATTTTGTTGGTGCGCGGCGCGCCAGGAGGGTTGTTCGCGTTGAACATTTCGGTCGCAATAGGACCGGGAGCAATGGTATTGACTGTAATTCCGTGAGGACCTAGCTCTAGCGCCCACGATCGCGTCATACCAGCCAGACCCGCCTTTAAACCGCCATAGACACCGCGCCCTTCCTTACCAAGCGATGCGCGACTACCCAAGTTGATAATACGGCCATACTTCTTGGCCTTCATGGTTGGAATCAAGCATTGTGCAATGATGATGGGTGCGACAAAGTTAAGTGCCATCATGTCATCAACCTGCTCAACAGTGATGTCTTCAAGGTTAGCGATATGCACCATACCAGCATTATTTACTAGATTCAAAACCTCTTTCTTCGCTGCGAGTTCGCTTACAGCCTCTCTGGCTCGAGCAGGGTCGGCAAGATCGACAGACTCGAACGTTTCGCCAGTCAAAATTTTCTCTGGTGCAGTTCGACTAAAGTTTACGACTTCATATCCGTCAGCCAACAAACGTTGCACAATCGCGCGACCGATTCCGCGACTGCCCCCTGTGACAAGTGCGATTTGCTTTTTCATTCTGCTTTAATTCCCTTTTCCTTGACAAGTTTGCCCCATTTCGCCCGCTCTTGCTTCTCGAATGCGGCAAGATCGGAGCCAAATAAATCGCCAGGCTGCGCCGCTGCCTTAGCATAAGACGTAATTATTTTTTCAGATTTCAACCCTTTACGAGCAGCGTCAATTAATACATCCATAACGGGTTTAGGCGTACCTTTGGGTGCATATATCGCAAACCAGGCAGTCACATCAAAACCCGCAACACCTGATTCCTGAAAAGTTGGCAAATCCGGAGCAAGCGGACTTCTTTGGGCAGAGGTAACAGCAATACCCCTTAATCGCGTACCTTCGTTAATTTGATTAATCGATCCAGGTAGATTGTCAAATAACAAGTCGATCTGCCCTCCCACCAATGCAGGGAATGAGCCTGAAAAACCTTTGAACGGGACATGAAGTAACTCGATCCCCGTCATCGCTTCAAAATACGCGGCCGTTAAATGAACAGAGGATCCGATACCGGGCGTTCCGTAAGTTAACTTCTTGTCTTTCGCGTTTCGCGCAGCATTAATAATGTCCTGCAAATTTTTCCATGGTGAGTTAGCGACAACTGAGACCACGTTGGGGGTAGTCGACACCAAGGCAATCGGCTCAAAATCCGTCTCGGGATTAATTTGCATGGTTGGATAAATGAACTGATTGATCGTTTGAGTACCGATCGTACCCAAACCAATCGTATAACCGTCAGGCTTGGCTCTGGCGACATAGGTCATTCCGACGTTGCCACCTGCCCCAGGTCGATTCTCCACCACGATAGGCTGTTTGAGCACTTCTTCCATCGCTTGAGCGATAGTCCTGCCAAACATATCCGCAGCCCCGCCTGCCGGATAGGGAACCACAACAGTCACAGCATGACTCGGAAAGCTCTGTGCGATGGCGTTGACATTACACAACACCGCCAAAGCGCCAGCGCCAATCCAGCAAGATGCTTTCATTAAAAAGCAGCGTCGACTCATCTTTGTCATTCCTTGTCTCAAAACCATTAATTCAAAAATAAGTAGTTCGATAATAAGCACTATAGTATCGTTCTTTCATCGTGCTTGATAGACATACTGACATGGTTGCAATAACCCCATCGCCCTACCCAGAATCTTTTGCTCTGTGCCTTGCCGAGATCATATCCCAGCAACCGGAACAGATCGCTCTCATTGACCGAAACCAAGCCATCACCTACCGAGAACTTGACAATCAAACCAAGCGACTTGCAGCAGGTTTGGCTAAGTTAGGCGTCAAGCCTAATGACCGTGTTGCGCTTTGGTTGCCTAATTGTTCGGCTTGGGTCCAGACATTTCTCGCTTGCGCCTACTTAGGTGCGATTGTGATGGCGGTCAACACCAGATTTCGCAGTAAAGAAGTGGCCGATATCGTTGGGCGAGGAAAAGCTAAATGGCTAGTGATGTGGCCCGAATTCAAAGGCATCCCTTTTGCAGATATTCTGGCAGACGTACCTAATGAAGTAACACAAAAGCTACACGGCATCATCACTTTGGGCAAAACGCCTGAGAAACTCGCCGGCCACGTACCCGTTTGCTTCGACACCTTACTCGCTACCGACCAGACAACGCTCCCCCCTGCTTACGGCAACAACGGGGTGCTGTGCTACACGACCTCTGGGACTACGTCGCTACCGAAGTTCGTCTTGCACGATCAAAAAACACTCATCATGCATGGCAAAGCGATGAAGCAAGCCTACGGCTATGATCCGAGCAGCAGAATTTTCGCCAGTACACCATTCTGCGGCGCATTCGGATTCTCAACGCTGTCGGGCGGACTCGTCAACGGATTCACCGTCATATCAGAACCCGTATCCGATACCCAGAGTACTCTTGAGCAAATTAGGACGCATCGCGTCACCCACACTTACGCCAACAACGAATCCATACTTAAACTTTTAGAAAGTGCGCGCTCAGTCGAGGATTTTGAAAGCTGTAAATTATTTGGATTCGCAAGTTTCTCGCCTTCGATTTCAGATTTAATTGAAAAGTCCGAAAAAGCTCACTTACCTCTTACAGGATTGTATGGCTCTAGCGAACTGCAGGCACTTATTGCCGCACAGCCGACCAAGGCCGATGAAGGCGACGTAAGCGTGCGTTACCTTGCCGGTGGACGCCTCATCCATGGTGAGGCGCGCCTGAGAGCCCGAGACCCAGAAACTGGACTGGTATTACCTCATGGTCAGTCCGGTGAGATCGAGATCAAGACACCGAGCATCATGGTTGGTTACCTTGATAATCCAGACGCAACAAAATCTGCGTTTACAGAGGACGGATTTTTTAAAACAGGCGATCTCGGCTATGCCGTAAGCGATACACAATTCGTATTTCAAACCCGAATGGGAGACTCCATGAGGCTATCAGGCTTTATGGTCAACCCGGTAGAGATAGAACAGTGCATTGAAAACTTCGACGGCGTGCAATCATGTCAAGTCGTATCGGGAACCAAAGGTAGCAAGGTACTGCCAGTAGCATTCGTTATTTTGCAAAAAGGCGGCAAGGCCGACCCTGTAACCTGGACGGCTGGCTGCAAAAGAGTATTAGCCGGGTTTAAGGTGCCTGTGCATTTCGAAATCGTGACTGAATTCCCGAGTGTTCAAAGCGCGAATGCTGTCAAGATTCAAAAAAATAAACTTCGTGAAATGGCTAATACCATTCTGGAGAGGATTGCATGAAAACACTGTCTGGCCAAGTCTACGCCAGAAGCCCGTTGCCGCTTTACCTGCAAGTCGCCGCGATCTTTCGACGCAACATACAACGTGATCTCTGGCCTAAAGGCTCTCAAGTACCCGCTCTGGATAGCCTAGTCGAGACACTGGGAGTCTCTCGTGCAACAGTTAGACAGGCTTTCGGCCTGCTGGAACGAGAGGGCTTGATTCATCGCTCGCGCGGTTCCGGTACGTATGTCAACGACGAATTACCAGAGACGATTCGACTCACATTGCCTAAAACATGGGCAGAGACAATTGCCTTGAGTAACGTCCTTGGCACGGTCACGCTGATGGAATCAACCGCTGGTGCGGAACTGCCTAGCTCACTCGGTATGGAATGCCCTTACGACACAAGCGGCCGGTTTCACTATCTGCGTCGCCTGCACACCACAGCGAGCGGACCATTTTGTTACACCGAGGTCTACCTTGCGAGCGACATCTATGCCAAGAACTCCGATCGATTCCGACACACAACCGTGGTGCCGATACTCGACTCGTTACATGGAACCGAATTAACACACGCGAAACAATTGCTTACGATTATCGAGGCCGGGGCTGATTCTGCCGAAGCGCTGCATCTACCCCTCGCAGCTCCCGTTGCCGAAGTTCGTCGTTTCGCGTGCATAGGAGAGCGAGTCGTTTATTTCACACGCTTAGAAGTCCCAACACGCTACGTACAAATTACCTTTGACCTGATGGAGAAACGCTGACATGTTCAATGTCAATTCGATGCAATTGCCATTCTTTGATGAACATCATCGCGCGCTCCACGACGCAGTTCATCATTGGGGTCGCGACAATTTAACCAACAGGGTTCACAGTGGATCTGTTGATTTATATTGCCAACAACTCGTCAGACAACTCGGTCAGGCAGGTTGGCTACGCTACGTGGTACCGGCAGCTTACGGCGGTGCCTTAACCAAGCTCGACTCCCGCAGTCTTTGCTTGTTGCGTCAGACATTAGGTTATTACGATGG
>Ga0164297_10005693_pt1 | contig 10591 bp, 9 predicted proteins | sample GEODES058metaG_FD_113539 | JGI IMG/M metagenome (GOLD analysis project Ga0164297, IMG submission 113539) | Dystrophic lake water microbial communities from Trout Bog Lake, Wisconsin, USA - GEODES058 metaG | ecosystem: Environmental > Aquatic > Freshwater > Lake | place: USA: Trout Bog Lake...
CTCAACCCTAAAAGAATTAGAGGGCAGTAGTGTCTTTAAATTTGCCATAACTTAAGAATCGTTCATGGCGACGCTCTAGCAATTCTTTTACGGTGAGACCAGTGAGCTGTCTTAATGAATCCGCCAAAGCGCGTTTTAAAAGAACCATCATGCCAGCATGATCCCGGTGGGCACCACCGACTGGCTCACTCACAATTTTATCAATCAGTCCTAAAGCTTTAATTCGGTGGGCAGTCAGTGCTAACTGCTCTGCAGCTTCAGGTGCCATCTCTGCTGTTTTCCACAAAATCGAAGCACAACCTTCTGGAGAAATGACTGAATAGGTCGAGTATTGCAACATCAACACCATATCACCCATCGCAATCGCAAGCGCACCACCAGAACCACCCTCACCAATAATGGTCGAGATAATCGGTACTTTTAATTCTGCTTGGGTATACAAGTTGTGTCCAATCGCTTCGGATTGGTTTCGCTCTTCCGCATCAATCCCTGGAAAAGCACCCGGGGTATCAACAAAGGTAAATACAGGAATATCAAATTTTTCAGCCAAGCGCATCAGGCGCATCGCCTTACGATAGCCTTCCGGCTTACTCATCCCAAAGTTTCGCATAGCGCGTTCTTTAGTATCTCGACCCTTTTGGTGACCAATCACCATACAGGCAGAACCATTAAAGCGGGCTAGACCACCAATAATCGATAAGTCATCGGCAAAAGACCGGTCACCATGCAACTCATGAAAGTCTGTAAATAAGTGCTGAACATAGTCAAGCGTATAAGGTCTTTGTGGATGCCTCGCAATTTGCGAAACTTGCCAAGGTGTTAACTTCGAATAGAGATCCTTAGTTAGCTGTTGACTTTTATTAGCAAGTCTAGAAATTTCATCTGAAATATCTACGGCAGATTCATCCTGAACAAAGCGCAATTCTTCAATTTTGCTTTCCAGTTCAGCTACGGACTGTTCGAAATCTAAGAAGGTGTTTTTCATAGGATCATTCTACAACTGTTCTGTGAGCTTGCGAAGTCAAAATCGTCTATTCTTGATTGTTCAAACCATAAATCAAGGACTTACGATTGTACATTTTCGATAAGAGACGTTTTATTGAGGCAAAGTAAGACCCTAAATTGAAACATTTAGACGCCATTTGGCAATAAGAGGATGTCAATAATCTACCGGAACAGGATCAAGACTTCGCCACATGTACCAAGTTGCCACGGTGCGGTAAGGCGCCCAGTTCGCTGCAACTTCACGCGCTTCGCTACGTGTTACGGCTTCCCCACTAAAATAGTTTTTTGAAATCCCATTTAACAAACCAACATCATCTAGCGGCGCAACATCGGGGCGTTTTAAGTTAAAGATTAAGAACATTTCCGCCGTCCAACGACCAATACCACGAATCGCCGTCAAATCTTTAATAATGGCTTCATCTTCTTGTAAATGCCATTTCACCTTACTCAGGCCTTGGTTTTGAAAATGATCAGCCAAATCCTTAACGTATTCAATTTTTCGAAAAGACAAGCCCGCTGTGCGCATCAACTGCGGGTCTAAATCGATGACAGATTTGGGTGTCACTTTTGGCATTAAGGCTTCAAAACGATTCCAAACAGATTGTGCTGCTGCCACCGAAATTTGTTGGCCAACAATCGACCTTGCCAAGGTTAAAAAGGGATCACCTCGTGAGATGATGCCACGATCCTTCAATTTTGGAATGAGCTTTTTTAAAATACGGTCCTGCTTCATCAATACCGCACAAGCTTCTTCCCAATAGTCTGGCTGCGCTAAGTCCTCTTTCACGATTATTCTTTACGCCAGATGGTGAGACCACCAGGTTTATCCTCGAGGACAATCCCTTTAGAGAGCAAATCTTTTCTGATTTGATCGGACAACTGAAAGTTCTTATCTTTTTTCGCTTGAGAGCGCGAGGCAATCAATTGCTCAATGTCATCTGCTGAAATCGACAGCACTCCACCTTGTAAATAAGCTTTAGTCGTTCTCTCGAGCAGCCCCAACTCATTGCCGAGTGCTTTCAAGGTGTGCGCTAACTGTAAATAGCGCGCGGAGACCTCAGTTGTAATAAGTCGATCTTTTTCTTTATTGGTTTCAGTAGCGAGATTAAATAGAACGGCAATGGCTTCTGGTGTATTAAAGTCATCATTCATCGCGGCATTAAAAGTATCCACAAAGACAGGATCCAGTGATTTTTCTGAACCGTTGGCAGCACTTTCATCAGGCACTGTATCCAGTAAGGAAAGTGCAGTATACAAACGCTCTAATCCTTGTCTTGACTCATCTAAAGTAGCATCACTGTAATTAACGGGACTACGATAGTGCGCTCTTAAAATAAAAAAGCGAATCACTTCTGGATCGTATTCCTTTAAAACATCCCTGAGCGTGAAGAAATTGTTCAAGGACTTCGACATTTTTTCATCATTCACACGAACGTGGCCGTTATGCATCCAATAATTGACAAACTCTGGATCCTTTGACTGACCGTTCTCATCAAAAGTCCGAAACACCCCTTCAGACTGGGCAATTTCATTTTCATGATGCGGGAACTGCAAATCAGCCCCACCGCCGTGGATATCAAAGTGCTGGCCGAGCAAATCACAAGACATCGCAGAGCATTCGATATGCCATCCTGGACGACCCTCACCCCATTTAGAAAGCCACCTTGTATCGGCTGGTTCTTCTGGTTTGGCGGATTTCCACAAGACAAAATCCAGCGGATCTCTCTTATCACCAACAATAATTGCGCGCTCACCCTCTTCTAGCTCATCGAGTGACTTACCAGAGAGCTTGCCATAGCCTGGAAAGTTCCGTACAGAATAAATCACATCACCCGAGTCGGCTTGATAGGCCAAATCTTTTTCAATTAACTTGCCAATTAGGCCCTGCATGGAATCAATATAGTCGGTGGCACGCGGCTCAGCATCTGGATCCAAAACCCCAAGTAAGCGCGCATCTTCATGCATCGCATCAATAAATCGTTGTGTTAAGGACTTAATGGACTCACCATTTTCTAGGGCTCTTTTAATAATCTTGTCGTCAATATCCGTAATATTACGAACATACTTGACCTCATAACCACTGGCTCTGAGCCAACGCACGACCATGTCAAACACCACCATCACGCGAGCATGCCCTACGTGACAAAAGTCATATACCGTCATGCCACACACATAAATGGAGACTTTCCCCTCTTGGATCGGATGAAAATCTTCTTTTTGGCGATGTAAAGTATTGTAAATTTGCAGCATATTTATAGTTAGGCGTTTTGGTTGTAAGTCGGACTTAAAAGTATTTAAAGTTTCTGTATTGTAAAATGGTAACAATCACGGTTAGGTAGTATATTTGAATTTTTATGACTTCAACAATTGATTCCATAGCAAACAAAATGGGATTAATAAAACATCATCAATTGGCAGCAAATTAGGACAATACTATCTCATCGTCATCTTTTAAACGACTATACACTTGAACACATCAAACCAGAAACTCTTGCACTTACCTCTGCTAATTATCGCTGCAGTGTTAATGAGCGCTTGTTCAACCTCACTCAATAGTTTATTTACCCAAGATCCCCTAATCATTGCAAGATCGAGTCCAGTTGTCATGAACCCCGATCATGTCGTGCCTAGCTCACTCGAAGAGGCTAGCAATTTGCCACCCCAAAACTTGGGGCTTTATTCGCCAACGGGCTTGTCGACTTCGATGACCGCCAATAACACCGGCATGCAGTCCACCCCGATGACGCCTTCTTTAGCAACTCCGTTCATGGTATTGAAGAACGCTGAAATACCGCAATCTTCACAAAGTGCGTTGCCATTAAAAATCAATAATTTGATTAAACAAAAACAATGGGACGCAGCACTCGCAGAAATTGAAGTAGCGGCCAAGAAAAATCCGAAAAATGTCCAATTACTTTTTGTAAAATCGCGCATTTTGATTGAAAAAGGTCAGTTAGAGCAGGCACGTTTAACTTTGCTAGAGATGATAGATAAATATCCTGAACTACCGGAACCTTACAATAATTTAGCGGTACTGTATGCCAATGCGGGCAAATTGGAGCTCGCCCGTGAAAATTTAGAAATGTGCCTTAAGCTCTCCCCAAATTACGCTACCGCTTTACAGAATTTAGGCGATGTTTATATCAAGATTGCTGCTCAGTATTATGGTAAGGCCTTTCAGAGTAACCGTCGCCTATCTGAAGCCCAAAGAAAGCAAAAACTAGCAGAGGCCATTGCAGATTAATTGGTACACAATCCGCAGCGAATCGCTTAGTAAAAGCGCTTAGTAAAACTGTTTTATAGTAAATTTGAAGTTTGTAATAGTTTGATATTTTAAAAAGGAAAATAATGTCTTCAGTTCAATTCACCACTAATCATGGCAGTTTTACCATCACTCTTAATGAAGAATTAGCGCCAAAAACAAGTGCCAACTTCTTAGAATATGTCAATTCAGGTCATTACAACAACACGATTTTCCATCGTGTGATTAAAGATTTTATGGTGCAAGGCGGCGGTATGGAGCCTGGCATGAAGCAAAAAAAGACCAACCCTGAAATCGAAAACGAAGCGAATAACGGTTTAAAAAATACCCGTGGCACCGTTGCGATGGCCAGAACGAGTGCTCCCCACTCTGCCTCATCCCAGTTTTTCATCAACGTGGTTGATAACGCATTTTTAAACTACTCATCACCAACACCACAAGGTTGGGGATACGCGGTATTTGGTGAAATCACGGACGGTATGGATATTGTCGATGCGATCCGTAAAGTCCCAACTGGTAGCTCTGGATTTCATCAAGATGTACCAAAAGAAGATGTCGTCGTCATTGAAGCTAAAGTGATCTAAATAGCTCTTTATGATTTCTTATGACAACGCGCTGATTATTTCGGATATTCATTTAACGCCAGCGTATCCTTATACAGCCACTCGTTTTATCGAGTTTTGTGAAAATGAAGCGCGTACGACACAAGCAGTCTTTATTATTGGCGATTTGTTTGAATTTTGGGTGGGAGATGATGCACACTTGCATACTCCCTTCCATTTAGATATTGCCAAGCACCTTAAAGCAGTAACCGATAGCGGTGTAGCAGTCTATTTTATGGCAGGTAATCGTGACTTTATGCTAGGAGAGTCATTTAAGCAACTCGCCCACTGGCAAGTCATACCTGATCCATCATTAATTTCCATTGCTGGTGAAAAATGGTTACTCACGCATGGCGACGCCCTTTGTACTGCAGACCCTGCTTACCAGTTTTACCGTAATTTAACGCGGTTAAAGTGGCTACAAAAATTATTTATGAGAGTTCCTATCAGCTATCGCAAAAAAATGGCTGAACGTCTTCGCAGGAGAGCCACGATGAAATATCAACGTAAACAGTACTTTGATCTCGCGCAGGCGAATATCAAAGGAGATGTGACGCTAGAAGCCTGTGCCAAGATGACCAAAGACCTCGGCTGCACAAAACTGATTCATGGTCACACCCACCGCCCTAAATATCATAAAGAGTCTTATGACAATCAGACTTGGCAACGGTGGGTATTGTCCGACTGGGATTTAGACCACCCAGAGATGCTGCCTCATGCCAGCGGATTCCGAATTGATCAAAGTGGCCTTCAGGTGGTCAATCTAATTGCTTGAGCTTGGGGTTCAGCTCTAAGTTGAGCTAAAGATTAAGCCACCTTTTCAATACCTAAATTAATCGAGAATCTGCGCCATTTGCGCAAAGATTCTGGCGTTAGCGGCCATAATTTGACCGGTCTGGAAATGCGTTTCATTCCCTTTGTAGTTGCCTACTAAGCCGCCCGCTTCCTGAATAATAAGTACCCCTGCTGCCATATCCCAAGGCTTTAAATCTGCCTCAAAAAAGCCATCATAGCGACCCGCTGCTACATAAGCTAAATCCAGAGCAGCAGCACCAGGGCGACGCAGGCCTGCGCAAAGTCTAGTCATTTTTCTGAAGTTTCTAGTGTAGGTATCCAAATCTTGATCATCCCGAAACGGAAAACCAGTACCGATTAAACATTCCGATAATCTTGTTTCATTGGCAACGCGCAAGCGACGATTATTCAGATAGGCGCCAGCACCTTTGGTGGCCGTAAACAACTCATCACGACTGGGGTCATAAATAACACCTTGCTGCAATACGCCATTTACCGCTAGGGCAATGGAAACAGCAAACTGAGGAAAACCATGAATAAAATTGGTAGTGCCATCAAGGGGATCAATCACCCACACATGATGGTCTTGATCAGGATCATCCTGACGCACAGCATCTTCCCAACTCATTGCGCCTAATTGTTCACCATCCGCTCTGATATAGCCTGTTTCTTCTGCTAAAAAATTGTGGTGAGGGTAAGCCTCACGCAGTACTTCAATCACGGCAGCTTCTGCAGCGCGGTCTACTTCCGTTACATAATCATTCTGTTGCTTACGAGCAACTTGCAGACGTTCAATATTCAGGGCAGCACGACTAATCACTGTGCCAGCATTTCGAGCGGCTTTAATCGCCACATTCATCATTGGATGCATAGAATTCTTTATAGTTAATGAACAACATATTGCGCGAATTGGTAAAGAGCAGGTTGGTTTATATGCCAACTTAATTCAGTATTTTAACCATTATTCCCCCAAAAAGCCATTGTTCTGAACTCATTGCTACAATGGTTTAACGATATTTTTCAGAAGTTACCGATGAGTTCAGTCTATTGGATCTTGCATCAAACCTCTCACAACGGCAATGTCGGTTCAGCCGCCAGAGCCCTTAAAACAATGGGTTTTAGCGAATTAGTGCTCGTCAATCCCAAAGACCCCCATGCCGTCCAAAGTTTGGATGCCATTGCACTCGCTAGTGGGGCAGAAAATGTTTTGCAAAGTACCGTGTTAGTTAATGATCTGAGTACGGCGTGTCAAAATCTGCCGATTGTGTTTGGTTTAACTGCCCGCGACCGTGAGTTTGGACCGCCTTCGATTACCTTAAAAGAAGCCTGTCAAATCGCCGTTGAGGCTTTAGCGAATGGTCAATCCGTCGGGTACTTATTTGGTACAGAGCGCACTGGTCTCGAAAACGAGGACTTACAACATTGCTCTCACCGAGTTTGGATTGATGCCAACCCTGCCTACTCCTCGTTAAATCTTTCACAAGCGGTCATGATCTGCGCTTATGAGCTGCGGCAAACGCAAATACAAAGTGGTCTGACCAATGCAACACTACTCAATAGTTCTGAGCGCAGTTGTGAGAAAGCAACGATTGGCGCAGTGAATGCGGCCCTCGATCATCTCAAAGAAGGACTCGAGGCGATTGAGTTTTTAGATCCCAAACATCCCAAAAAACTGATGGAACGATTGCGCGCGATGTTTGACCGTGCTCAATTAGAAAAAGAAGAAATTGATTTAATCAGAGGAATCGCCAAGCAAATGCTCAATCAAAATCAAAAGAAGTAAAATGGGGTATGCCATTCAAAATATTTGAAACTGTTGATTCCATCATTGCCCGTGATCCTGCGGCTAGACACCGTTTAGAAGTTATCACTTGCTACCCTGGTCTGCATGCAATTGCTGCGCACCGGCTCAACCACTTTTTATGGACCATTGGTCTGAAGTGGTTAGCGCGTTTTTTAGCTCACATTGCTAGACTCCTAACCGGAATTGAGATTCATCCAGGCGCAAAGATAGGTAAGCGTGTATTTATCGATCATGGTTTTGGTGTCGTGATTGGTGAGACCACTGAAATTGGTGATGATTGCACCATCTATCAAGGCGTGACCTTAGGTGGTACTTCGCTCTATAAAGGCGCCAAACGCCATCCTACGATTGGCTCCAAAGTGGTAATCAGCGCTGGGGCAAAGGTATTAGGTGGTTTTACGATTGGCGATGGCGCTCGGGTTGGTTCTAATGCAGTGGTACTCAAAGAAGTCCCTGCTGGCGCGACAGCGGTGGGTATACCCGCTCGGATTATTAAAGCAGAGTTACCTAGTAGCTCTAATCCGAGTACCCAAGCCCAGTTTTCTGCTTACGGAATTACGCCGGAAGCAGACGATCCGATGTCACTCGCGATGAAGAGTTTGATTGATGTGACATTAGAGTTAGAGGCGAAGGTGCAATTACTGGAGCGGTCGCAAAATACCAAAAATGATTCATCCTCCCCCGAGATCGAAAAAGACATTCATCAGTTGCGCGACTGGTTAAAAGACTAATTACCATGTCGGAGGCATTTGCTGGTCACTCTCCTGCTATGCAACAATTTTTGCGGATCAAATCGCAAAACCCACATGCCCTGCTCTTTTTTCGGATGGGCGATTTTTATGAGTTGTTTTTCGACGATGCGGTGATTGCTTCTCGCATTTTAGGCATTACCCTCACCCAAAGAGGGGCTTCGAATGGCGAGCCCATCAAAATGGCAGGTGTGCCCTACCATTCCGCTGAACAGTATTTAGCGAAATTAATTCAAGCCGGGCAAAGCGTTGCTATTTGCGAACAGATAGGCGATCCTGCGACGAGTAAAGGACCGGTTGAGCGCAAAGTCATGCGCATCTTAACGCCAGGCACCCTCACGGATAAAGCCTTACTTAGCGAGCGACAAGATGCCACCTTAATGGCTTGCTTCGCGCAGCACCAAACAGTCGGGATTGCTTGGTTAACCCTCGCTAGTGGTGACTTAAGAATCACGACCTGCCCACAGACTGACTTTGCCCAACATATTGCTCGGATAGCACCAGCTCAGTGGTTATGTGTGACCGAACAGGCTGAGCTATTGACACATTTAACCCAAGATATTGCTTCGCTAGCTCCCCCCGATCAAGGCTTGGTACCTTCTTGGCTATGGAGTGCACAAGAAGGTCAAGCGCGTCTCACACAGTTGTTAGATTTACCCGATTTACAAGCGATTGGCATTGATCAGGTTGGTGAGCATGCACTAGCATTTACTGCTTTATCCGCCCTACTGTCTTTTGCGGCGCATACCCAAGGCTTAGGTTGGGAAGGTAAGTTACCGCATATACCGACCTGTGTGCTCGAAAACCATCAATCGTTTATTAGCATGGACGCTGCCACCCGGCGTAATTTAGAGTTGACTCAAACCCTTCGGGGTGAGAGTGAGCCAACCTTATTTTCATTATTAGATGCCTGCGAAAACCCGATGGGTTCGCGTTTACTGCGTCACTGTATTCATCACCCTTTGCGTTCCCAAACAGAGACCGCAAAACGACACCAAGCGATTGAAATGTTGCTCGGTGAATATTTCGTGTTGCAAGAAATCCGCAGCTTTCTAAAACAAATTGCAGATATTGAACGTATTGCCAGTCGGATTGCTCTACGATCCATCCGGCCAAGAGATTTGGCTAGCCTGCGTGATACGCTTCAAATACTCCCCAAAGCGCAAGAGTTACTACAAATCTTTGGACAAGAAGGCTCCTACCTTCGTCAACTGACCAGTGATTTAGATACCCCTGCTGCCCTGTCTGATTTATTGACGCGCGCGATCATGCCAGAGCCTGCTGCAATCCTGCGGGAAGGCGGAGTGATTGCTGACGGCTATGATGCCACACTGGATGAGCTACGCTTACTGAGCGCCAATACAGGACAGTTTTTAATTGATTTAGAGGGGCGTGAACGAGCACGTACGGGGATCAATACACTGCGGGTCGAGTTCAATAAAGTACACGGCTTTTTTATAGAAGTCACGCATGGTCAAACCGATAAAGTGCCGCTCGATTATCAACGCCGCCAAACGCTCAAAAATGCGGAACGTTACATCACCCCAGAACTCAAAGCTTTTGAAGATAAAGCCCTCTCCGCAAAAGAAAAAAGTTTTGCTCTGGAGCGCCAATTATTTGATGAGCTCATTGACCAGTTGCAGACTGAAGTTCCCTTGATTCAGAAAATTGCTAAGGCTTTAGCGCAAATTGATTTGCTCTGCTCCTTCGCCGTCAAAGCACATGTTCTAAATTGGGTTAAGCCCGAATTAGTAGAGCCAGCAATGATACAGATCGAAAATGGTCGCCACCCAGTGGTGGAAGCCCAACTCGCTAAAAAATCTTTATCTTTTAGTGGGAACGACTGCGTTTTTAACTCTAGTCGTCGCATGCTCATGATTACGGGACCGAATATGGGTGGTAAATCTACGTATATGCGCCAAGTTGCCTTAATTACCTTAATGGCCTACCTTGGGTCTTATGTACCAGCTAGTAAAGCTGTGCTCGGGCCGATTGATCAAATCTTTACGAGGATTGGTGCTTCGGATGATTTGGCGAGTGGTCGTTCCACCTTCATGGTAGAAATGACTGAAGCAGCGGGTATTTTGCACCGCGCTACGCCTAATAGTTTAGTTTTAATGGATGAAATTGGCCGCGGTACCTCAACCTTTGATGGCCTAGCCCTCGCTTGGTCGATTGCCAAACATTTATTAGAACAAAATCAAAGTTATTGTTTATTTGCTACGCATTATTTGGAGTTAGCTAGCTTACCAAGTAGCTATGCACAGTGTACCAATGTGCACTTATCAGCGATGGAGCAAGGCAAGAACCTTATATTCTTACATCAGGTCAAACCTGGCCATGCCAGCCAAAGTTACGGGTTACAAGTAGCGAG
>Ga0164297_10005698_pt1 | contig 10588 bp, 12 predicted proteins | sample GEODES058metaG_FD_113539 | JGI IMG/M metagenome (GOLD analysis project Ga0164297, IMG submission 113539) | Dystrophic lake water microbial communities from Trout Bog Lake, Wisconsin, USA - GEODES058 metaG | ecosystem: Environmental > Aquatic > Freshwater > Lake | place: USA: Trout Bog Lake...
AGTTGCCCAAATGGTCCATACCCAAATAGCAGCGAGAATGCGTCGAAACAATGCCGATCCGGATCTTCCCCGCGCGCCAATAAAGCGCGGTAGAAGCGCGACTTCAACATGTTCCAGAGCTCAATAATGAGCGGCTCGTCGCACAGCTTGGCATTGTCACGGATACGAGAGAGGCTCTTAAGCCTTCCCTGAACCAGCTCCCCATCGCGCATGCCATACTTCTTCGCCAAAGTGTGCAAAGCGCCCCCCAACACAGTCTCTGTGTACGCATCGTACTCTGCGGAAAAATCTGCCTCCAAGAGAACCGCTCCGGGACGCACATGTGCTGTCGCCCCGGGAAGGCTGAACGTAGTGCCGTCTGCACGCACAACTTGTTCTGGCTCCAGGCGGATTACACGCGGCCTGGACGTGTCCCGCGGCTGGTTGTCCATGGCGTTGCAAATGTGCACGGCAGACTGCATGCCTGCATGTGGAGTTGCCCCTGGCACAGCAGCCGCCTCTGCCGGCGATGCGCCGGTGCTCGCCGCTAGCTTCTTCCGATTGGCTAGGGGCGCGACGCCGGCGTCATGTGCCCCGCCGCCGCCGGGGTGCGCGCCGTGGTGCTGCTCGTCCACCTGCCCTTCCAGCTGGAGCGCAGCAAGGGACCCAAAGGTAGGGGGCTGGCTCCGCTGCGCCGCTCCGCCTCCTACATCTGCGTCGCCCTGGCCACCCGACGACTCCTGCTTGGCGGCACCTGCAACAGCCGTCTGCTTCCTGCAGGTGCTGCACTGTGTGTTCACCTCTACAGCAAACACCCACTTGCGTGAACCCTCGCCCTCGCCCATGGACGGGTCCACCAACCAGTATGCGTATGCATCGGCAGTGTTGTGACCAGAAGCCAATTTAGCGTGGTCTTCACCCTTGCAAGACCACTGCACACAGTACGAGTGAAGGGAGAGGCCTCTGTGTACGGCACACATGCTGACACACCTCTTCTTTCGCCAGCGCTCGAGGAAGGCCGTGCCATCGCCAGAAGTGGGTGTCGATTGAATCTCCCGCGCGCTTGTTAACAATGCGGCAGTACCACTTCTGCTTGCCACACAGCGCCAAGCAAGCTGCGTCAGTGAGTCCGTGCGCTACGAACGCGTCCTCCAAGAACTCGGAGCCACAGGTGCGGTTGCGCTTCTTCCCCATCGCCCGCTGCAGCAGCGCTGTCTTCACATCTTCCGACAACGGTCCCGCCTTGCTGGGCTCCACGTGCTGCACTATTGTGCCGCGAGTAGCCGTGGTGGACACTCGTTCTTGTCCTGCGCTAGGGCAGGTGGCACTCTTGCAACACACATCGGCGCGTACGCCGGGACTGCAAGGCCGTGAGTGGCGTCGGCGTGAGTCTCTTGCAATAGAACAACACGACCTCACGTACCAGTTTCCCGTCGCCGCGTTTGTTGTTTTCTGCTGAGAAATAGGTGCCGCCGTGGCGGTGCTGCAGGACAACGCGCGCGCGTGCTTCTGTCAGATGTTGAGGGCTTGCATGTCGACAGGGACACGCACTCCGCAGCTGATGTCGGCTGTCCTCCAGGTGCAGGCAGTACACTTGCAAGAAGACGGAGCCCACACGAGGGTGGCGTGAGCGGTTGCATTGGCGAAGTTGCAAGAGTGGTCATAGAACCAGGTAAGATCTTAGACCCCAGGTAAGATCTACCTGTCACATAAGGGAGTGCCCGGGCCGGGCCGGGCCGGGCCGGTCAACCTTTCCCCGTTAGAGTTGACGCGGTTGTTTATGACTAGCGCCTCGAGACTCGGACTTGCGCGTATGTTGTCGACAAACGTGTCCAACAACAACCCCGTGCCCGGCCCGAACACATCGTCGAAGTCGGCGCATCCACCCACCAGCCGCGGCTGACCCTTCATGGCGCAACCTCTTGGGTCAGCCTATAGACAGGTCAAACGAGGAGGGAACGGGTTCACTATACGCGTGGCCAGCGTGTACCCCTGTCGCAACTCTGTCGCAACTCTGTCGCTGGGGGCGACACTCATGCGAAGGACGCCCGCAAAGAGACGCCCTTCGCGTAACCGCTGCCACCCATGCCTCCCCGCGCTGCTTCCGCACACCCGCATGCACGCGGCGCCGGCACGGCTGCTGTTCTGACCGGTGGAGGAGGCCGTTCCCTTTCAGGCCCAGGCTCAGCTCCCCACGTGCGCGGTGCGCAACGCACAAGCGGCGGCCGCGGCGACATTGAGAACGACGCACTGAACGCGCTCTTGGACGTCTCAGGAGGCGGCGAGGAGGAGCTCGACAGAGAGGCGACGGACGAGCCCGTTCAAAAGCTTGCTCCAGCTGTGCTGAACCTTCTCACTATCGAAGGGCGCATCGCTGGCGCTGCTGCTTCTGCGGCCCTCAGCAAGGGCGAAGCCGTGTCCGCTCGCCCGCCAGAGAACGTTGTCGTGCAGGGGCCCCGCGCTGTGGAGGCCTGGTCTCGCGGGTTCTGCGAGACATTCAAAATGGAGCAGCTGTGTGCCCCAGCTGGCGTGCCCGTCACTGCGTCCAAGAAGCGCAAGTCGCGTGCTAGTGATGCGCCCGTGACCGGGCGTGCTGGGCTGGAGACGCCGGCGGCCAGGGCAGAGCTCAGCACGTGTATCTATTCGCGAGTGCGCAGCGACCTGTTCCTCCCTGCAGACGACTGCAAGGCACTCGCATCGGCCTGGCTCACAGACAAGGGCTTCACGTTCTCCGAGGACGACTTCAATGGCTGGTGGAATGCGTTCGCCCACAACCACGCCGTGAAGAGGGCGGTTGCGGCACGCTCGTCTGTGGTGACCCGCATCAAGGAGGCCATCTGGACGACATATGGTACGCGCCCCCGCTCCGCGCCTTCTCTATTGAGTGGCGCAACTCATGCGACTCCACGCAGTCGGGGCCCCGCCCCGGGTCATGGACGATGTCGTTGAGAAGCGGAAGATTTACGACCTCAGCACCTCCAACGGCCGCGCAGCCACTGACCTCTTGTCAAAGTGGCATGATTACAAAAGCGACAGGTGCAAGGCGCCGTGGCGGCAGACCGTGGAGCACGGCCAATTCGGTGAAGTTCAGTGGATCATCACTCTCCGCTCCGCTTTCGACGCTCCGGGTGGCGACTGCCCAGAGTTCCATCTCTGGCAGCTCGCGCTGGCGGACTACACGGTATGTGCATTCAGCATGTGCCACAGCCACTAGCTCACTCAAAATGCCACTCACCTGCAGGCGAACAACCTCGTGGAGCCCTCCAACGTGAACGCCGTGTATTGGAGCGGCTACGACAAGGAGAACGCCAGCATTCGCGGCAACAACATGGGCGACACTGAGCGTGGCACAAGGGCGTGGATGGAGATCATCAAGGCGGCGCTGAAAGGTGCCAATCCTCCAGCTGTACCTTACATGGACGGCGAGGCAGAGCTCTTCATGGCGGTCAAGATCACCGATTTCGCAGTCGATGCCGATGAGCAGCCGCTGGCGGCGCATCGTGTAGCGTCGCAGCCGTAACGCGTTCAGAAGACCACCAGAGACTTGTTCACAGGACGCCGTGCACGCTCTTTAAACGCGCCCTGGACACGCCGCTCATTGTACATCGCATTCAGCGCGCCGGTGCAGCCGGTGGCGTGTACGGGGGTTCAGCATGCCTGGGTATTCAAAACGGGGGTGGGTACACTATACATAGCACTCTGCACTTGCACCTTGCACGTCGTCCCGTGAGCCGGTACTAAAGCAAAGTACACTGTACGTCTGTTTAGTGGACCCACTTCCCCCGTTCAGGACACCCGCAGCCGGTTGCCGACGTTGAGAAGCAGCGCCGCAAATTGAACGTCACTGCGAGACAAGTACTTGTAACGGCTGGATGCCGTCTGCGCAGCCTCACGCAGCACAGCCAGCGCCGCCGCATTGGTGTGACTAAAGAGCCACTCATGTACGTGCTTCGCATGTATGTCGCTCGTATGCAATGTAAGGTAGGCATTGCTTTTCTTTGCAACCTGAAGCGGCGTGTCCCCAGCGGAGTTCAATGCGAAAAGATCGCCGCCTGCAGCCACGAGCATGTCCATGACCTCGATGTGCCCCACCTGCGCTGCAAAGTGAAGTGCCGTGTAGCCTCGATTGACAGCAACATCAAATGCGATATTCACTCTTGCGCCAGCATCGAGAAATCTTCATGCACTCAACGTCATCTGCTGCCAAATGCACCGCGGCAATTCCGCTGTTTGTCTTAGCGTCAACATCTGCGCCGTAGCGTATGACCAGTTTCATAAGCGCAATATGTCTCATTTCGGTAGCGATGTGCAGCGGAGTCAGTCCGTGACCGCCGCTGCTGGTCGTCGCATCCACCGCGGCTCCTCTGTCCAGCAGCATTTGCGTCAAGTTTGTATTATTGGACTCGACAGCCAAGATGATGAGAGGATACGCACGTCCTTCCATACACAGAGATCTAGTGTCTTTCCTGAAGGAACTTCCATTCTCTCGTCAAGTACTCACATAACGACGGGACGTATAACGCATCTACGTCTGCACCATCATTAAGTGCATCGTATGCAACTGCGTCGTTGCGCGTAAGCATCGCATGAATCAGTCGGTCCGTAGCTGACCAATTATTCCCTCCGAGACCGCCAGTGGTGGACGCGCTGAGAGTCTGAACATGCGAGCAGCACAGCGCCGCAACATACAGCGCCATCGTCGCGAGGCGCATCATCGCGGTGGACAGTTGCGGAAAGTGAGTGACTGTCTAGTCGCTTTCACTGGGCACTCCGATAGCACAAATGAAAGCCGAGCGAGAAACGCTGCTCGAGGGCGACTCGACACTGCGCGCCAGGCAGCAGGGACACGGACACGTGACTTTCTAGAGCGCGACAAGTGAAGGCGTGCCGGTGACGTGGGAAAAATAACAAGAGAAGTCCCTCCCGGGGAGGACACCTCCCTCTCGAGCGCAATGCCAAAAACGCGCTTCACCATCGCCGATGTCGCAGCAGAGGTGGCTTGCATTCGCGCAACATGTCTCGGCGCGCGATGCGCCAACGTCTACGATATCAACGCCCGCACGTACTTGTTCAAGCTCAACCGCAGCGGCGGCGGCGACGATGACACCGACGGTGGGTCCAAGACGTTCTTGTTACTGGAGAGCGGTACGCGGTTCCACACAACCACGCTACTTCGAGACAAGGGTGCCACTCCCAGCAACATCGCGCTCAAGATGCGTCTCCATCTGCGGACACGGCGCCTGGTAGACGTCCGTCAACTTGGGGCTGACAGAGTAGTCGTCTTCACCTTTGGTGCGTTGTGTGTTTCGTGTGTGTCTGACCGCGCCGCAGTGCGCTCTGTCCACTGACGCGCGACGTTGACAGGCTCTGGCGAGGCAGCGCACCACCTGGTGTTGGAGCTCTTCGCACAGGGAAACATCGTGTTGTGCGACCACAGCTGGACGGTGTTGACGCTGCTTCGAAGTCACCGAGACGACGCGCAGAACTTGGCAATCATGCCTCGACACATGTACCCTCTGGGTGCGACACGCCCGTTTTCACGGACGGAGGCTGCTACCATCGTCCAGGCGCTGAGTGCCAGCAGCACCGTCGGCGATGATGCGTCTAGCACGGCCCCGCCGACAGATGATGCTGCAACGACGTCAGTAGAACAGCAGCCCTCTGTAAAGGCAGGAGGCAAGCGTCGTGGCGGCCCACAGAATGCCGCGAATGACAAATCCGTGGTTCTAGGCGCACTCAACGCGACTCTACCATACGGCCCCGCGCTTTTGGAACACTGCTTGGCGATGGCTGGCGTCGCGCCCACAACCCCTTGCCCGCTAGCTTCACAACCAGCGCGGGATGTTGCGGATGCAGTGACTGCGTTTGAGACATGGTTCGAAGGAGTCGCCGCCGCAGCAGCAGCAGCGGATGCGAAGGACGGCGGCGGCGCGCCACCGCCTCCAAAGGGGTATCTGCGTGGTAAGGCAACAACAATAGCACCGCCATCAGAGGTGGACGCGTCGTCCACCAACACAAGCAGTGCGATCACGTGGGATGAGTTCTGGCCATTCGACCCATACTCCGTGAGCGATGCTGCCATTGTGACGCGGGAATGCCCCAGCTTCGATGTCGCGGTGGACACCTTCTTTGGGTCTGCCGAGATTTTGCGCTCTTCAAACGCACGGCTTGCGGCTGAGACAGCAGCTCTAAGCAAAGTCGAACGCATGCGTCATGACCAGACTGCACGCGCGGCGGCACTAGAGGCGGAGGCGGCCGCACAAGAGGGCCACGCTTCGTTGATTGAGTACAACCTGAGCGCCGTTGACGCTGCGTTGAAAGCAGTGAATGACGCGCTTGCAACCGGCATGGACTGGCCTAGTTTGCAACGCCTGGTGAAAGACGAGCGCCGCGCGGGGAATCCGGTGGCTGGTATGATAACCGCAATGGACTTTGCAAAGGGGACTATCACCCTGCTTCTCGGCAATGTCCTTGATTGGGAAGACGAGGATGACGGCGAGGCTGGCGACGCAGCGCGGTCGCGACCCGCGAGCACAGTCACCGTGCGTCTAGACTTGAGCGCGGCTTCGAATGCAAGGGAGATGCATGTTGCCCGCAAGAAGCACCAATTCAAAGCGGCGAAGACGATGGAAGCAGCGGCACAGACACTGTCCGCGGCAGAACGCAAGGCAGCGGCTGCGGTGGCGGCTGCGCGTGCAGGGGCGCTCGCGTCTGGTACACCGGGCTCTGCAGTCACGGTGATGCGCTTGCCCTGTTGGTGGGAGAAATACGCGTGGTTCATCACCAGCGAGAACGTGCTCGTCCTCTCTGGACGAGATCCGGGACAGACTGCTATCCTCCTGCGGAGACATCTCAACCCGGGTGACGCGGTGGTGACGAGTGACGTTGCAGGTTCTCCCTTGTGCATCGTTAAGTCGCCGCCGCCGCCGCCGCCGATCTCCTCAGCAGGAGATGACAGCGGTGGTACTCCATCTGCAGTTAATGAGCAGATAGGCAGTCTGCCGCCGCCGCTATCGCTCCACCAGGCGGGCACGTGGTGCGTGTGCCGCAGCGCCGCCTGGGGCGGCAAATTCAGCAGTTCCGGATGGTGGGCACCCGCCACATCGGTCGTGACACCCGCGCAGCAACAGCAGACGCAGCAGCTCGTGCAGCTCCCGGGTGCGCCTGCTGGCTGGGGCGTCATCAGGGGTGCTCGCCGCGAATTGCCGCCGTCTCAGCTCGTGCTCGGCTTTGGTCTCATGTTCAGACTGGATAGCCTGGACTGTGTGTCTCGTCACATGGGCGAGCGCTGTATTCGGAGCGTGCAAGAGAGCGACGAGCTGGAGGCGGCTGCAGCGCGGTTGGATGATAGCACATTGGAGGAGGAGTTGGCGGGCATAGATGGGCAAGGCGAGCAAGAGGAGGAGGAAGAGGAGGAGCATGTTGAGGAGGAAGAGCGTCCAGATGGTGATCATACGGCCGAGGAGGAGGCGGAACAGGATGAACAACAAGAGGAGGAGGGCTCTGATGCAGACGACGCGGAAGCAGACACTCAACAGACTGAGTCGTCTGGGACGACAACCTCTTCTAATGCGGGAGTGCGAGCAGCGCAGAGTCCGCGAGGCAAGTGTGCTTCAGCGATGCCGGTCTCGCAGCCGAACGTTCCTCGCGGAAAGCACAAGAAACTGAAGAAGTTGCGTGACAAGTACGGAGACCAGGATGAGGAGGACCGCGCGCTAGCGATGGCGGCGCTTGCTTCTGCCGGCAAAAGCAAGAAGCAGGTGGCACAAGAGGCTGAAGCAGCGCGCAAAGCAGCTGCCGCACAGGAGGCGCAGCGCCGGGCGGAAGCGCGTGCTGCGTCTGCATCAGCCCGAAGCGCCGGTGGCGGTGGCGGAAAAGGCCATAAAAAAGGCAGTGGGAAGTATCATGAAGCAGCGGCCAGCGAGACCGTCAATGATGGTTACCATGCTGCAGACGTCCCTGACGACGGCGACGGCGATGACGGCGCAGCATCGCAGAGCGCGCACAGCATGCGTGCGTCTCTGCTGGAGCTGCACGCTTTGACAGGCATGCCTCGCAGTGACGATGTCCTCTCCTGGGCAGTGCCTGTCTGCGCTCCCTACGCCGCGCTCGCAAGCTTCAAGTTCAAGGCGAAAGTGACGCCGGGGAGCACCAAAAAGGGACGTGCTGCGAAACAAGGCCTCGAAGCATTTGCACGCGCGGTTGTGGCCAGTCCCCGGGAGCGAGAGCTTGCACATGCCGTGTCAGATGTGGATGGCGTCACAGCGCTGTGCACACCTGCTGGTGTGAAACTGTCATTCGCGACGCTTGGCAAGCTGGGGCCGCCACTCACAGCCGGAGGGAAAGCAAAGCAACAGCCGGTGAAGAAAACACAGCGTGGACAGAAGAGCAACAAGTGAAGGGTATGTTGACGTGTGTGTGCGTGCCATTCACAAAGCAGTGTGAGCAGAGAGCATCAGAGCATCCACTGTGTCTGTTTTCACAGCCCTTTCCTAGCTAGCACAGCCTGGCTTTGATCCACCACGTGTACCACGACTCGTCGCACTCGTCATCGTGTGCCGGTGGTTGGCCGCGGTCGAATGCAGCAGCGTTCGCAGGCCCGGCCTTCCCCTTGCTGTCAGGACTTTGAGGCCCTCCGACGTCGCCATCGGCGGCGGCAGAGCCGTTGCTGAGACTCGTCCGTCCGCCCGGCGGCGGCACAACAGACACGCCATCACCAGCGTGGATGTACTTCCTTGCTGGCGCACTCGCAGCGAGCTCCGACTCCACAGTCTGCGTCTCCCGGGACACCATCGGCGGGCGTTGCCATTGAACAGGCGATGCCGGAGCAGTTGCGGGCTGGAATGCAGCAGTCGGAGGTATCAATGATGACACCACTGGGAGAGGAGGAGGTGCCACTTGCACACGCGCAGCTGCATGCTTTGCAACCTGTTTCTGCTCCTGCATAGCATCAACTTGGTGCTTCGCCGCTGAAGGCACTGCAGCCGGCATATCAAACACACGTTGCTGCTGCTGCTGCTGCTGCTGTGGCGGCTGCTGTGGCTGCTGTGCAAAGGGAGGCCTTGGGGGATCCTCACCTGACCGGGGCCCTGCTCCACTGGCGCCCGCAGATGAGCTGAATCCCCTGAATAGAGGTGGCAACTCTGGCGCCGGCTTCTCCACTGGCGGTGAGAAACTGAATGTGAAACCGCTGTCGTCGGCGCTGTCAGGCGTTGACGGCTCCAGTGCGGGCCTGTGGGCCTCTGCACGTGCTGCGCTCTGTGGCTGCTCCGCCGCATCCTTGAATCCGCTATCGCGCTCACTGCCGCTCGTCTCTCGCACAGCATCTGACAGCGGAGGGACTTGTGTTGGCGCCGCTGCCAGCGGACTGGTCATCAACTGCGCAGCAACCACCGACGCCGGCGCAGGTCTGCTCGGTGACGGCGCCGCTGAGGGTGGCAATGCAACACCCACGGGTTTGCCGAGGACTGCAAGGCCGACATGCTGTGCGCCGCTCACCGGGTAGTGTTGCACAGCCTCCTGATCGGGAGGGACTCGGCCACCACTGCCGCTGTTGACCGCGCTCACAACCGTATTGTCCGTGGACGTAGCAGCCCGTGGTGGTGGTGCGCCAGCTGCGCTGACAGTCACCTCCAAGGGGCCTTTGTCCTCCCACGGCGGAGTGTCGCTCACAGGTCCAGGACCACCACCACCGCTAGCACTTTCTTGCACACCCGCCCCCCCCGAAGGTGATGGACTTCCCGTTACGCCTCCAGGCGCGCCTCCACAACGGTGACCGCGTGTCGGACTCGGACTCCGACTCCGACTCGTGCGCCGTTGCCGTGGGGACGAGGGTCGCACGCCCCCGGGCTGGAGAGCACTAGCGGCCCCCCACGCAGGTCCGGGTGCGTCGTCGTCCACTCCGCCACGTAGACCAGCGAGTTGCGGGACGACACGGAGGAGGTCGCGGGGAAGGGACGCGGGCGCAGGTGCGCTGGGCGCGACTCTGGGAGCGTATAATGGCTGCGAGTTGCCCTCCCACGCCCCGGTCTCCGCACCCCCACCGCCGACAACTCGACTGCGAAGGGGCGAACGACTGCGAACCGCGCTGTCAGCCACCTGGCGGGCGCGGAGGAGGCTATCCGCGACGTCTAAGGCGCTTCCACCACCTCCGCTTCCATGCTGCGCGTCTGCAAGTGCCGCAGTTGCAGCTCTCGCAGCGTCAGCGGCCACCACAGCGCGTGGGACAGCTTGTGGCTGCTGTGCTGCGTCGAATGCACCGCCTGGTGGGCGTTGCCAAGACATGTGAACGATCAGCGTTCACTTTCCGGTAGTCACAGCTCGCGCGGGCGCACTGCCTGGTGAGCGGTCGTGCCAGTAGCGCACGTACGGCTGCGTATCGACAGTGTGAAACGGGCAGTTGACAGTCAGCCCGCGTCGTGCGAGCGTTCAGAGGAGGGGCAGTATTTGTCGTCTGGGGTGGCCCATAAGCTCATAGCCTTATAATCGCTGACCCCGTTTTGGCGTTATAATAACCTTATAGTCAAACGCAGGTGCGCTCCGTGGAGGAGGAGCACAAGCAGCGCAAGAGGTCGTTCGAGGCAGCTGCAGCCAAGCGCGTCCCGCCCGC
>Ga0164297_10005699_pt1 | contig 10587 bp, 8 predicted proteins | sample GEODES058metaG_FD_113539 | JGI IMG/M metagenome (GOLD analysis project Ga0164297, IMG submission 113539) | Dystrophic lake water microbial communities from Trout Bog Lake, Wisconsin, USA - GEODES058 metaG | ecosystem: Environmental > Aquatic > Freshwater > Lake | place: USA: Trout Bog Lake...
ATCAATTCATACACATATACACAGGTGCGGGAGATGGAGGGGGGCGGGGGGGGGGGGGGGGGGGGGGGGCGGCACCACGGGGAAAAGGCTGGGGGGGGGGTGGGGGGGGGGGGGGGGGGGGGGGGGGGGGGGGGCATGGTATGTGTAGTTCATCTCTAGGTTCATCCTAGCGATGAATAAGTGTCTTCCTGCTGTGCCCCTTACTTGGGCGAAACAGAATGAATGACGAGCGCCACCGATTCATGTTGGCTTCCCGACATTCCCGTGGGCTGCCCGTCCATACCGATCCACGTATAGTCCACGTCATTTTCTTGGATGAAATCGTACCACGCTTTCAGTTCCCCCGTCTCGCCATCAAAACCCTCGTAATTGACCAGTTCGTCAAACACGACCATGCAATCCGGCGCCAACACGTCTTTCAGGGTGTCCAATACGAATTTCGTGGAACTGTACAGGTCGGCGTCCAGGTGCAAAAAGGCGACCTTTTTGTCTTGGCTTGCCATGAACAAAGGCAAAGTATCCTGAAACCATCCCTTGACCAACACCACATTGGCCTTCACGTCGGGCAGTTGACCCTCACGGCTAAATGCCCCGGCATCAAATCCGTCCCGCCATTTCTCGGGCAACCCCTCAAAACTGTCAAAACCGTACACGGTACCCTCAGTAAACCCGGCAATGTAGTTGATGGTATGTCCACTGAACACCCCAAACTCCAACCACAGTGTCTGGGGGTCGTGCTGCAGTTTCATATGTTCAAACACATGGGTGAGAGGGTACGTTTTCACGTCCGGAATGGATGAAAGGAGACTCAACATGGGAGATATATGTGAACTACGCTCATGTCTTTACATCCTTGCAGGCGCCGTCTTCACGAAAGGCCCGGATCCACGTTTTCTAGGTTTCTTTTTCATGGTGCGCCGCTTTCCTCCGTGTTTGGATTTTTTGTGCGTTGACGGCAACGGTTGTGAATGATAGGAGGTGGGAGGATGGTTGGTAAAATGGTCTATGGCGGTTTGTAGCGCACCCATGCGCTCTTCTGTCACAACGGGGTTCTTGTTGCGCTTTCTGGTCGCTTGATTGACCGTGAATGAACCCGTGGTATCTGGTAAACGCACCTGCGCGGACGTATCTAACAGTTCATGGACGGAAAACCGGCTCATGCTGGTATAGAATATAGGGATGTTTGTGGCCGCTTGGTTGAGGGTAAGCTCAGTGTAAAAATTGAATCGTCAATGATATCGGATGACAAGGATCCTATATCATTCGTGGAATATGGTCATAGAACAGTGCGGCGTCTGCTTGGACACCTTTGACACCTATTCTAGCTTGCCGTGTGGTCACGGGTTCTGTGAAGGATGCACCTCCCGTCTCGCGCGATGCCCCTTCTGCCGCACACCTTGCCGTGCCCACGCCGGATCCGAGCCCGGATCCGAGCCCGACTTTGGCCTCATTCAGAGTGAGCATGTACGCATCATGGTGCGGGCGGCGTACCGGGTGCTCAATGAACACCAGCTGTGGGACAGACTGCGCAATGTTGAGCCCAGTCGCGAGACGGGATTCGCCTTTTCCCAGGACCCGGATATTCTCTCAATCATGCGTCTCATTGTGGACGACCCCCATTATACCGGCCACAGCGGCGCGAGTATAGGACAAACCATGCAAATGATGTATTTAGTGGCACGCCGAGGGTTCGCCGCGCTGGTCCACTATCTGGAAGGCGTCTAAATGGCCGGCAACGACGACAGGCAGAGGCGGATGGACCCGAGCGAGGCGCATTCGTAACTGCAGATGAGGGGGAGGTCGTTGCTCAAATACAATTCCACTGTATTGCACAGGGGCGTGCACTTGATGAATTGCAACAGCGATTTCGTGGAGAAGACGCCCTGGGTCACGACCGAGGGGTCGTTGGACCGCTGCACGAATTCGGTATAGCCGTCCGTTTCCGTCCGGTAAATCTGGGTACTGGCGAAATTGCCTTCGCACGAAAACTTGAGCTCCGTGCACGTGTTGCGAATCTCCACCCGTTCCGAGATGGAATTCATGTCGCGGCAAATCTTCTGGAAATCCAGCGACGGCAACGTGATGATGGTGGTATACTCAATGTCGGGGATGACCAGCTCCTCCAACTCCGGGTCAATGAGCCGCAGTTTCTGGATATAGCACTGGTGGATGTCGCCGTTCTCGTACTGGAGACCCAGATGCGAGACCACGCCGCCGTTGTAGTCGTTCTTGTCAATGTAAATCGTGAGCGTGTCGTCGTTGGACATCGTAGAAATGACCTTGAACAAATGCAGCGTATTGGCGCAAATCACGATTTTTTCCGGACCGCACTTGTAGAGCTCAAATTTGTTGGCGTGGAGGACCACGTTCACCAAGATGGTATGGGTCTTGTCAAAGTTGATGATGCGCATGCCCTCCTTGGTGAACGTAATGTTGGCGTCCGTCAAGATGTCCTTGATGGCCGTAATCATGTTGCGGATGGGCTGAATCTGGACGGTCTTGATGAGAAGCACATATTGGTCGTCGTTGGCGGTGGTGGTCATCTAGCGCGTTTGATTCGGAATACTATGGTTGGCATATCCACTTTATGCCGTTTTTTACGCACATTCCTGGACCCTGGGGGTACCGGACCCCGGAGAGCGATAGTCGCGTCGTAGACCACCTTTTTTGTTTCCATCCCCCTTGATATAGTGATTCATGGACGATGAACGCGTGACCCAATTTACCCAAGACATCCACAAGGGCATCGCTGAATGCCGGCGACAGTCCAACCAAACATTGCTAAAACGGCGGTACGGAACCCTCTCTGAACAGACCAAGCGTGACATTTTCCAACTGGAAATGTCCATGTGCCTGGAAAGTGCCTACATGATCTGCATCCAGCGTGTGAACCGTACTGCCCCCGCGCTTTCCTCCATTGAAATATGTGAACCGATTGTCCAAGAATACAAGGTGCGTACTTCCCAGGAATCCTACACCTTTGCCGATTTAAATCGCCCCCTTCAGGGGGCGATTCCAGGGGCAAAGGCAACGTTGCCACGCGCATTTTACACCGATGAAGATTTAAATCCGCACCCAAAGGGTGCGTTTTAATTCATTTATCGGTAACGTTGCCCTTGAAGACAGAACCGCGCAAGCGCGGTTTTAAATCTTCAAGGGTGTAAATGCGCGAAGGTGTAAAGGGTCTGAAATAACGCAACATGTCAACATGATGTATGTGATCCTATACTTCATGTTGGGGGGTGGGGGCGGAGAAGGGCCAGGTTATGACCCTTTTTCCTAAATGTACCAAGATGGGGGATCGGACCCCCGTACCCCCCCCGTAATCCTATACATTCCATTGGACATGATGCCCGGTCTTGGGGTGGGGGGGGTCTATTTGCTATGAAACATACTGTTGACGTTGCTGCCGTTGGTCAGGACCCCGTTCATCATGTAGCTGGTGGTACCCACCATGCTATTGAGCGAATCCATCATTCCCGGGGAAACCGTGGGATGAGACGTGAGAATCCCCGTCATGGCGTTGGGGGTAAATTCCGGGACCGGCGTCCATTCCGGTCCCAGGGCGCCTCCTTGGTACTTGACGATCTTGGTACGCGCGCCCTCTTTGACCAGTTTGCCCGCCGGTTCCATCGGCAGCCGGCCCCGGTCGGCGGCGGCAAACGTGGCCCGGTCAAAGAGTTCCCCGGTGGCCTCGTTGTAGTAATATTTGACGCCTTGTACGGTGACGTCGCGGTACGCCACCGCCTGTTTCCGCACCACCGTCTTGGTCTGTACCTGGGCGTCGTCTTCCAGGGACGGATACGACATGAAATCGTTGGTTTGGGATGCCGCGCGGTTGGCCCCGAAACAGGCCTTCTTGTCGGACGCGTACAACACGCAATCCACGGAACTGGTCTTGGCCACGCCTAAAATCTGTTGACTGATACGTTGCTTCTGGAACGAAATTTCGTAGAGGGTCTCGTCCGTGGTGACCGGCCGTTGCGGGGCGGCGCGACTGAGATCGCTGTTCATCAAATTCAGATATTTCTGGTCCTTCTTCTGGGCCTCGCTAAAGACGGCCAGGTAGATGAAGACTTTGACGGTGCGCAGTTCGGGCGGCAGGTCCTCGTGGCTGCAAATGCGGCGGGCGCGGCCGACCACTTGATCCACCCGTACCATGTTCCAGTAGGGTTCCACGATGTGCACATAACGCGTGTTTTTCAAGTTGATGCCTTCGGCCCCCGCGGCGGTAATCATCAGGACGCGGATCACGTCGCCCATCGTGTTCTTCTTCCCCGCCGTATCGTACGCTTCCAGTTTCTTGGTAATACGGGGAGGTACCAGATCCCACGTCCCGTTGTACACGTTGCGAATAATCTCCTTTTCCTCCTCGGATTCCGTGCCGGTATAGAGAACATATCGGGGTTGAGAGGGCACCAGGTCGGCCGCCAGATCCCATTCCCCGTCGGACTGTTTCTTGAGCGCAAACGGCTGGAAACCGTGGACGTCCAAGACGAGGCGGAGGATGCCGATGCCTTCCAACGTGCGGAAACTGGAATAGACTAGGTGGAGACCCACATGTTTCTCATTGACAATATTGTCCAAGACGGCGGCGAACTTGGGGCTGTATTTAGGCAAATGTTCTTGGTCCAAATAGTCGGGGGAGGCGATGGCGGACAGGGCGGCCTGGATACTGGCCGCGCTAGCGGCCTCCTCGCCTTCCTGGTCGTCCGCGCCTTCCACTAAATCGTTGTCTACCGTCCCCTCGCCGCCCCCCCCTTCTTGGTCCACTTTAGACATTTCCGGTTCGGTTGCCTCCGACAACGGCGCGTTTGATTCCAGGTCGGCGGCGGCTTTAGTTGCATCGTCGTCCGGGGATCCCCCTTCTCCATTTTTTGAAGAAGACCCAATAAGGCCGGGGGCGTTGCCATATTTAGCAACCTCCGACAACGGCGCGTTTGATTCCTGGCCGGCGGCGGCTTTAGATGCACCGCCGTCCAAGGTTTCCTCTTGTCCATGTTTTGAAGGGGACCCAAGAAGGACGGGAGGGTTGCCATATTTAGCAACCTCTTGGTCGGCCGCGTTTGGTTCCTGGCCGTCGGCGGCTTTAGATGCATCGTCGTCCGGGGATCCCCCTTCTCCATTTTTTGAAGAAGACCCAATAAAGCCGGGGGCGTTGCCATATTTAGCAACCTCTTGGTCGGCCGCGTTTGGTTCCTGGCCGTCGGCGGCTTTAGATGCATCGTCGCTGGCCCCTCCCTCTTGGTCCACTTTAGACGTTTCTGTTTCCGGTTCGGTTTCCTCGGTCTCGGCCTTGCCTTCTTTAGCAGAAACCTCCGAGGAAGGTCGCCCCGGCGGTTCAGGCCAGGCAAAGTTGCAACAGGCGCGCGAGTAGATCCGATACGTGGAGGTGAATTCCCGGAAGAGTTCTTGGCCGGGGGCGGCCGCCGCCCCCTTTTTTTTCATCTTTTGCGCATTGGATTCCTTCTTTTGTTCCTCCATGCGGACGGCGGAATAGCGTTCCAGTTGGTAGTCGCTCATGTCGGTTTTCACCAATTCGTAGACGTCGCCTTGGTCCGTTTCCACCAGTTTAGGCAACAATCCCTCTTGGGGACTACGGAAGTATGAGGTGAGTCCCAGGATGCGGCGGGCAAAGACGTCGGCCTGTTTCATGGATCCCGTGTCCATGTCCACAAACATGTCCAAGAAGGCGTCCTTGTTGTCCGGCAGGCATTTGTAGAGATCCACTTTCGGCGCCACGACGACCTGGAGACCGTTGCGGCGGAGGATGTCCTTGACTTTAGCCACAAATTTGGCGTCGTCCAGGTTGCCGGTTTCGTCCAAGCACACGCCCCGGTAAGCGGGGTCCACGGCTTCCTGGCCCGCGCCGCCGTGGTGGGGCTCGCGGTCACCGACGTACTGTTGGTGCGGGGGGATCACATACTCCTCTTGGGGATTAGGATCCACGTCCATCATGCCCGGGTCGGGGCCGAGGTCCTGGGCCGGGCCCGGGGCGGTCGCCTTCTTGGTCTTCCTGGCCCCCGGGGCCGAAGGCCCCCCTTTAGTCGTTTTTCCAGGGGCGGTGGTTCCGACCCCTTCTTCCTGGGTCGGGGCCGGGGCCGGGGCCTTCTTGGTCTTCCTGGCCGCGGCGGCCTTCGGCCCCCCTTTAGTCGTTTTGGTGGAGGTGGTGGCGGTGACAGGCCCTGGTCGGCACACCCCCGTCGTGTTGTTGACAAAGCCAAACGGGTTGCGAGTCACGGTCAACCGGTTCTGACTGTATTCCACGTAATCCAGGGTCTCAAAGTTCTCGCGTTTGAACATGGCCAAGAGGGTCTCCGTCGTCACTTTAGCCGTCGTTTCCACCCCCAGCGTGAACGTCCAGGTTTTGATGTAGCCACGCAACATGTTGTACATGACCGCAATCTCGTTGGGCGTGTTGATGATGGGCGTTCCCGACAGGAACACGACCCGGGCGTCTTGGGCACTCATCAAATATTCGTATAGGAGCAAACTGACCGGGGTCGTCGCCGCCACCTTGATGCCGGTGGCCCGTTTAGGCATCCTAGACAATTGGTTGACGATGCGGTTGACCAAATTGTGGGCCTCGTCCACGATGACTACCGCGCCGTCAAACGGATTCTTGGTATAATTGTCCGTCAAATCGGCGAAAATCCGTTTCAGATTGGGCGCATTGTAGTTGATATCCAGGTATTTAGCCCGAATCATCTGGTTCAACTGGTCGTCCACCGCTTTCTGGTCTTCTTCGGACAAATCGGCAAAGGCGGTGGCCTGGGCCGGGGAGGTGGACACGCCCTGACCGCTTTCCGCGGTCATCCACGCCCCCTTCTTCTTTCGCACATAATCCAGCGGCAACGCCAGGCGGTCGGACAATTCGGCCTCCAGGTCGGGCTGGCCGACGGTGCGAACAAACGTCCACGCCTGGTTTTTCTTGTAAAGGGGGTCGCCGGCGCGTTTGAGTTCCGTGAAAAAATTCATTTTGAGGGATGCCGGGGTCATCACCACGATTTTCTTGTGCGATTTCATGCCCTCGGCAATCGTGATGGCGGCCAGCGTCTTCCCCGACCCCAAACCGTAGTATAGGAGCAGTCCGCGGTAGGGGGAATACAGGTTGAGGTAATCCCGGGCCACCCGTTGGTGCACCAAGAGTTCCAGGTCGGCGCCCTCGTCGCCCATGGTCTTCAGTTTCCCACAGGAAATGGCCTGTTCCTTGGAGGCCAGTTCTTTCATGTAGGGGTCAAAGAGGCGGTGGACGGTGTCCAAGAATCGCTGGCGGTTGCTCATGTAGTAGGGGGATGTGCGCAACACGGACCTGGATACCGTGGGTGGCGCGGCCGCCCCCTCCCCTTCTTTAGACGTCTTCTCTACCTCTGCCTCCCCCTCTTTAGACGTCTTTTCTACCTCTACCTTCTCCCCCTCCCCTTCTTTAGACGTCTTTTCTACCTCTGCCTCCGCCTCCCCCTTCTCTTCCGCCGCCTCCTCTTTAGGCGTTTCCTCGGTCGCGGTATCTCGCTTCAAGACCATCTTGACCGATTTCTTGGCGGCCTTGGATCCCTCTGTTTTCGCCGGTTTGGCTTCCTCGGCAGCCACCGGTTCCTCTGGCTTCTCCGGTTTGGATTCCTCGGCGGTCGCCGGTTCTTTAGGCGTATCCGCATCGCGATCCGTCTCGGCCATCTTGGTCGTCTCTTTGGCCACATGTCCGCGAACCGTACCACGGTTGATGCGTTCCAAGATGACGTCGCGGTCCATGTCGGTGGCAGCACGGCGGTCTTGGAACCCCACGTTGACCCGGATACCCTCTTTCAGCCGCCGGCTCGGGAAATTCCGCGCTTTTAGGCGATCCAAGATGGCTTCCATGGTAGAACCAAATAAAAATCGCCAAATACCTATACTCTATTTGGTGATTTTTTGGGGTAGATGCGTAGCGCGGTGCGTCCAATCACATCTGTTGCGTCGTGCGCACGGCCGCCTCGCACGCAATTTGTTCCGCCTTTTTCTTGATTTTATGTTGTCCTCGCCCCAGGAAGACCAGGATTTTGCCGTGCACCGACATGTGCTCGTGAATGGCCTGGAACGACGCAAACCGTTCTATCGGCAGTGCGTGTTCGTGGGTCAGCCCGTGCACACTTTGGCCTAAACACAAATACACGCCCATGCTGTACCCCGTCTCCGGTTGGTACGGCTGTATCTCCAGGTACTCGGGGGTGACCTTGAACGTCTTCTGAATCCGCACCTGCAGAATGTTCTTATAATTATCGTCGTTGCGGATCAGGTCTATCCAGTTGACGTGCTTCTCAAACACGTTTTCCAGGAAGATTTGCGCCATCTGGAATCCGGGGCCGGTCAAGAACACATTCTGAAACCAGCCGTCCTCGTCCTTGACCGGAATCTTGTTGAAATCCAGGAAAATGGCCCCCAAAAAGGCCTCAAACAGGCAGCCCAGCTTCTTCATGTTGTTGCGGGTCTGCTTTTCCTCGGCATTCTTGGACAGCACAAACCATTTATGCAGTCCCATTTCGTAGGCAATGCGTCCAATGGACTCGTTCTTGACCAGGGCGATTTTCTTCTCCGTCATGAACCCCTCGTTCTCCTTGGGAAATCGCCGGTACAGGTAGAATTTAGTGATACATTCCAGGACCCCGTCGCCCACGAATTCCAGGCGTTCGTTGGACTTGGTATACAAGGGCAAGCAGTTGGCCGGCTGCGGCATGATGACCAGATCCTTGGGCGGATGCAATTGCAAGAGGGGGGAACGCGTGTAAGACCGGTGCACGAAAGCCCGGCGGTAAAACTCGTAGTGTTGGATGGGAACGTCAATGCCGTAGTTTTTCAACAGGGCCTCCACCTCGGATTTAGGAATCATGCGGTTCAGGGAATTGTAGGGATCATAGATGTAGGTTTCCACGCCGTGGCGCATCTCCATCCGGATGTCGTCGTCGGTGTACATCTGGCGTTTGTATCCCATAGGCACATTGGGGAGACTGGGAGCATTTTGCGCATAGAGGGCCGCCGGCAAATGCGTGGACCCCCCCGGGGCACGGAGAGACGGGTCTTCTGTACAACGGTTGGAGGCGATTCCTCCAGACGTGGTAATGAGAGCAGACATGGGAGATAATGGGTAGCTGGACCAAGAGTACTATCTAGAGTTCTATTCAATTTTCTATATGGTTTGTGACTCGGCGCCCGTTATTTTGTGCGCGGTAAATATATAAACCACTTGCAAAACATGGTTCTTTCTGGATCTTGGAAAGCGAGCTATCAGAGCAGTTTAGTGAACAAAGATCAGGGCGGCGGGTCCAAGAAGGCGGGCATTCCGCCCACGGCCAACATCCCGGATTCCGTGTACAATGCGTACGTGGAGAGCGGCAACGGTCTCTTGAGCCTGGTCAACATGCGCACCAACCGGTTCAAGCGGTTCCCGAACCAGAACCTGCCGGTCAACATGGTGCACTCCCCGGGCGCCATGATGCAGTAAATCCCCCACACCCCACCCCACCCCCTGAATGAATGACATGTATAGGATCCTATACATGTGATTTTGGATTTAGACATCTTGGTCCGCGTGCAGCAAGGGCAAGGGGCGTAAAGACTTGGTGTGTTCCATGTCTAAGTGTCCGATGCATATTTACGTGGACGAACGCGAACATACCTTGTACAGTACTCTGGTGGATTTGGTGGCCTACCACCGACAGGCCGCGGCCCCGACCACGCCCGTGATCCAAGTGACCAAGAAAGTCCTGGTTTTAGGCGATATCTTGATAGAACATCCCGACGGCCGCCCCGCGCTCTTGGTGGAACGTAAAACACTGGCGGACCTGTTGTCCAGCATCCGCGATTCCCGGTACGACGAGCAGTCGTATCGTCTGGTGCACGCCTCCGGGTTCCATCCCCACAACATTGTGTATGTGATTGAAGGTGTCATGGGCCAGCTGTCTCAGCAAAAGGACCGCGACCTCGTGTACAGTGCGTCGTTTTCCCTCAACCATTACAAGGGCTTTAGCGTATTTCGGACCGCCACCGTCCTGGAAACGGCGCAGTGGTTGTGGGCAGTGACGACGAAAATCCACCGGAATGCTCAGCAGAACAAGGTGCCGCGGTACGCCGGCTCCGCCGGCGCCGCAGGTGAAGAGGGAGAACCGGTCACCGACGACGCAACCCCGACCCATGGATCCGATGCCCCGGCCCCGGCCCCGACCCCGCCCCCCTACTGTTCCGTCGTGAAAAAGGTCAAGAAGGACAATGTCACCCCCGACAACTGGGGCGAAATCGTGTTATGCCAGATCCCCAGCGTCAGCGCCGTCAGTGCCACGGCCATCTTGCAACGTTACCGTACCCTGGCCCAGCTCATGGCCGCCCTGCAGGCCGACCCCCATTGCCTGGACGGCATCACGACCGTGTCCGCCGGCAAATCCCGCAAGCTGAGTTCGGCCGTGGTGGCCAATGTGCGCAAATTCTTGGTGGACCCCGCCCCCGCCCCTGCCCCCGCCCCCGCAACCGCAACCATACCCCCCATCTCCACATAATGTATATGATCTTCGGTACGGGTCCTATTCAACCTCTAAGCAGATAATCTCACGGCAACAAGCG
>Ga0164297_10005702_pt1 | contig 10584 bp, 10 predicted proteins | sample GEODES058metaG_FD_113539 | JGI IMG/M metagenome (GOLD analysis project Ga0164297, IMG submission 113539) | Dystrophic lake water microbial communities from Trout Bog Lake, Wisconsin, USA - GEODES058 metaG | ecosystem: Environmental > Aquatic > Freshwater > Lake | place: USA: Trout Bog Lake...
ATCAGTATCGAGCGGGATGCTGCAGCTATCAAACGGAGAACAACAGCAGGGGCTAATCCAGAACTTCGCAGTAGGATTCGGCGATCTCTGCGCCGAGACCGTTGGCGATGCGGGTGGCGGCCTGCTCCACCTGCTGCATCAGGCCGGCGAGATAGTCGCGCGAGGAAGAAATGGCGGCGATGCCGATGGTGACGCGGTTCCAAACCATAGCATCGTCGAGTTCGGCAACGGAAATATTGAAGCCCTGCCGCAGTTTATCTTTCAACGAACGCACCACCTGTCGCCGGTCCTTCAGGGATTGCGCGGCTTCGATGTGAATCTCCAGCGTGAGTGCGGCGATTGGCATAGAAAGATTTTAGTCCGCGTGAAAGGGCTGCAGCTGTTCGGCACGCGGCGGCGGCGTGAAGCAACTGACAATCACGAGGAAGGCGATGGAGATGACCAGCGCGGGCAGGATGGCGGCGCGGCCAACGAGGATGGATGGCAGATGCGACTGGATGAAATTTGAATCCCACGTGAGCGTGACTAGTGTGCCGGCGGCGATGCAAGCGACGGCTCCCTGTGCGGTGGCGCGGCGCGAGAAGAAGGCCGCGAGGACGACTGGCGTAACTGCCGTGGAATAGATGGTGTAAGCGTAGAGCGCTTTCTGCAAAACCTTTTCCGTATGCATCGCCTGGTAGAGAGCCCATAGGCCGAGCAGAACAACCATCATGCGTGAGACCAGCAGGACGCTACGATTGCCGGCGCCCGGCGACATATAGCGAACGAAAACATCGTTGACAAGATTTGTAGCGGGCGAGAAGAGATAGTTGTTTGCGGTAGAAACAACTTTGGCGAAGATGGCGGCCACCAGCAACGCGCCGAGCAACTGGCCGAGTGGCGAGAGTGGCATGCCATGCAACGCGATGTACGCCAGCACTTCGCGCGGATGATCGTGAACTTCTCCGGTGGGGAAGGCTGCGGAACCGACGACGGCGAGCGCGACAATGGCCGTCTCAAGGATGGTGGTGCCAATGATCCAGCCGACTACAGCGCGTCGTGCATCGGCGGCACTGCGCGCGGAGAAAAATTTCTGATACATGCTTTGGTTGCCCATCAGTAGCAGACAGCCGGGCAGAGCAATCTCAATGGCCAGAGCCAATCCCTGATCGCCCAGCAGCGTGAAGTGCGATGCGGGCAGAGCGGCGGTGACGGCAGACCAGCCGCCGACGCGATAGAGCAGCACAGGCAAGGCCGCGAGCAATGCCACAGTGGCAAGCATGCCGATGACTACATCCATATACGCAACCGAGGACATGCCGGCGATGGCGGTGAAGACGATGACGAAGGCGGCGATGATAATTTTTCCGGCGTCGGCCGAGATGGCCGGGAAGATGAGGTGAACGATGTCTCCGCCGCCGATGAACTGGTAGCTGGCGATGGCAGTGTAGGCGAAAAGAATTGCGATGACGCCGAGTGCACGTGCGGTCTGGTTGTAACGAGCTTCAAGCAAGTCAGGAATGGTGTACTGCGCGAATTTGCGGGCGCGGGGGGCGATGAAATAAATCAGCAGCAGACCGGCCCAACCGCCGATGGCCATCCAGATGGCGAAGAAGCCATGCTGGTAGGCATTCTCTGCGCCGCCGAGCAACGAGCCGGAACCAATCCAACTGGAGAGCAGTGTGAAAACTAAAACGTAGGCGGGCAGCGAACGGCCGGCAAGGAGATAGTCGGCGCGGGTTTTTACCGTGCGCAACCGCGTGAGCGAGACGGCCAACAGAGCGATGACAACGGCTCCGATGGCCGCGGCATACAGGTAGGTGTCATGCATTCATTCAATATCTCACGCGGTGCGGGGAATATTTTTCCTGCGGCTTCCTTATTTTGCTTTCAGCGGATCGGCGGCAACGGTCCAACCCGGTGTGACTCCGTTCTTCACATTTTGCTCATGCAGCCAGGTAGTCAGCGGCTGGAAATATTCAATCATGGCAGAGGCGTCGAGGTGGTCCTCGCCGGTCATCTGCTTCAGCGTCAACTGCCAGGGTTGCGACTGGCCGGCTGCGAGCATGGTTGCCAGTTTGTCGCCGGCTTCTTTGGATCCATAGACACTGCAGCGATAGAGCGGACCGGTGTATCCCGAGGCGCGGCACATGGCGCGATAGAACTGAAACTGGTAGATGCGCGCGAGGAAGTAGCGCATGTAGGGAACGTTGTCGGCGATGTGAAATTTCGCGCCGGGATCGAAATCATTCTCCGTGCGGTCTACCGGCGGGGCAACGCCTTGATATTGTTCGCGCAACGCCCACCATGTTTTGTTGTAGTCGGCGGGCTTGATGGTTCCATCAAAAACCTGCCAGCGCCATTTGTCGATGAGCAGACCGAAGGGCAGGAAGGCAACTTTCTTCATGGCCTGACGCAGCAGCAGCGGAATATCCGCCGACTCCGGCGGCATCTGATTGATGAAGCCGAGCTGCTTCAAATACGTTGGCGTGATGGAGAGCGCGATGGAGTCGCCGATGGCCTCGTGGAACCCGTCATTGGCACCGTTGCGAAAGAGGAACGGCTGATTGCGATAGGCCATCTGGTAATAGTTGTGGCCGAGTTCGTGATGCACGGTGGTGAAGTCAGTGTCGTTGGGAAAGAGGCAGACCTTCACTCGCACATCGCGATCGCTGTCGACGTCCCACGCGCTGGCGTGGCAGACCACGTCACGGTCGCGCGGCTTGGTGAATTGCGAACGCTGCCAGAATGTATCCGGCAGTGCGGGAAAGCCAATCGACTTGTAAAAATTTTCGCCGTAGTGGACCATGCCGAGTGCATCGGTGTGGCGCGCGACGAGCAACTGGCCAATGTCATACGGCTGCTGAGTGTCAGAAGGCGTAACGATGTCGGCGATGTTGTCCCACTCCTGCGCCCACATGTTGCCCAGCAGGTGCGCGGGAATCATGCCGTCTGGGCGGCGAGCGACGTCGCCGTATTTTGCAATGAGGCGCGAGCGAACGTAGGCGTGCAGTTCTTTGTAGAAGGGCTGCAGCTGCTGATAGACGCGATCGACTTCTTCGGAAAATTGCTGCGGCGTCATGTCGTAGCCGGCGCGCCATAGCTGGCCTTCGTCTTTGTAGCCGAACTCGCGCGCGCCTTCATTCTGCAACTCCATGAAGCGCGGATAAATTGCGCGCATGGGGACGGCGATTTTGTGCCAGCCGACCCAGGTGTCAAGCAGTTCCTGCGGGTCGCGCGATTCCTGCATGGTCACCTGAACGGTATCCACGCCGACGCAGGGCTTGCCCGGCGGACAATATTTTCCTTTGCCATACATGCCGTCCAACTGCGCGCCGAGGAGGCTCATTTCTTCGAGCAGCTTTGGGTCGGTGGGCGAGCCGTTGAGCTTCAGCAGCAGGAATTCACGGGCGAGCGAGGGTGGCATCTGCAGACCGTCAAAGCGGCGCGCTGCGATGACCAGCTCATTGGTGCGTGCGAGCAGACGCGTGTCGGCCTGGGCGGCGAGAGATTCTGTGTCATCCGTGATGTAGGTTTCTTCTACCCAGTGTGCCTGTTGATCTTCATTGGTCAACTTAAGCAGATCGGCATTGGCGGTGTCGATGAATGCCTGGGCTTCGGCAACGGTCGGCGGTTTGGCAGAGGGTTTGGTTTGTGCTGGAAGCGCGATTGCGAAGGCTGCAAGGAGAGTTGCCAGGAAGAGAAAGTTACGCATGGTGTCATCAACCTCAGAAGCGAATCATATATTGATGGATAGCAATTCATTAGAAATGATACGCCTGACGCCTCAGTTTGCGCGCGGTGGGAGCACGCTTTCGAGGGCAGTGGAAATCTGCGCGGCGGTGCGGCCGGCGATGCGAATGCGTTTATTTTTTGAGTGCTCGCCGGCAGTGATGGCGATGGCAGAGCGGGGCACATTCAGCCAGTCGGAAAGAAATTCAATCAGAGATTCATTGGCGCGGCCTTCAATGGGTGGCGCGGTGAGTGCAATTTTTACGGCATCGCCAAGTTCGCCGAGAACTGCGTTGCGCCGAGCGCCGGGTTGCAGGCGGATGGCAAAAACTGCGCCGAGCGGCGAGTCGGTGATGGGAATCATGGTGCCACGCTGCGGCTGCCGAAGATGGCGGTGCCGATACGCACGCAGGTGGATCCTTCGGCGATGGCGACTTCAAAATCATGCGACATGCCCATTGAGAGATCGTCGAAGCAAAGGTGCGCGTGGCGGGCCGCCAGCGTATCGCGCAGAGTACGCAACTGGCGGAAGTAGGGACGAGCGGCTTCCACATTTTCATCCAATGGCGGTACGGTCATCAGGCCGCGCATTTGCAGCGAGCCAAGTGAGGGCAGAGCAGTGAGCAGGTCTTCGAGTTCGGCAGAGCCAGGTGCGATGCCATGCTTGGATTCTTCGTGGCTGAGTTTGATTTCCAGCAGCACGGCGAGGCGTTTGTTCAAAGCGGCGGCAGAATCATTCAGCCGGCGGGCAAGTCGCAGGGAGTCGAGCGATTGGATGCTATCGAACAGCTCGACTGCCTTGTTTGATTTATTGGATTGCAGATTGCCGATGAGAGAAAAATTTGCGCCGGTGAGTTGTTTGAGTTGCGGGGCCTTGCCGGCGAACTCCTGGACGCGATTTTCTCCGAAGTTACGCAGGCCGGCGGCATATGCTTCGAGGATGGCTTCTGCAGGATGCGTTTTAGAGACAGCCATCAGGCAGACGGAGTCGTGGCTTCGACCGGAGAGTCGACAGGCTGAGGCGATGCGGTCATGAATCCGCGCGATGTTTTCTGCGATGGGCATCTACTACGACGATACTGCACACGCGCGACGAATGGGAACAGGCAAACTGGAAGCTACAGAGTGCATCTAAACTTGAAGCCTATGTGGACAATCATTCTGCTTATCGGATCCAATATTTTTATGACGGTGGCATGGTATGGCCATCTGAAGTTTCGCAACGAGTCACTCTGGAAAGTGATTCTCATCAGTTGGGGAATCGCGTTCTTCGAGTACTGCCTGCAGGTGCCGGCCAATCGGCTGGGGTATGGAAGATTTACTCCATCGCAACTGAAGGTGATTCAGGAAGTGATTACGCTGGCGGTCTTTGGCGTATTCACGACGTATTACTTTGGCGAGCATTTGAAATGGAACCATGCGGCGGCGGGAGCCTGCCTGGTGGGCGCTGCGTTTTTTCTATTCCACAAGTTCTAAATTAATTTTCGTTGGAGTCCGCGTTGATGCGCGAGCGGGCATCGCGCAGGCGGCCGACTGCGGGCACGTGTTCGCCGGCATTGGCCAGGCCGAAACGCGGCATGTTGCCGTAGACAGTTTCATAATTGCCGGCCTGCACGCTGTAGGTTTCATGCCAGATGCCAACTGAACCGTCGCTGCCAATGCGGCGGTTGAACTCCGCCCACGCGGGAAGATGTTTTGCGTTGCGGGCATGCGCGTAGGCGTGCAGATGGTCGAAGCTGCGCCAGTACTGGGTGACCATGACGCCGCGCCAGTTCAGTGATGTTTGAAAGTGCAACAGGCCGAGTTCCGGTTGGCGCTGAAGCTCGGCCATCATGGGGCCCATGGAAGCGGCGACACTCATCCAACGGCGCACAGCAAAAAAATTGTTGATGCGCATGCCGATGAGAAAGACGATGAACGGTCCTTCAATGCGCGCGGTGTACATCCCAGGATAAATTTTTGCCATGATGCTCCCTTGCAGAATCAGTGGCCGTGGTCTTCAAGATATTTTTCTGCTTCGAGTGCGGCAGCGCAGCCGGATCCGGCCGCCGTGATGGCCTGGCGGTAGCGGCGGTCCTGCACATCGCCCGCGGCAAAGACGCCGGGAACAATCTGACCGTTGAGTGTGGTGAAGACATTGTTGGTGGTCTTCACATAGCCGTCTTCGTCGAGATCAATCTGCCCGGCGAACATCTTCGCGTTCGGCTCATGTCCGATGCCGAGAAACATTCCTGAGAGCGGCAGGACGGTTTCGCAATTGTTGACGGTGTTGCGAAGGCGCAGGCCCTTCACTTCCTTTTCTTCCACGCCGAGAACTTCTTCCACCGCAGTGTTGGTATGCAGTTCAATCTTGGGATGGGCGATGGCGCGCTCGAGCATGATTTTGGATGCGCGGAATTGTTCGCGACGGTGGATGAGGTTCACCTTGCTGGCGAAGCGGGTGAGAAAGAGCGCCTCTTCCATGGCGGAGTCTCCGCCGCCGATGACGGCAATTTCTTTGCCGCTGAAAAAGAAACCATCGCAGGTGGCGCAGCTCGAAACGCCGTGGCCGATGAGCGCCTGCTCCGAAGGCAGACCGAGCCAACGCGCGCTGGCACCGCTGGCGATGATGAGTGTGCGTGTGCGCAGGGTCTCACCGCCGATGTTGAGCGTGTAGGGATATTTCGAAAGGTCGGCGGAGGCCAGATGGGCCATACGCAACTCGGCGCCGAAGCGCGTGGCCTGCTGCTTCATGTTGTCAATCAGCTCAGGGCCCTGAATACCTTCAGGCCAGCCGGGAAAATTTTCCACCAGCGTGGTGATGGAAAGCTGCCCGCCGGGTTCATGGCCTTCGAGAACGAGAGGCTTCAGGTTGGCGCGCGCGGTGTAAATGGCGGCGGTGAGTCCGGCACAGCCGGAGCCGAGGATGACGGTGTCGCGTATTTGAGTATTCGTGTCTGCCATATTTGCCAATCTGTGGAACGAGTTAATTGTACCGGGGAATGCGCGGCAGGATTGCCGGTGTGGTTGTGCGAAAGTTGTCCCTATTTGGGATGCAGAAATAGGTCAAATGGATTCAAAGCCTGCAGGTTTGGCGCGGAGTTGCCGAAATTGTAGATGTGAATTGTAAGCAGAGATACGGCGGAGTGCGAGTGGCTGGAATGGCCTGGCTGCTGCTTGCGGGATGCCAGACGTATGCGGCGACGCTGCAGTTTGAGCCGGCAAGTGGCTCTCCGCAACCGGCAGCCAGTACGACTGCATTGCTGCAACAGATGGAAGCGCAGTCGGGGCGAATATTTTTGGGGACCGTGACGAGCATTCGTCTGGCAGGCGCGGCGGAAAATGCGGCAGTCCCCGAGTGGCCGGATGGTTCGCGTGTGGTGGAAATCACCATTGCTGTGGAAGAGTGTGTTGCCGGTTGCAAGGCTGGCAGTGTGGTGATGCGCGAGTGGGCGTCGATGTGGCGCGGACGGCCGCATCGCTATGTTGTGGGGCAGCGCGCGGTGTGGATATTGTATCCGGAAAATGCTGCGGGTGTTACATCACCAGTGCGGGGAATGCTGGGCGTGTTGCCGGTGCGGATTGCGACGACATCAACTGCTGGATCCAAGGTTGCGAAGCAGAATGTTGATTTGCGATGGGTGCAGTCGCAGGTGCTGCGCGCTATGCCGAATCAAAGTACAGCTGCTGGAGCGGCGGTGCATCCGCAGAGTTCAGTGATAACGACGCGCAGTGAATCTACAACTACAACAGTGACGGCAATAAGTTCCATGGAACCGATGAATCAGCCGATGGCGCCCTTGAGTGTGGTGATGGGGGTGTTGCATGCAAATGCATCTGCGAATGCGACGCAGCGTTAGTTTGGTGGTGTGGTTGACGCTGTGCGTGGGTACGGCCTGCGCCGGCGGACCGCGTTGGGTGCAGGGCAGCGCAGCGCCGAGTCCGGGCACACCGATTACCTGGGGCAATGGCGGCGTTGTTGATTACTACACCGATCTGGGCAACCTGAGCGCGACGGTAAATAACTCAGCGGCGAATGCCATGGTGGCGGCTGCGTTTGCGCCGTGGAATGCGGTCACGTATTCGACAGTGAATCTTCAGCCTGCGGGAGTGTTGAACGAAAATGTCAGTGGCAACAACGTCTATATCGATTCCAGCAGTGGCACGCCGGTGGTTGCGTGGCCCGCGGATGCAGACGGGAGTTACACGGCGAAACCACTGGCGGTGATCTACGACGAAGACGGATCCATCATTGACCTGCTGCTGGGAACTGGCGCGAGCAGCCCGCTGAGTTGTAATCAAAATGGCGTGCTGGAAGATGTGGACAATGTAAGTTCGGCGGGTGTGATTCAACATGCGCGGCTGATTTTGAACGGCCGCTGCGCCGGGTCTTCTGTGCAGATGCAGCAGATGCAATACGAATTGATGCGCATGGCCGGGCGGATTCTTGGCCTGGACTGGTCGCAGACCAATGACGATGTCTTCACGGACAATCCGCTGCCGACGTATGTGGAAGAAGAGTATTGGCCGGTAATGCATCCGATGGACATTCTCTGCGGGCCGTACACATTTCAATGCATGGTGAATCCGTTCACATTGCGCATGGATGATGCAGCGGCGTTGGGCCGGTTGTATCCGGTGACTACGGCGAACCTTGCCGCGAACCCGGGCAAGAGTACGCTGGCCAATGCTTCGATGAATCTCTACGGCGATTTAAATTTCCCCAGCGGCCAGGGCATGCAGGGCGTGAATGTGCTGGTTCGCGAAGCGCTGCCGTACCAGGCAACGGTAACGCCAACGGTGCAGGCAATGGTTTCCGGCGTCAGCGGCTATGCGTACACCGGCGACTTCGGCAATCCGGTGGGCGGCTTTGTGAGTGCCGATGGAGCTGCGCTGCCGACATTTGGAACGAGCAATTCGTATTACGAGGGGCAATTTAATCTGCAGGGGTATGTGCCGAATCCGCCGGCGGCAATCGGGTGGGACATCGCTGTACTTTTCTTTGAACCCATCAATCCGTTGTATGTGGGGGAGTATTCGGTGGGGCCGTATACGGTGAATACTGTGATGCCGGCGGGAACGATGCCGACGGCACAGGTTCCGTTTGCCGTGGCGGGGCGATGGCAGGGCCTGAACGTGGTGACGGTGAGCGACGCGCCAGATGATTCCAGCATGGGTGCGGGCAGCAGTTGGGCGCAGCCACAGATAGTGGCTAGCAACGGTTGGTGGAATGGCAGATTGGGCACTCCGCAGGAGACGGCGTGGTACAGCTTGAATCTGCAGGCCAACAGAACGTTTACCGTGGAAGTAAATTCGCTGGATGAAAACGGTAACGACTCCGCCAACAAATTAATGCCGTCGATTGGGTTATGGAATGCGACGGATGCAGAAAATGCCTCGCCGGAATGGAGCACGACGGCCTTCAACGGATTAGAGCCGTGGGCAACTTCGCTGGTGGCAGAGACGAGCAGCGCGGAAACAATGCGGCTGGCGATTGCAGATGAACGTGGTGCCGGTCGACCGGACTTTAATTATCAGGCGCGAGTGTTGTATGCCGACAATCTACAGCCGACGATGGTTGCGACGGCCGGCGGCGCAGTAACTATCAACGGCATGGGATTTCGCGCAGGGAATGAAGTGCAGATTGGCGGCGTGAAGGCGACGGTGTTGTCTGTGACAGACTCACAGATTGTGGTGCAGGCGCCGGCGTTGAGTTCGTTGGGCGGCGTGAGTGCCGGCACGGCGGTGGATGTTGAAGTGAGTGATGCGACGACTGGCGGGGTGGCAATTATTTCCGGCGGGTTGACGTATGTGGCCAATAGCAGTTCGGGCAGCAACGGCAGCGAAGAGTTCATCACGGTGAGCGGCGGTGGGCAGCAGATTAGCGAGTCGCAAAGTTTTGTGCCGGTGGTATTGCAGCTAATTTCCGGCACGGGCGTGCCCATTTCGGGAACTGCCATTCAGGTGTCGCAATCGATTTATGGATGGCAGGAACCGTGTAGCGGGCCGGGGCGTTGTGCGACTCCGCCGCTGCTGAAATCGGGCAGCACATCATTCACAACGGATGGCAGTGGAAAAGTGAGCATACCGGTGCTGCAGATGGCGAACACTGCGGAGTCGACCACGATGGTGGCGACGGCTGGAACTGCGGCGACAACCCAGCTTACGGTGACAAAAAATCCATAAGGTCAGTCGTTTCATTGCATAAAACCCTGTGATGCAACTCACATCGCGTCGTTATCTCCGCGTGAAAGAATAAAGCCACAGGCGGATATTGATATGGCAAACGCAACGAAATCTGCGCGCAAACGGGTTGTCATCATCGGCGGTGGCTTTGCAGGAATCCACGCAGCGTTGGCGCTGGCGGAACAGCCAGTGGAAATTACGCTGGTGGATAGAAGCAATCACCACACCTTCCAGCCGCTGTTGTATCAGGTGGCGCTGGCCGTGCTTTCTCCGGGCGATATCGCACAGCCGATTCGCAGCATTCTCAGTTCGCAACCCAATGCGCGCGTGTTGATGGACGAGGCCACGGGCTTTGATCTGGAAGCGCGCAAAGTGATTCTCGGTTCAGGAAATTCTCTGGAGTATGACTGGCTGCTGGTGGCAACCGGCGTGACGCACAGCTACTTTGGCCACGACGAATGGGCAGAGATTGCGCCCGGCCTGAAGAGTATTGAGGATGCGGTGGAGATTCGTCGCCGTGTGCTGCTGGCTTTTGAACTGGCTGAGCGCGAGGCGCTCGAGACCGGCAACCATCCTGAGTTGAACTTTGTCGTCATCGGCGGCGGACCCACCGGCGTGGAACTGGCCGGAGCCATTTCCGATACGGCGCGGCTCTACATGAAAAACAATTTTCATTACATCGATCCATCCCGCGCACGCGTGATGTTG
>Ga0164297_10005703_pt1 | contig 10581 bp, 14 predicted proteins | sample GEODES058metaG_FD_113539 | JGI IMG/M metagenome (GOLD analysis project Ga0164297, IMG submission 113539) | Dystrophic lake water microbial communities from Trout Bog Lake, Wisconsin, USA - GEODES058 metaG | ecosystem: Environmental > Aquatic > Freshwater > Lake | place: USA: Trout Bog Lake...
CGCGCTACCCGATGAGATCGTGGCGGCAAAGGGGATGTGATGCGCTATCGGTTGACCACCGCGGGCGACGGCATGAGCACGGCCGAGCGGCTGATGATCGAAAACCTGATCGCCTGGCGGGTCATCGCCGCGTTCGGACTGGGCATCGCCTTCTGTTACTGGCTGGAGGGCACGCTGACGGACGTCGGTCTGTCGTCGTGGGAAGCAGAGTTCGCCGTGTTCATGACGATCAACGCGACCCTGTTCGCTACGTGCCTGCGATCGTGGCGCCGCTCGATCTTCGTCCTGGCGCCGCGCGGTTGGCGGCGCGGGACCAAGGCGCGGATCGCCATCCTGGCTTTTGTATTCCACTTCAGCCTGCTGGCGTTCATGCCGCTCAACATCCAGCTGTCGGCCGCACTGTGGGTCGCCTGGTACAAATTCAACTTTATCGATCTGAAACGCTAGAGCGTCGCGCCGATCTCTCGCGCGGCCAGGTCGGGATCTTCCGCAGCAGTAATCGGGCGGCCGACGACCAGGATCGACGCGCCGGCATCGAGCGCCGCGCGGGGGGTGACCACGCGCTTCTGGTCGCCGACGACGCCGTTTGCCGGCCGCACGCCTGGCACGACGAAGAATCCCTTGGGCCAATGCTTGTGCGCCGCCGCCACTTCATCGCCCGAACACACGATCCCATCGAGCCCGGCATCCATCGCCAGGTCGGTCAGGCGCAGCACCTGGTCGTGTGCGCTGCCTTCGATCCCCGTCGTCCGCAAATCGTTCTCGTCGAGGCTGGTCAGCATCGTTACCGCGACCACCTTCGTGCCGAGCGGCGCGGCGGCCTTGGCATCTTCCAGCATCGCGCGGCCGCCGGCGCCATGGACGGTCAGCACCGCGGGATCGAGCCCGCGCAACGCCTGCACGGCCTTGCCGACGGTATTGGGAATGTCGTGAAGCTTGAGGTCGAGGAAGACCGGCAGGCCCAAGTCGTGCATTTCCTGCACACCGTGCCGGCCGTTTGCCATGAAGAATTCCAGGCCCAGCTTGATCCCGCCGACATGATGGCGAACGCGGTTGGCGATCGCCTTGGCGCGGTCGATATCGGGCGTGTCGAGCGCGACGAAGATGCGACTGGTCATGGTGCGAGCGGCAGCGTCGATTGGGCGGGGACGGGGCCGGTCGACATCGGCACGGGCGTCGCGACCGGTTCGACGACGGTAACCGGCGGCACAGGCTTCAAGTCGGCGATGACTCGCTCGGCGGTGTTGAGCCGCTGCGCCAGTCGCCAGCGCTGCGTGCGGAAATAGAGATAGGTCGGCAACCACCCGAGCAGGAACGTCAGCAGCATCAGGAACGGCAGGTTCACTTCGGCGACCAGCCCGCCCCACAGGTTGATCGTCACCCAGGTCCAATTGCCGAAGGTGAAGATCGCCGCGACGAACGCCAGCAAGCACCACAGCAGGATCTTGAGGAATTGCATATTGGGGGGGAGGCTAGCGGGGTAGGGGGCGTTTGGCCAGCCTGCTTCCTAACGCCCGCCCTGGTGAAGGGAGTGGCTAGCCGACTTCCTTGCGCAGCGCGTCGATCAGTCCCGGCACCGCGGTCAGCCGTGCTTCCTCGTCGTCGAGGATCGCATGAAACGCCTGGCGCTTGATCGCGGCGACTCGGCCCGGCTTCATGCGGGCGCGCGGCGGCAGAGCGGAGACGACGATGTCGATCATCCGCTCCGCACCGTGCAGACGGCCCCAGAGATAATCGTTTTCGCGGTAGGCGCGGCTGAAGAAGGCGCCGAAATCGTTGAATTGAATGCCCTTCAACGTCGCCTCCGCGCCGCCCTGACGGATCGACCCGGCGTCTTCGGGCGAGATGCGGTCGACCTTGATCGGGTCGAACTCGTCGAGCCCTTCGCCCTGCAGCAGCGGCAAGGTCGCCACGTCGAAGAACGGGAAGCCGAGATACGCGAACAGCAACGGGCGTTTGACGCTTTTCGTCATGCCGTCGAACGCCGCCGCCAGCTTGACGTCGGTGGCATCGTCCAGTGTTCGCAGGTCGAGCGAGTCGGCGAGCGCGTCGAGCACCGGCTGAGCATCGGTGCGCAGCGACCGGACGGCGCGGCGCAACTTGGCGTGGACGTCGGTGCGCTTGGCCTCGAGATAGCCGGACAGCGCGTCGTAGATCGCTTCGCGGGCGGCGGCGAGTTCGGTTTCGCTCAATTCGCCCTCGAGCTCGGCGAGCCGCCGTGCGACCAGCCGCAAGCGGCGGATGCGGAAACCGAGGTCGAACGAGCGCAGGAACAGGATCGCTGCGGGACTGGCCTTGCCGGCGAAGGTCAGGCCGCCGTCCATCGCCTGGACCGCTTCCTCGATCGTGCGGCGGATCCGGTGCAGCCGTTCGGGCGCGAGCTCGCCGCCGACCGAATGGAGCAGATTGGCGATCAGGTCGACGACGCCCGCGACCTTCAGGTGACCATAAGCGGCATAGCCGAACCCCGACTTGGCCGCCGCCGCATTCTGCGCCTTCGCGCGCCACGCTCCGAGTCGTGCCGGCGTGGGGGAATCGAGGAACAGCGTGTAGCCGAACAAGGATTCGATCTGCGCCTCGACCTCCGGCCGGATCGACCGCGTGATCGCGCGCATTCGGTCGATCCTTTCGCTGCGTTCGCGGATCGCCTCCAGGTTGTCGCGGATCGGTTGCTGGCGCGGAATTTCCGAGATGGCACCGATGATCGTCTGGAAGAAGCCGGGCGTGGTCGCGGCCGTCGCGCCGAACTGGAAACTCGCCCCGGGCGAAGGATCGATATAGACGAAGCGTCGGTCGATCTCGCGCTTGGCGGGACGCTCGCGCAGCGCATCCATCGCCGGCCGGAACGGCGCGTTGACCAAGACCGACCCGTCGATCAGCACTGCACCCTCGACGGCATTGACCGCCGATTGGCGTGGCAGTGCGCGTTCCAGGAAGTCGCTCCGCGTCGGCCAGGACAGGTTGCGCTGTTCGAGCACGCGGTCGAGCTCGCCGACCGAAAACGGCGGGAAGGCGCCAGGAAAGCTCGATGTCGCGCGCGCGGCGAAGGTCAGTTCGGCGGGATCGGCGAAGGCGCCGGTGCCATGGTCGCTGAACGGGATGATCAGGCGATGCTCGGTTTCGACGACTTCGGCCGGCGAATGCAGTTGGAGCCGTTCGGGATGACCGCGAAAGTCGGTGACGGTGACGAACAGGTCAAGCGGCTGGCCGCCCGGCAGCAATCGTCCGTCGCCGCCCGCCGCGTGCATCGCTTCCAGCGCGTCGAGGATCAGGTTGGAGAAGCGCTCGCCCCCGAACGGCGGCTCGAACCAGCGCGAGCGGACGAAGTGCGCGAGCTTCGTTTTCACCTCGGCCCGCGCACCCGCCTCGACGAGTTCGTCAATCCTGGCTGCGCCGCGCTTTTGCGCCATCCAGGCGATCGGCCGCGCCCATTGCTTGGTCCAGAGGTGACGGGGCGCCTGGGTGGGATCGATCAGCGCTTCGATATCGGCAGAATCGAGCCACAGCTGAGTCAACGGCTCCAGGCTTTGCCCGGTGGCGATCGCCTGGCTCAGGAACACGCCGTTGATCCCGCCCGCGCTGGCCCCGGCGATGATGTCGGGCAGCACGCGGAGCCGCAGGTCGGCTTCGGCTGCGATCTCCCCCAGCAGATCGTGATAGACGCGTTCCGTGGGATGCAGTGCGGGCGGCTCGTCGGCATGGAATGCTCGCGATGCGCGCGCCAACCGCCAGATCTCCTTGGTGATGCCGTGCATGTAGACCGCCAGGCTGATCCCGCCGTAGCAGACCAGCGCCATGCGCAGTTCCTTCTCGCGCCTCACGCAGTCTCGATCCGCGCCCAGATGGGGAGGTGATCGGACGCGGTGCGCGCCGATGGCGACTGATGCACCCCGCAGTCGACGATGCGCAGATCGGTCGAGGTCATGATCCGGTCGAGCCGCCCGACCGGCCGCCGCGCGTGGAAACTCGGGCCGGTCGCGGCAATCGTGAACTGTTTCGCGAAGTCCTTGAGGCACCCGGAATGGCGCGTCCATTCGTTCAGGTCGCCCATCATCACCGTCGGCAAGTGTTCGGTGCTGGCCGCCAGGTGCGCCAGGATCGCATCGGCTTGTCGCCGTCGCATCAGGCCCGACAGGTCGAGGTGCATGCCGACGATCCGCACTCGTTCACCGCCTATCCGGAAATCCGCCATCACCGCGCCGCGCGGCTCCAGCGTCGGCAGGTGGATCGCCTCGCAATCCGTGATCTGCGCCTCCTTGCGCACCAGCAGGACATTGCCGTGCCAGCCCGACGAATGCTCGCGCTTGCCGAACGGCACGGCCTTCCACGGCGAGTGATCCTCCAGGTGATGCGGCGCCAGGATCGCGGCGCGCCGCCCGAACCGGCGATCGGCTTCCTGCAGGGCGATGACGTCGGCGTCGATCTCGCGCAGCACCTGCAGGATGCGGTCGGGACTGCGGATGCGGTCGGTGCCGATCCCCTTGCGGATGTTATAGCTCGCGACCTTGATCATGTGAGGGTGCGTAACGCCTTCCGCGGTGTGCGGGTTGCACCTAAGCCGAGTAAGGGAGGCTGGGCAATGACCGACTCGTCGATTGCCGACGTCGCTCGCGTGCGTGGCGTGCTGATCGGCGCCGCGCGCGAGGGGCGGGCGATAAGCTATGCGGAGCTGCTCGGCGCGCTGGGCCATCGTTTCACCAGGCCGAAGATGCGCGCGTTGTGCAGGACGCTCGACGTTATCGACGCCGCCGCGATCCCGGCGGGTGAACCCGAACTCGCGGTGCTGGTCGTGCGCGAATCGGATCGGTTGCCGGGCCAGGGCTGGTGGGGTGGCGCGCGCGCCTTCGTGCTCGGCTATGACGGGCCGTGGACGGGACCGCGCGCGATGGCACTGGTGCGCGCGCAACAGCAACTAGCGTTCGACTATTGGCGGGAACGCTAACCGGCTTTCGGGGCGGCGGGCCTGACCATGCGATACAGGCGATACGCCAGGAAAGCGGTCACCGCGAACCCGGCGATCGCCCAGCTTGCATTGCCGAGCAGTTCGGCGACGGCCTGGATGCGATCGCTGAACAGGAAGCCGAGCCCGCCGTAGAGCGCGACCCACAGCATCTCGCCGATCACGCCCCACAATAGGAAGCGCGGCCAGGGATAGTCGCTGAGCCCGCTCGTCAGGTTGATCCACGGTCCCAGCGCGCCGACCAGCCAGCGGCTGAAGAACACCCCGGCGCCCGACCATTTGCGCGCGAACGTCTCCGCCGCCGCCACCTTGTCTGCGCCGCCGAACCTGGCCGTCATGCGATCGACCAGCCGCGACCCGCCGAAGCGGCCGATCGCATAGCCGATCTGGTCGCCGATCACTGCCGCGGCGACCGCGGCCAGCGCGGCCTGTACCGGGTCGATCTCGCCTTGCGCGGCGACCGATCCGGCGAACAGCACCGTCAGCGAACTCGGCAACGGCACGCCGACCGACGCGGCGAGCAGGATCACGGACAGACCAAGGATGCCCCAGTCGGCGAACAGCGCGAGGAGCGTCTCGCTCACCGTCCGGCGCCCGCACGGCGCGGCGGTGGTCCGGGGGGCGGATACGGTGGCCGCGCATGGACGATCGCCTCGTCGAGCTTCGCCTTCAGCGCGGTGAACGTCGTGCCCTGCGCCGCGGCGATGCGTCGCAAGGGGCGACGGTCCGGCGGCGGGCCGTAGGGCAAGCCGATCGCTTTCTCCAGCACATGCGGCGGCAAGTGATACGAGTGCGCGACGAAGCCGACCGTCATCCAGGGCTGGATCGGCTCGTCGGCGTGGATACTGAAATAGACGTAATCGCGGAACGATCGGACGCTCAAATAGGCGGTGGCGGTCGCCACGCCGATCAGGGCGATCAGCAACAGCCAGAAGGTGGCCGGTCGGTTGCGGGCGCTCATACCGGTTTTTCCTTCGTCCAGTTGACCGGCGGCGCCGCGGCGAAGCCGCGTCGTCGGTCCTCGCTGGCGCGAGGCCGGCCGTGCTTTTCGTTAAACGCGATTTAGCTCTGCTAAATCGCTACGAAAAGCTGGTGCCGGTTGCAGGAATCGAACCCGCGACCTTCGGTTTACAAAACCGCTGCTCTACCAGCTGAGCTAAACCGGCACGGCCGCCCCAATGCGTCAGCCGACGCCAAACGTCCAGCCTTCGGTGCGTGCGATCTCCGGCGTGAGGCCGGCGGGTGCCCATAATCCGGGTCGATGCACGTTGGCGCGCAACCATGCGGCGGCGAGGATCGCGTCGGTAGAATGATCGTCGTAGCGGGCGAGCGGTGCATGGGGACGCGATCCGATCGCCGTCAGTGCATCGTCGAGCGCCTGGGGCGTCCGCAACTTGCTCAAGCCCTTGCGCACGCCCGCGGCGCGCGCGGCGATCGCCGTGTAGATTTCGACGATCGTCATCCCCGACGCCGGCACCGGGTCGAACGGCCACACCGCGGCGCGCCCGTCGAGATGGTGGAGCAGGCGCATTCCGGCAAAGCTCGCCTTCGCCACCTGTGCCGCGCCGATCGCGTCATAGACGGTGGTCGTCTTGCCGAACCCCTTTGCGTTATGGACTGCCTCCGCGCGGCGGAAATGCAGGAAGTCCGCCTTCGTCCCGTCGGCGATGCCGAGATAGAAATGCGTGCCGCGCCGGCGGTCGAGGAACGACGCCGCGCCCAGATCCTCGTCCGGACTGTTGGCATCGACATAGGCCCAGAACGACTTCGCATCGGTCTGCGTGCTTTCGCCGGGCAGATAAGCACCGCGTTCGACGAACGGCGCGCAGAAACTCATGTCGAACCCGACCAGCATCGGCGCGGCGCGGTGCGCGAGTAGCCAGTCGAGGATTGCGGTGCGCGACCATAGGCCATCGGGCGGGGCGACCAGGACCGGGGCGGCATCGCCGATATCGCAGACCGCCAACGCAATGCCCGGGTGCTTGCGCCCCTTCGCCCCCGACCAGTCGATCGCGGCGAACCGGGTAAAATGATCAGGGACGCGCGCCAAACGCCGTCCGCTGCGCTTTCGACGCCTTGTCCCACCATGCGCGCGTGATGACCGTTCGCACGCGATCCGGATCGGCCGCGTCATAGCGCACGAGCAGTCCCGGCCAGCCTTCGTAATGCGCGGTCTGCCAGAACGTCGCGGGGTCGGTGTTGAGCAGAACGGCCTTTTCGTGGTGCGGGCTCGGCACGTGGAAGCGGTCGGGCTCGCGCCCTGCCGAAACGAATGCCTTATTGTTCACCTTCGGGCATAACGCGCCGTAGAAGCTCTCCATCGATGTGTCGGGCAGCGTCAGCGCGAACGCCACCACCCGATCCCAAGTGTCGAGAGGCTCGCTCACCCTACAACCGTCATTCCCGCGAAAGCGGGGACCCATCTCCCGGCATCACCCCGATCACGACCGTGGCGAAATCGGCAACGGTCGAAGCTGGATCCCCGCTTTTGCGGGGATGACATAGAGTTATTTGGCATTCCGCAGCCGGTCCCAATAGTCCAGCCGCTCGCGAATGCGCTTCTCGAACCCGCGGTCGGTCGGGGCGTAGAAGGTCTGCGGCGCCATCTCTTCCGGCCAGTAATTGTCGCCCGAAAAGCCATGTTCGGTATCGGGGTCGTAGGTATAGCCCTTGCCATAGCCGATATCCTTCATCAGCTTCGTCGGCGCATTGAGGATGTTCTGCGGGGGCATCAGCGAACCGGTCTCGCGTGCCGATTTCCACGCCGCGCCCATTGCCTTGTAGCTCGACACCGATTTGGGTGCGGTCGCGAGGTAGAGGCACGCCTGGACCAGCGCGAGTTCGCCCTCCGGCGAGCCGAGGAAGTCGTAGGTATCCTTGGCCGCGATGCACTGGACCAGAGCATTGGGATCGGCGAGCCCGATATCTTCGATCGCCATCCGCACCAGCCGGCGCAGCACGTAGAGCGGTTCCTCGCCCGCGGTCAGCATCCGCGCAAGGTAATAGAGCGCCGCCTGCGGGTCGCTGCCGCGCACCGATTTATGCAAGGCGCTGATGATGTTGTAATGCCCCTCGCGATCCTTGTCGTAGACTGCGACGCGACGTTGCAGGAACTGGCCGAGCCCGGCAGGGTCGAGCGGTTCGGGCAGGTCGACCGAGAACAGGGTTTCCGCCTGGTTGAGCAGGAAGCGGCCGTCGCCGTCGGCGCTTGCCACCATCGCGTCGCGCGCCTCTGGGGTGAGGGGGAGGGGGCGGCCCTCCAATTCCTCGGCACGGTCGAGCAATTTGGTCAGCGCGGCATGGTCGAGGCGGTGTAGGATCAGCACCTGCGCGCGGCTGAGCACGGCAGCGTTCAGTTCGAAACTGGGATTTTCGGTCGTTGCGCCGACCAACGTCACCGTGCCGTCTTCGACATAAGGCAGGAAACCGTCCTGTTGCGCGCGATTGAAGCGGTGGATTTCGTCCACGAACAGCAAGGTTCGCTTGCCGATACGGGCATGCTCGCGCGCCTCGGCAAAGGCCTTCTTGAGGTCGGCGACGCCGGAGAACACCGCACTGATCGCGACGAAGCGCAAGTCCACCGCGTCGGCCAGCAGCCGCGCGATCGTCGTCTTGCCGGTGCCGGGCGGTCCCCACAGGATCATCGACGACAATTTCCCCGCCGCAACCATCCGCCCGATCGCCCCGTCCGGGCCGGTCAGATGCTCCTGACCGACCACGTCCGCCAGCTTTTGCGGGCGCAATTTGTCCGCGAGCGGGGCGTTCTCGTGGATCGTGTCGGGAGCGGCTTCGGGTTCGAAACCGGCGAAGAGGTCAGCCATGTCGGGAAGATAGGCTGCCTTCCGCACAATTCCCACCCATCGCCGTGTTCCTGCGAAAGCAGGAACCCAGAACCAACAGCCCTGTCGCTCGTGACCCTGGGCTCCTGCTTTCGCAGGAGCACGCCCTTTTTAAAAATACTATAAGATATATCTTGACTCAATCGATTGGCGATATATCTTAGAGCCATCGTGATACAGAAAGGACTTCCACGAATGTTCGTATATTTTGAGAAAGGCGGCCGCGGTTGCCATCCCGGCCAGGGCGGTTTCGGCCGTCACGGCATGCGCGGCGGCTGGGGGCATCCTGCCCGCCATTGGGGCGGCCGCGGTGAGCGTGGCGGACGCGGCGAGGGTCGTGCGCGCCGGATGTTCGACGGCGGCGAATTGCGGCTCGTGCTGCTCAAGCTGATCGCCGACGAGCCGCGCCATGGCTATGACCTGATCCGTGAGATCGAGAGCCTGACCGGCGGCGCCTATGCCCCGAGCCCCGGCGTCGTCTACCCGACGCTGACCATGCTCGACGACATGGACTTCATCGCGCAACAGCAGAGCGAGGGCGCCAAGAAGGCGTTCGCGATCACCGATGCCGGCACCGCCGAGCTCGATGCCAACCGGGAACTGGTCGACACGCTGTTCGCCCGCCTGACGCAGCTTGGCCAGGAACGCGACAAGACCGACGTCAAGTCGGTGCGGCGCGCGATGGGTAACTTGCGCGAGGTACTGATGAACCGCCTGAGCACGGGCGATTTCGACGACAGCATGCTGCACGACGCGGTCGCGCTGATCGACGAGGCCGCGCAGAAGATCGAGCGGCTGTAACCCTTGTGAGCGGGATCACCCGTCTCCAGATCCTTCGCCGGCGGCTGGGCATCGACCCGGCCGCCGGTCCTTTAGCGAAAGCGCCCCATGACGATTTCCTCGACCGCGCGCGTGCCGACCGCGAGCGCCAGCAAATACCTCCAGCAGTTGTGCAAGCATTGGCAGCACAACCTGACCGTTGAATTCACCGCCGACCACGGCACCGTCGTTTTCCCGAAGGACGCCCGCGGCGCCGACTGGCCGGCAGATGCGCTCGTCACGTTCGATGCCGGCGCCGACGCGCTCGACGTGCGGATCGACGCGAGCGTCGCAGCGCAGCTCGACGGATTGAAGGGCGCGGTTGCCCGCCACCTCGACCGCTTCGCCTTTCGCGAAGCGCCGCTGACCTTCGACTGGCAGCCGGCCTGAGCGATCAGGCCGAATGCTGGGCGATGATCGCGGCGATCTCCTCCATCTTGCCGACGACGAGCAGCGAGTCGCCACCGACCATGCCGATCTTGGTCTGACCGTTCTCGTCGTTGCGCAGATAGGCGACGTTGTGCAGCGCGACCATATAGTCGCCGCCGCGCGAATGAATCTTGACGAGTTGCATTGCAATTTCTCCGAAGCTGGATCGCGATCTAGCAGCGGAGGTTGAGGGGCGCGTTAACGCCGCGTCTTATGCGCCGGCGTAGCGTTCCGCCGTTGCGCGGATCAAGGCGATCATGTTGGGGATGCCCTGCGTCCGGTTCGAGCTGAGCTGGTTGCGCAGGTCGAACGGAGCCAGCGCGGCGTCGACGTCGGTCGCCAGGATGTCGGCGGGCTGGCGGTCCTGAACCGCGGTCAGCACCAACGCGATAATGCCCTTGGTGATCGCGGCGTTGCTGTCGGCGAGGAAGTGGAGCGATCCGTCGTCGCGGCGGGTGGGGTAGACCCAGACCGAGGCGGAGCAGCCGCGGACGAGCGTGGCGTCGGTTTTGAGCAGTTCCGGCATGTCCTCGA
>Ga0164297_10005704_pt1 | contig 10580 bp, 9 predicted proteins | sample GEODES058metaG_FD_113539 | JGI IMG/M metagenome (GOLD analysis project Ga0164297, IMG submission 113539) | Dystrophic lake water microbial communities from Trout Bog Lake, Wisconsin, USA - GEODES058 metaG | ecosystem: Environmental > Aquatic > Freshwater > Lake | place: USA: Trout Bog Lake...
CTACCTTATAGCGACATTGCCATACTTGACTATGCTCGCGTTGGTACAAGGTTAGGTTACGGTGGATCAGTTGATGTGTGGTTTCTTTCTTGGTTGTCATACTACTACTTTAGCTTCTGACCAAGGGCTAGGACAACCTGATTGGAGGAAAAACAGGGGTCGATTTAGCCAAAAGAAAGTGTGACTAGTTGTGGGGGGGAATGGGGAGTTATGGTGGTAAGCGTTACTTAAAGTAACGCTCAAAAGAAAAACCCCCACCATTTCTAGTGAGGGTTTATTTCTGGTGGGCCGTCAGGGACTTGAACCCCGGACCAAAGGATTCCGATTGGTGTGAGTTTCCCCACTCTCTGGACTATGCCTTCAACATATGCATTACAACATTTGCACTTAGGCGGGCGCCGTCTAGTCTCTACACCTTCAACTGATAAACATCATCAGAAGCTTGGCTCGGCATTGCCTTATGTAACTATTGTAATAATCACACTTAGGTTTCACCGAATTTGACGCCATTCACACAGCGACTTTCGTCATCTGGTGCACAATTTTCTATGAGAGCAGATAATCTAAATAGAACTCCATAGTATGGAATTCTAAAAGTGGTCATTGCTGGTGAATAAGTAAATGTGCAGGCTTCAGTTAATCCAAAAGAATTTTGTTCAAAGAAACATTGATGTAGTAATTAAAACGCCCAATTTTTCTTTTTTCTAAAAAGCCGTCATCTGTCAAAAGATCTAAATATTTTGTAGCAGTTAGTCTTGAAATATTTAAATCTTTCATTAAAAATTCAATTTTTGTATAGGGATGTGTAAATAAATTATTAATCAAATCCTGGCTATAAAATTTATGTTTTCCTCTGATTCTGTGTTTGTAGTCAATTAGAGCCTCTTTTATTAAATTTATTTTTTTTATTGCTTGTTCTGAAGTAATCTTTACAGCTTCCAGCATATATAAAACCCAATCGCCCCAATTGTTTTCATCACGCACAGATTGCAATAGACGATAATATTCCGACTTATGCTGAACAATGTAGTGACTTAAATAAAGAACAGGTATGTTCAATAAACCTTCTTTAACTAAATATAAAACATTAATGATTCTCCCAGTGCGACCATTACCATCATAAAATGGGTGGATGCTTTCAAATTGATGATGAATTAATGCCATTTTTATAAGGGGATCAACTTCATACAAACTATCATCATTGATGAAATTTTCCAGATCCCTCATTAAATGAGTAATTTCATTTGGATCTTGGGGGGGCATGTAAACAGTATCTCCAGCAGAATTCTTCAGGCTAGTCCCAGGTAACTTTCTATAACCTGCATTGTTACGTTCTAGTTTTGCTTGGATTAATAAAATATGATTATTAGTAAGTAATCCAAGCTCTTTAACATGATCAAATCCCACCCGAAGGGCTTGCCTATATCTCAAAACTTCTTTTGACGCTGAATCTCTTACGGAGTCTAACAAAATGTCGTCCTTGAATAATTCATCATGGGTAGTGACAATGTTTTCTATTTCCGAACTATCTTTAGCTTCTTGTAAACCCAGAGTATTGATCAAAATGCCCTGATTGGGTATTGAAGAAGCTACTCCTTTTAATTCTGCAAGCACCCTGCTACTCTCCGCTAGTTTTTTTAAAATAATTGGAGTATCAAATATTGAGGGATCTAAGTTCTGTATAGAAAAGTTTAGTTTCATATACACATTAGTATAACATGTATAAAAATACGATATTTTTATACATGTTATACGACTCACTTATAAATATAACAACTTTTTATGTATAGTTTATTGCTCCAAGCTAGAGCCATTAGTTCATGGGATTTTACTTACACAACAACTACACATTTATTAAAAATGACCTAGTATTTTCACGCTAAGTCATTCATTTTATTTATAGTCCGTCAGGTACTTGTTGTATTAGCCCCTATTTCAACCGGACATAGTTTTTAAAGTAAAAGACTAGGCATAAGCCTAGTCGTATGACTATGTTGAAGGAAAGAAAATGGAAACTATCCAGGTAGTGACAGAAGTGCAAAGAAGACGACGTTTTTCATTAGAACAAAAGATCCGTTGTGTGCAAGAAAGCAACCAACCAGGGATGACGGTCTCGTATATTGCACGAAAGTATGGTATTTCTCCTAGTCTGTTGTTTCATTGGAGAAATCGTATGATGGAAGGTGGCAAAAAGTCGGTTGCGGTAGATGATGTTGTTTCTTCTGCCGAGCTCAAGGAGCTCAAGCGTCGAATTCGTGAGTTAGAGCGGGTTTTAGGTAAAAAGACTTTAGAGAATGAGATCTTGAAGGATGCAGTGGATTTAGCGCGCCAAAAAAACTGATCTCGCAGCTGCCCTCGTTGCCCAAGGACGACACTCCATGAAGATGATTGCACAAACCCTTGGTGAATCAAGATCCAACCTCAGTCAGCGTATAAAGGCAACGCCCAAGGCTCGTGGTCATTATCAAAAGACGAGCGATGCGGAGATCTTGCCGCAGATACGTACCTTAATCGATGAGCGACAGACTTATGGCTATCGTCGGATTGGTGCCTTACTCAACCGTATCCGGAAAGCTTCCGGCCTTACCCCGTTCAACCATAAAAGGATCTACCGGCTAATGAAGCAAAACAACTTGTTATTGACGAGGCATACGGGTAAGCCAGATAACAAAGCGATTTAATTCTGTAGCTGCAGACTCATCGAATAGTTTCGACTTTCGGCAAACATATCCAATCAATATGATCGCAAAAATTGGAAAAATAACATTTAGTGCGAGATTCAATGCATGCTCACTTAGGAAGAAATTTATTTTTAGACTTAAGCATCAACCTTTTGACTGGCAATATCGAGATATTTTTCTCTTAGCACTCGATGCAAAATCTTGCCAGTTGCATTTCTTGGCATTTCAGAATCAGAAATAAAAACGATATGGCGTGGGCGCTTATAGCCTGCTAGATTTTTTTTGCACCAATCTCGAATCTCCTGAACTGTAGATAGTTCGCCTACATGCAACACTACTACGGCTACTACAGACTCCCCCCACTTCTCATCTGGTATGCCTACTACAGCAACATCCTTGACTTTGACGTGCGAACCAATGACGCCTTCAACTTCAGATGGATAGATATTTTCACCACCAGAAATGATCATATTGCTCTTGCGATCAACCAAATAGATATAACCATCACTTTCGCGACGCGCCATATCGCCTACAGAACACCACTCACCTCGAAATGCCTCTGCAGTTTTCGTTTCATTTTTCCAATATCCATCAAAAACGTATGATGTTCTTGAAAAGAGCTCGCCAACTTGCCCATCGGGCACCTCAATACCTTCTTTATCTAAAAGTTTGATCGCTCCAGAACCGGCCCACTCTCTTCCTACAGAACCAAGTCGATCGATTTGCTCATGAGGTCTTAATAGCGTTACCCAGCCCGCTTCTGTAGAGCCATACAACTCAAAAAGCTTAGAGTTTTTAAAGTAATCCAATATCTCTAATTTAGTATCCTTACGCGCAGGCGCAGAAGATATTAATAGCTTTGAAATGCTAGTGACATCGTATTTATTTTTAGTTTCATCAGATAATCCCAACATCAGGATGTAATGAGTTGGAACTAGCGAGGTAAATGTAATCTTGTCTTTAGAGAATGTATGTAGCAATGCTTCTGGATCAAAGCTCTGATGATCATCAATCACAATCGTTGCCCCCAAATACACAAATGTCATCATGAAATATAAAGAATTTGCATGACACATTGGCATGACTAGTAATGCTGTATCTGCATCAGTAAATTCAAATTCTAATGCTGTAGCCAAGGCGATCATCATATTGCCGTTATGAAGTCGGATCGCCCCTTTTGGCTTACCTGTTGTACCCGAGGTATACATCAATCCAAACAAGTCTTCCGGCTTAACTTGCACGTCTATGCATGGTGTTATCTGTGCCGTTAACAGACTTTCATAATCTGTCCATTGATCGTCTATTTGATTGCTAATTAAAAAATAGCGTTCACTTTGAATACTCAAAGTATTGCGGATTTCTTCAATACGATCTTTTAGTTGATCTTGTACAACCAATGCACTTACTTCGCAATCTTCTAATATGTACTTAATTTCACCTGGCGTCAGTCTGAAATTTATTGGAACAACTACTAATCCAGCCCTGGCTATACCCACATAAATCTCGAGCCATTCTGCTCGGTTATATGCTAATACTGCGACCCGATCGCCCTTTTTTAACCCGGATTCCATTAATCCTGCCGCCAAGTTACTTGCTCGAATATTTAACTCTGAAAACGTAAAGGAACGCCGGAAATCGCGCGTGGCCAATTTATTGGGTTTTAGCCGTGCATGACTTTCAATCATGTCTGAAATGGTTAATAAATGACTCATCAAGGATCTCCTTTTTGAAAACTCTCCTGCAATGCTTCGAAACACAGTTTACCCTAAAAATTTGTATTCTGAATTCAGTATTCAGTTAGGGAATTCACCTATTATTTTCTATTGACTCTTTACATTTAATGGCTTTAGATTCTATTTAATGAATTCGGAATTCAATAAAAAGTGATAATTTTGAGAAACTTTTCAGGAGAACCTCATGGGAACAATGAATAGAAGACAGTTTTTAGTGATAACCACAGCGGCCGGAACGGGCCTCATTGCCGGCACAAGCCTTGCTCAAGATGCTAGCAAAGCTGAATACAAATTTAAGCTAGGCACAGATTTGCCTGTCACCCACTCTGTCAATGTGCGACTAAAAGAGGCCATTGAGGCAATTTCAGCAGAGTCAAAAGGGAAAATTAGCATTCAATTGTTCCCTAACAATCAATTAGGTAGCGACTCAGACATGATGTCTCAAATTCGCTCCGGCGCTTTAGAATTGGCAACGTTTCCAGGGACTGTGATGTCGACAATCGTTCCAGCAACTTCTATTACTGGTGTGGGGTTTGCATTCCCCAATTATGAAAAAGTGTGGCAAGCCATGGATGGCGCCATCGGCAACCATATTAGAGAAGCCATTGAAAAAGTAAACCTGGTGCCATTTCAAAATGTTTGGGATAACGGCTTCCGCCAAATCACTACCAGCACAAAACCAATCAAGACTCCAGATGATTTAAAGAACTTTAAGATTCGCGTACCAGTAGTTCCACTTTGGGTTTCGATGTTCAAGTCTTTAGGCGCATCACCAGTGAGTTTGCCTTTGAGCGAAGCCTACCAAGCATTACAAACAAAAGTGGCCGATGGTCAAGAAAACCCCTTAGCGCTAATTGAATCTGCAAAATTCTACGAAGTACAAAAATATTGCTCCCTAACAAATCATGCATGGGACGGATTCTGGTTTATCGCTAGCGGTCGCGTTTGGAAGAACACGCCAAAGAATGTTCAAGACATTATTGCTAAACACATTAATGCAGCAGCCCTTAAACAGCGTAGCGATATCGCCCAAACAAACAAAGACATTCAAAAGAAACTGGAAGCTCAAGGCTTAACCTTTAATAGCGTTGACACCAACTCCTTTAGAGCTGCTCTTATGTCCGCTGGCTTTTACAAAGAAGCTGAATCGAAATATGAACCAGCTACTTGGGCTTTATTAAAGCAGGCTACTGGCGACAATATCTAGGACTTTGCTCATGAATGTCACAAACTCACTAAACAATCAACCAGAGCAATCTTTATCTACCCATGTCAGGATTGCTAAAAAATTAGAGCATACACTTGGTAATACCATATCAGTTTGTGCAGCCATCCTTATTGCAATTGAAATTGCAATTTTGTTTACAGGAGTTCTTTCACGATATTTCCTAAATGCACCAATTGTCTGGGTTGACGAAGTAGCCTCCATTCTCTTTTTATGGTTGGCTAGCTTTGGTGCGGCTGTGGCACTTCATCGAGGTGAACACATGAGAATGAGCGCTTTTGTTGCAAAACTTAGTCCTTCGCAACAAGAAGTTCTTACTACCGTCACAAGTGCGATCTTTCTTACTTTTCTCATCTTCATATTGCACCCTGCAATTGAATACGCTTATGAAGAACGTTATGTTGTGACACCTGGTTTAAGAATATCTAATGCGTGGAGAGCCAGCGCTCTTCCCATTGGAATCTGTTTAATGACCATCATTGGACTCATTAAGTTACTTGAAACACCAAGTTGGAAAATGTTGGGCGTTACAGTTGGCACCATCATTTTTGGATGTGTAGCACTACAAACCATCTCTTCTGTATTCCAAGACCTAGGAAATATCAACTTACTGATTTTTTTTATTGGCATCACCTCTATCACGGTATTGATTGGTTTACCGATTGCTGCTGCATTTGGTCTTGCAACGTTTGGGTACTTAACGCTAGCAACTAATGTTCCAGTACTGGTTATGGTTGGCAGAATGGATGAAGGCATGTCCCATCTAATTTTGTTAGCCATCCCCCTTTTCGTTTTTCTAGGTCTTCTCATTGAAATGACCGGCATGGCAAAAGCCATGATTACCTTTTTAGCCAGCCTTCTTGGACATGTTCGTGGCGGACTTTCCTATGTGCTAGTTGGTGCAATGTACCTTGTTTCAGGAATATCGGGCTCAAAAGTAGCGGATATGGCCGCCGTAGCACCAGCCCTATTTCCCGAGATGCAAAAGCGTGGCGCTAAACCTGGCGACCTCGTAGCCCTTCTCTCAGCAACAGGCGCGCAAACTGAAACCATTCCACCCAGCCTAGTGTTGATCACTATTGGTTCTGTTACAGGTGTTTCTATTGCAGCATTGTTTAAGGGTGGCTTACTACCTGGTTTAGTGTTAGCGGCTACCTTATGTGCCGTAGTTTGGTATCGGTATCGCAAAGAAAATCTCTCACAAGTAAAAAAAGCAACTAATAATGAAATCATCAAAGCATTTTTAATTGCATTACCTGCACTTGCCTTACCTTTTGTAATACGCGCCGCCGTCGTACAAGGTGTAGCGACCGCTACTGAAGTTTCTACATTAGGAATCGTTTATGCAATTTTAACTGGGGTCATCTTTTATCGCCAATTAAATTGGAAGCGATTCTTGCCAATGCTAATTGAGACTGCCGCCTTATCTGGCGCCATCCTTTTTATTATTGGCACAGCCACAGGCATGGCTTGGTCGTTAACGCAATCTGGCTTTTCTGATCAGCTAGCCGCTTTCATGAAAGATCTTCCCGGAGGATCTGCAGGCTTTCTAGTTGCTTCCATTATTGCTTTCATCTTTTTAGGTAGTGTTTTAGAGGGCATCCCAGCGATTGTGCTGTTTGGCCCCCTCTTATTTCCCATTGCAAAAATGGTTGGTGTGCATGAAGTTCACTACGCCATGGTGGTAGTGCTTTCAATGGGTATTGGTCTATTTGCTCCACCATTTGGAGTGGGCTATTACGCTGCATGCGCCATTAGCCGAATCAATCCAGCAGAAGGCATGAAACCAATTGTTGGCTACCTCATCGCGCTAGTAATTGGACTTGGCATTGTTGCTGCTTTTCCTTGGATTTCTATTGGCTTTCTATAAATCGAATTAAATCAAAATGACTAAATTAACTTTTTCTCCTACTAATCCTGTAGCAAATGATCAATCTAGCGCAGCAATTATTGCTCGCTTTCTAAAAGCCAGAGGCGTAACTACTGTTTTTGCGCTGTGTGGTGGGCATATCATGCCTATCTGGATGAAACTAGATGCTGTTGGCATCAAAATTGTTGATGTACGTGATGAGCGTGCAGCCGTTTATATGGCACATGCTCATTCCGAACTAACTGGGACTGTCGGCGTTGCGATGGTTACTGCTGGTCCTGGCGTTACAAATGCTATGACTGGAATTGCCAATGCGCACGTTGCAAGATCCTCCGTATTGATTCTGTCTGGTCTTCCGCCAACGTTCCAAGAAAACCGTGGCGCACTGCAAGATATGAACCATGTTGAACTCGTTGCGCCGTTAACCAGATATGCAAAAACTGTGAGAAATTCTTCATTAGTCTTGCAAGAATTGGATATGGCATTTTCTAAAGCGCTAGGAATTGGCAATGAGCCTGGTCCAGCATTTTTAGATTTTCCAGTAGACATTTTGCGCCAAGAAGTTCCCAAAGCTTTACTACTAGATGAGTATTTCAAACCAAAATCTCGCAAACTCATTTATCCAGATCCTAATAGCATTGATGCTGCAATTCAATTAATCGCAAGCGCAAAAAAACCGCTAGTGATTACAGGAAGAGGATCAAAATATTCATCTACCAATCTTATCAAGTTTTTGGACGTATTTAAAGCAGCCTATTTAGATACTGGCGAGAGCCGTGGTTTAGTTCCCGAATCTCACCCATCAGTAGTGGCTGCTGTTCGCGGCTCTATTATGAGCGATGCAGATTTAATTATTACCATTGGCAGAAAGCTCGACTTCCAACTAGCCTTTGGTTCTCCTGCTATTTTTGGTTCAGCAAAATTTCTGCGCATCGCCGATAACTTAAATGAATTAACTGATAATCGCCGTGGTGAAGTAGAGATATTAGCGACACCTAACATTGCTCTTGAAAAAATCGTTGAAGGATCAAAAGATATCGCAATTTCAACCGATCTTGACTGGCTCTCTAGTGCTCGTAAAAAGCATATGGAACGTTCTGAAAAGCTAGAAGTAACAATGCAAAATGCGCCCAATGGAACTGATGGCTTAATGCACCCCAATCGACTACTTGCCGCACTTCGCAAAAATCTTCCAGAAAATAATATTGTGGTTGCCGATGGAGGAGACTTTTTAAGCTTTGCTCGAGTTGGATTACCCACATCAACGTACCTTGATCCAGGCCCATTAGGCTGCATTGGTATTGGCACTGGATTTGGTATTGCTGCAAGCCTTGCCAGACCTGATGCGACAGTGGCCGTAGTTACTGGTGATGGTGCTTTTGGCTTCAATGCAATGGAAATAGATACGGCTGTTCGCCATCAAGCACCTGTATTAATTGTCGTGGCCAATAATGGGTCATGGGCAATTGAAGTGCGCGACCAAGAAGAAACACACGGTAAAGTGGTTGGCACAAGATTACAATTTTCAAACTACGCGCAGATGGCACAATCATTTGGATTGTATGCCGAGAGGGTTACCAAGCCGGAAGAGCTAGATCAAGCTATTCAACGTGTACTGGTTAATCGCCCTGCCCTGCTTGACGTCGTGCTAACCCCAGAAGCTGCATCTTCCGATGCTAAATCTGGTCTGGCCTGGGTTCCCGACCTTCAGGCGCTTGGCGCTTGGGATGAAATGGAAGCAAACTGGAGGAATGATTAAAAAATTAACGGGCTTATTCAAGAATAACAATATAAAATTTACTTTAATAGAAAAAGATGAAGTCTATATCAAAATACAACGAACAAGCTAATCGATTAATGAAGCTCATTGTTACGACCCCAACCCTGGTTGATCAGGTATATAGTGCAATCCTTTCTGAAATCACGAAAGGAAATATAAAGCCGGGTGAAAGAATTATTCAGGAAGTGATTGCTAAAGATCTAGGGGTTTCAAGACAGCCAGTACAGCAGGCACTTTTACTGCTCAGAAACCAAGGTATTTTGCAGGATGCTCCAGGTCGCGGGCTAGTAATTGCTCCATTGGATGCAAACTATGTACAGGAAATGTATGACATCAGAGCAGTATTAGAAGGTCTTGCTTGTAAAAAAGCTGCTGAAAATAATGCTAAAAGAGCCAAAAAAGATGGGCCTGCATTCATTAAAAATGGTTTAAAAGCAGTTAAGAAAAATGATGTAACTGAGCTTATTGAGGCAGATCATAAGTTTCATGAATTTATTTATGAGTTATCTGACAACTCAATGATTGCACCATTACTCGATGCTCAATGGAGCTCAACCCAACGAATTATGGGTGAAGGCTTATTAATTGATCAAAAGCCCTCTGAAATATGGAAGCAACACAGTGAAATATTAGATGTAATCATTTTGGGAGATGGCGCTATTGCAGAGAAAATTGCCAGACAGCACATTACGCGAGCTGCTGCTTTTGTAAAAGAAAGACTTGCCAATTAAATTTATTGCCAATTCACCTCCTTGTACTTCATAAGTACACCAATACCAAAATGGGGTACTCATTAGAACATTGGAGTTAAAAACTGTGTAGTGCTGCCTACACACCTTTTTAATCTCACAAGCGTTACTTAAAGTAACACTCAATAACTCAAATCTCACCATTTGTCTCTCTGACCGGCTTTTTATTAGTTTTAGAGTATGTTTAGGTTCTCAGGTTATGAGAGCAGATACCCTTAATAGAACTCCATAGCATGGAGCTCTACAAGCGGTCAGTGTCGGTGTGTAAAGAATTGTGTAGTGATTTTTAAAATTGAAATAATTAGTTCAGTTTGTGCTACAATGTAGCCCAGATAGATAGTAAACGAAAGGATAAACACATGACTGCCAACGCTGTTGTACGAGCCAGAATTAGTGAGGGTATAAAGGAAGAGGCCACAGCTGTTTTAGCTGCCATGGGCCTTACTCCATCTGATGCCTTTCGAATCATGATGACCAAAGTAGCTAAAGAAAAAGCTTTACCTTTTGAGCCACTCATCCCAAATGAAGAAACTATTGCAGCC
>Ga0164297_10005708_pt1 | contig 10572 bp, 18 predicted proteins | sample GEODES058metaG_FD_113539 | JGI IMG/M metagenome (GOLD analysis project Ga0164297, IMG submission 113539) | Dystrophic lake water microbial communities from Trout Bog Lake, Wisconsin, USA - GEODES058 metaG | ecosystem: Environmental > Aquatic > Freshwater > Lake | place: USA: Trout Bog Lake...
GGTTCGTTTGCCATATCAACATGCCATGGCAAATCTTCTAATTTAGGATAGTTTTTATTATTATATATAGAGTAATATATACCAGTGGAAGCTAAAGAACTGTGTTCACGGATACAATCATACTGGGTACCAGTCCAGGGGCTACCGAATTTTTTCCCAAAAAACGTCATGTCCTCAGGTGTTAATCCATTCCAGTTTTTAAAAACTAGGACTTTTTTAGTATAAAGTAAATCTTTCCAATTTGAACTTGATTCATGCATGGCTTCCTGATAGGATAATTCAATTTGAATTCCCATATGTTCCGTTAGTTTGGTATGTGTTATCATAATTCTTTACTGTCTCGGGTACTAGGTTTACCCAAAAATGGAAGAAAAATGTTACACAAATCAATTTCATACTTATTGTGACTGATTCCTTTACCAAAATCAAATGATTTTGGATCGTGGTGATGATTGTTATGCCAACCCTGACCCCAACATAGATAGCCCATGAGCCAATTATTTTGACTATTATCTTTTGTATTAAAATTTCTATAAGTTAAAAAGTTTTTAGTATGCCCGTACACATTAATCAAGTTATCTTGTAGCACACTTATCATAGTTGTTAACCAAAAACATACTAGTGCAAACTTCCAATCATATGTTGCTACCAATAACGGTACTAACCATAGTATCAATAAACGATATTTACTAAACCACACATGATTTTTCTTACGCAACAAATCTATAGCATACTTGATGTTGACAGGTGTGTTGGTGTCAGTTAACTTTGATTGCCATCCTATAAAACTGTGTAACTTGCCATATACGACGGGACTATGTAAGTCTCTTTCTGTATCACTATGAGGATGATGGTATCCACGATGTAGTGCTACCCAAAAAATACTTGAACTTTGTCCTGCAAATGTGGCAAAGAATAATATAATATTTTCTTTCCATGCAGGAAGTTGATGTGTTTTGTGACTTAACACCCTATGATAACCAACTGCTATGCCCAAACCGCTAACTAGTATCCATGCAATTAGTGTACCAAATAGATAGTAGAGTGGAATGATTCCCATAGCAAGCAAAAGTATTGACAGTGTTCCTAATACAATAGCAGGTACAAATTCAAAATAAAACCATTTTGGTACGTTTTTTAACATTAAATATTTCCACCTAACGGTATTTCTGTTCTATACTCAGATTTTAAAAAATTACATCTTACAATATAATCAATATTATGTAGCGTTCTTTCTAGAAGTATAAAGTTATAATGACCGTAAAAACTTTTAGTTTTTGCTGGGAGTTTACATTCGTCTACCTGTATATATCTAGCTTTGTCGTTTGGTTTCCAATATAAATCACGATCGGTAGAATCGGCAGGAACTAGATTATAGAATTTATACACTCCCTCATTCTCATAAAGATTAATACAATAGGATAATAGTTCTGGCACTACATCAATATCACTATAAAATACATGAGTTAAATACCAACTTGCATCATGTATGCTTTTATAGCAACTGATGATAGCCTTAAGTTTGTCTTGCTCAAAGTATCCATATGCCTTATAATTATTCAAATTAAATATATACATTGAAGAAAAATACTGTCGTAGGTCATCGTTAGGTATAACTTCAGCTATACCGTTAATATTGGTATCTATTAAATGTTTAATTAAATAATTTTTTTGTAAGTTCATCAATATAAATTCCATCTACGCTTGGTTCGTAACTAACCATGTCACCCTGATAAAGATTCAAATAAGTTTCCTGGTTAAACCCCATTAATTTTTCATATCCTGTTAATTTTGGTGATGGACATATAATATCGGGCATAAATTCTTTTGAAACTTCATTTTTAATACTAATATTACTCAATTTATAATTATGTTTATCAGTAAACAACCTTTGAATTTTGGGGTGTTCTATATAATAACCAACGATTTCTGGGGTATAACTAAAGTATTCAAAGACTAACGGAATATTATATTTTAAACTAAATCTCATAGCGCCAGCATCTTCGTTCTCACGGAAACAGTAATGCCATCTACCACCCTGTAAGTTGGCTATTTTTTGAAGTATAAGTTCTCCTCCCATAATTGTAGGGGCATTTAATTTCAAAATATTAAAATAAATCGCAAGATATGCAATTTGTCGGTTTTGTACTTCTTTGCTTAATTCGTATGCTTGCCCGCTTTTATAAAAATCTATCACATCAAAATTCATTACATTTAATTTAAAACCCAAATCGTCAGTAATTTTAAGTGCATCTCTATAGTCAGTCTCGTTATAATTATTATTGAACCTTATAAAGAATACATTAGGTTTAGTACCCACATGCTTTAATGAACGTAACACCATTTCGCTATCAGTTCCACCTGAAAACATGACATTGACATCTTTATTAAAATCCTCTGTTATTAATTCCGCTGTTCTGTATAACTCTTGTAGCCAATTGCTTTTAGCATAATACGCTTTGTCAATACTGCCCATTTCAACAACATATTTCTCATATGGATGTTGTCTATGACCATACAGTCTACCACCAATGTAATATTTTAAGTGATTGTTTAATGTAAAATTCATGGCTGGTATTCCAGTACATATTGGTCAGTATAGTATATATGATGTATACCAATTGGTTTGAATTTTTTGTAGATGCTAGGCCAAGCGTGATCTAGACTACCACTTTTCCCTTGTTGTGTTCTCACAAACCAGTTATATATTTTTTTGTTGTATTCGTTTGTGGTTCCCCAAATATGCTTGTAACCAGTAACTTCACTAAGTATCAGTGGTAATATATATTTTGATATATGATAATTCATTCTAAACTGAGTACTGGTATACATCCTAGTTAATACTAGTGCGATTGATGGATCTAGTTCATATTCGTTCCAACCTGCACTAGCTATATAATTTGAATTTTCTTCTAGTACAAAATACTTTCCCTTTAAGTATCTTCCGTTCTTTAACAAGGTAAACAAGTTTGCAGGATTTTCTTGAAAATCCGGGTGGTAATTTTTTGCATAAGCTAATGATTTGTCAATTTTTGTCAGGCCCATAGTTAACAAGTCAATTGCATAGCTATCGGACAGATCATGTATTTTATGAATTCTCATTGTTGCTATTCTATGTTCTTGTGTCGTCATCTGACCTGCATATGGTCCATATCCGTGTCAGTTATAATTATATTATTAGTTTGATTATAAGAATGCATATCATGCCAACTTTGCAAGGACCTAATATTTATAAACATAGATTGCATATTTTCAAAAGTATCAAAAATTATAGTATTAGTAATTGAAGTCGCATTGGGTGTGGTATTCACACAACTAATAAATCCAGGTTGTTGGCTAGTCCATAATAACATAGATTTATAAGACTCTGGATTTGCATCCATAAACCAAGACACACCAGCAGCTGGTTTTGTTTTAGTTTGTATCCATGTACACATAATATATCCTTATTCACTATTATTTATAAATAAATATGTCAATTATAAATAAAATTATGCTACATGATTACCTAACCAACAGATTTACTGCCAAATGGTGGGATCCAACACCCCTAGAAAATGACAAATTAGACTTGATATTAAAATGTGCATATCTAGCTCCTAGTAAACAGGGATTTTATGATTATGAAATTATGGTGATTACTGATAGTGAGGAAGGGAAAAAATTTAAACAATGGATGTATTGGGAAAATACATCTTGTTTAAACAAAATTGTAGGAGCACAAGGCGAAGGACTGCGCCGCTATAATGGACAAGTTTTGGCGCCTGTATTGGTAATTTGGTTAGCCAAAACTTTTGGCGAGACAAACAATCAATACGGTGAATCACAATGGCTTAGAACTAACAATGACTGCATAGTTAGTGCCACTATGGCTATGTGCCAAGCAACAGAATTAGGAGTTAGCACTGGTTTTTGTGGTTGCATGATTGGAAATCAAGTTGCAGACAAATTGAACAAAAACAATGCCACTGCTGTAATATCTGTTGGATTTGGCTATGCCACTAGTGATATGCAAATTAACAGAAAAGTATACGATCAAAACAATATTGAACGAGGATTTGATCTTTCCAATATAGATGCATCAATAAGATATAACGAAAACAGAAAAAAACGACCTGCCTTTGACACAATAATAAATTACATATAGTATAGAAAACAAGATGAAAGTACCTATAGGAATAAGCGGAAGATCCGCACACTACGATTCAAGTAAAGTTACTCAAGAAACAGTAGCCAATGAACTAGCGTTGTTAAATCTTGGAATGTTTGAGCCTTTGAACATACACATTGATCTTGGCAAATACATGCAAGAGATCAGCCAATTTGACGCCGACTGGGTAGATTATTTGCCCCGTACCGATCGTCCCAACAATCGCCGGGCACTAACACTGCTAAACCTACCCGGTAAAACACATCGTGATGTTCCCAGTTTGGCTGAAGCCAGCTATGCCGCCGGACGCAGGTTGAGCGAATTGGAATTCAACGAACCCACTGATGTCTATCGTGCTTGCACAAGTTTACAACCATTTCTAGACAGTTGGCAACCACTAGGGCGTACATTTGTTGTACAGTCAAATACTGGAGGCTACTTTGTACCGCACCGGGATCATCCCAGCATGCCTCGAGAATGCTTTAGACTCGTTGCTTTTTTAAATAACTGTGGTCCATTACAATATGATTGGTTAATGGACGACAAAAAGATGAATATACAATTAGGTCAAGTTTACTATGTTAATACTAGAATGACACATAGGACTATAAGTTGGGTTGATAATAGTCAACACTTAATTTTAAATATTCCATTCAACACAGAAAATGTTGCAAAAGTAATTGCCAATCTAGCACATACTCACTGAAAATATCTAGATATCTAGATATCTAATTTTTTTCTTAGACTTTCATAAGTTTCGTAAAACCGTAATGTTACACTAAGTCTGTTCTTTCCTGCACCTTTAATATTGTGTGGAACTTGAGGATTAAACAATACAGGACCTTCATCGTCCCAAACATCTATTACTTTGGTTGCATTTTTCCATGTTGTAGAAAAATCATACTCTCCTCTATAGTAAAACTCAGGAGTAGCACCTTCTGTTGAATAAAATTCAACACGACTTCCGGGTGTAAAATTCCAATTAATTCCACATAATCTTTTTCTAACAACTTCCTCAGTTGATCGCCAATCACCATCAGTGTGTGGATTAAATGGTCCTGGTAGATTCCAATTCCAAAGAATAAAATTTTCTCGTATTTTAATATCTCGTTGTTTAAAGTAATCTAGTAATTCTGGATTAATTAGTGTTATATCAAAAAGTTTGTCCATTCTTTTTTCTGGCCAATCAACAAGTAGTTCTAGAACCGGTTTTATAAACGGATAAATGTTAATGGGGAGTTTTTTAAAACACTCAGTCATTTATATAATCCTTTAATAGTACCTGCAATTCGTTAAACAGAGGTCTATACCCAGTTACAATATCAACAAGGCATCCGCTTAGGCAATATCTTCCCTCATCTTTATTCCAAACATTATGAAATTTTCCTGCATTTATAATATAAAATCCTTCTTCCATTTCTGTACTATAAACTTCTATAGTATCTTCCTTATTAATACCTAAATAAATTGTATCTGCCTTACTTAATTTTTTCTGTATTTTATTTTTATCAATGGGATCGTACCATGACATCATACTGCCCTTACCACCGATCACATAATTAATTTTAGCTTTATTATCTAGTTCATGTCCGTCACAATGTATTGTATGATCCGACCCTGCGGCAAGATAAAATACTTCAACCCAATGCATTCTAAGTCCCACGGCGGCTAAAATTTTATCTACTTCCTCTCCCATTAAATTTTTTGGACCACGTACATGTGTTCTTTTCTCTGATTTATATTCAGAAAGGTCTTTGGTAATTTTTACAGGAAAATTAAGACGATTAAAGTACTGATGCATTAAAACACTCTATAGCTTGTTGGAAAGTAACATTTGTGCTTAAACTCCAACTTAGGCTAAGCCGTATGGTACTTTTATTATTTATAACCTTGTGTGGTGTAGTATTGTTTATCAATAACGGCCTGAGCAATGTATTTCTAAATACTTCCTTCACTTGAGACCTAACTAGATTATATATTCTTTTTTCATCGTATTCTAATTTGAGAATTTCTGCTTCTTTATAGAACACGGTGTAGGTATTTTCTGTGCCACTAATAGGAATGTTAAATGCACAACTTCTGCCAGAATCTATATGTAAAGGTATTTCACTGTATGAAGGCAATGGATATATATTATATACATCACTTAATAATGGGTACCGTTCTTTAATGCTAGACATGTAGGGATCATCACAAACCATACGATGATGTTTGGCTCTGCCCGCGACAGATGCATCTTGTTTTTTCATAACTAGATCCGTAAGATATTTCATATCTAATTCTATGTCTAATTCATAGATGTATTCGTTTCTTATCATAACTTTGTAAAAATACTAATTCCTAATTTATGTGTAATACCTTGTTGTCTAAAATCACTAGCACAATGCAATCTTACACTGTCAAATATCAAGGCACTGGTAGGACGCCATTTTAATGTACCCCACAATGTTAGACCCCTTAACCAACTAGTTTTCAAATGCGTGAAATATTGACATCTAGTGGATTCATCTATTATCATTCTATCTATAGCACCATCCACATCTGCATAATCGTAAATTTGTTTATTGTAGTATGTGGGAATATCACTATCGCCATTAAAGAATTTAGCAGGGCCGTGAAAATAAAACTGATCAAAGAAACATAAATCAGGTATGTTATCTGCTGATCCATATGTTTTTAGGGGGATTGTTACGCCCTTGTATACACCTTCTGGTAACTCAAACGTGTCATCGTTGTGTATAATGTGGGGGTAGTTTGTTGTAAAGAAAAATCCAGCTGTTATTTCAAAATTACCAAGTTTTTCTTTTAACTGTACAATAATTTTAGATATTACAGTATCTTCTAGATAATCTTTGATATCTAGAGTTATTGGACCTGTGTTTTTGTATACCACTGTGGGTTCGGTGCGTTGAGATTCAAATAGCGCAATCAAATGTGCAACATCCTCAGGTGAGATAAAATTATCTACTGAATAGGGATCTGATATTCTGTTTTTTATAGAGGCTATTTGTTGATTGTTGCGCATGGGTAGTGTTTTTACACTTCTATTTATAACCTATTATCATGTAGCGGGAAAAACTCCAGTCTGGGTAATTGAAGTCTAGCGTACCACGATATACAACTTGTTCTAATTTATACTTGTTTTCAAATTCTGTTAAATTTTCAGCGTTACCACTGTGATCATCATGCACCATGTTGTTTCCCTGTAGTACAACACGAGTTCCGGGGGCAATATTATCAAACCACTGATCGTTGTCAAAATGTTCTGTGCTGGTGTTTATAACTAGGTCAGGCGTGCCCTCTGGTGTTTGACTATTACAGTCCATTGTGAGTGCCTTGAATTGCCATTCTTTGATGACCCAGTTGTTGTTGATCATATCCGCAATGGGTTCACATGCAGGATCAATGTCAAAACTGCGTATTTTTTTTACAGGGAAATCCCTGCTCAACAATAGAAAAGCTAAAACCCCATACCATCCACCATATATATGTGCTAGTTCGCTAGACCAGGCAAGATGTTCCAGTTCTCTACATAACCAGAGCTTGCTGTCAATTTGACCATTTGCGAACGAATCTTTATTAAACATTATAACTCAACTTTTATTTTACAAATGCCTGAAAGTAATAGGTGGTTGGTACAGTGGTAACCGCATACCAACTGCGTATTACGCTGACCCCACCCTGAGGTTGCCAACCTTGTGCCAGCAATTCTTGCGCTTGTTTATGAAATTCATCATGTGTAGCATTAATAACTTGATATTGGGTAATCATGTTTTGTTTAAAGTTTGGTGGGGACGGTGAGACTCGAACTCACACACCTTTCGGCGCCAGCTTCTAAGACTGGTACGGCTACCAATTACGTCACGTCCCCAATTTCTATTAAGAATAATAGACATATATCAATTAAATTAATTATTTTAATCTGCGTTTCTTATTATAAAATTAGTTTTTATCTTATAAGGATTAAAATATTTAACAACAACTTCTTTTACTATTGCTTGATCAAATTCTTTGCAACTAAACACATCTAGATAAATTTGTCTGGGTTCATCTACAAAATGTGCTGATATATTGCTGGTTACGATAAGCTGATATATACTAAAACCCTCTTTGTCAGGTATACCTATAGCAGTACGTTCAATCCAAGTCTCTCCCACTGCTATCATATTTATAGATGAAACTAGATCCTTTACAAAAAATCGCACATTATCTGCGTTGGTCATTGATGCAAGGTCGCATTCACTGCAATCTAACATTAGATGATATCCCCAATATGTATCCATACCATTCCTTTTTATACGTTAATAAGATTTTCTGTGATCCAGTTCCCAAACGTCATACAGTGTTTCTCTAAGGGATCTGAAATATTCTTTAAAGGAAAATAATTTCCTTTTTGTAATTCTGCTGCTTTAACATCTTCACTGTAGGTTAAATCAAGTGTTTCAAAAACAATTCGTCTGTCTGCATGTACATCTCTATTGTAGTAGTATTGAGTATGCCAATCAAATCCATATTCATTGTTTTTATCGTTGGGTACAATAGTATTAATGGCCAAACAGCCAGGATTACTATATTCAATAAATGTAAATGGATATACAAATAACCACCAGCCATGATTTCCATTATCCTGTAATCCCCAACCATTGCCCTCATCCAACTTAAACTGGCTTGTATCAACTTGTTGCATAAGCAGTGGATGAATATTTCCCTGTTTAACATGGAACAGATCAATCGCTACGTCATAGCACCAAAGCCAACTTCCGCTACTTGTATGACTTGTCACATGACTATAAACTAAATTTGTTTCTTTAGCTAAATCATCTACCCACACCGCATTGGTGGGTTCGACAAAATCTCGGAAAAGTATACCCGACTTTCCTAAATATATGTTTGAACAACCCAAATTTTTAGTATTATTAATAGGACTACCATCCGAGTTAAATGCAAAACCATGCAAATTACACACTAAATTATCTAAATGCTCACCCGTAGTTCCCAATGGGTACATTCTATGAGGGCAGAATTTTTTTAATGCTAGTATCTTATTATTGTTATTGCTAATAATATACTCCGGAGCCACATACATTTTATCATTTGCACAATTTTTATGAGCTATAGCTGTTGGAAATTTTTTAAACATAATGGTTAGTTAATTGTAAAATTGATATCATGGTTTTTATATGCTGAGATTGAGGTAAGTAATAAATACAGTATATATTTTATGATTGTATAACAAATGCAAATGCCTTTTATAAGAAAATTAAATAGTTTCGTAGATTTTAACAAAATTATTGATGAATGTCAACAATTATTAGCCCGAATACCATTTGAAAATAACATAACACAATTGTCATTACAGGTGGATGATCCTAACGTCAATGATTGGTATTCCACATGTGGTTCTGTATTTAAGACAAAATTACATATGGCAAATGAAATAGATTACAAATATATACAACCAGAGTTGAAGGGGTCCGCTATTGAACAATGGATCAACACTTTTGATTTTCCCTTATATAAAACACGGCTGATGTTGGTAGCTCCTAAAACATGCTACAGTATTCACCGAGACCTAAGTCCCAGAATACATTTGCCTGTAATTTCCAATTCAGATTGCTTGATGTGTTTTCCTGAATTAGGAGAAATGGAACATATGCCTGCCAATGGATATAGTTATTGGGCAGATACTAGGCAACGACATACCTTTATAAATTGCTCTAATCAAAACAGAATACACCTAGTGTCCACAATCAATTGGTACCCTTAATCAGCACATCCGCATTACTTCTTTAAATACTTCATTCCAACATAGGTACCTAATCCAGCACCCAACAAACTTGCTATTAAATTATAATGATCTTCAGTATAATTAATAACTGCAATGCTGGCAGTTAATGTAACTACTACACTCCAGAACGATGCCTTTAATGCACTATTAGTGTTTACTGCTCTAATATAGTAAGTATACAAGATATCAGTTAAGAATACAAGTATAAAGGTTTCTAAATATATCCACATGTTGTTTCCTTGGAGCGGGATAGGAGAATCTATCTCTATTCTGCTAACTATGCTAAATAATAGCTTAACTATTGACCAATTGCTAAAAAAATTAATATTTGGAATAAAAAGTACACCGAGCGGCGTAACGGCCTCGAACCGTTGACCTCTAACTTGGAAGGATAGCGTTCTACCAACTGAACTAACGCCGCTCGCTGTACTCTAATTTTACCATTAAACTAATCCCGCAAGTTTTGGTGGGATGCCTAGGTAACGATCCTAGCCAATCATAGTGATACGGGATTTACAGTCCCGGCCCCGTCCTTAGAGGTATATCATCCCATATTTAAAAATTGGTGGGCTAGTGTGGAATCGAACCACCTAACTCGCTATGTCGTAGCGGGCTGAAACCATTTCAGCGTCAA
>Ga0164297_10005710_pt1 | contig 10568 bp, 5 predicted proteins | sample GEODES058metaG_FD_113539 | JGI IMG/M metagenome (GOLD analysis project Ga0164297, IMG submission 113539) | Dystrophic lake water microbial communities from Trout Bog Lake, Wisconsin, USA - GEODES058 metaG | ecosystem: Environmental > Aquatic > Freshwater > Lake | place: USA: Trout Bog Lake...
AACGCGGAAAACTTCGGCATCACGCGTATTTCGCTGAACTTCGCGATGTTCAGGTCGGCGTTCGAGCAGGGCGCGCAGCTCGGCGCCGGCCCCGTCGCCCGGCTGTGGCGCGGCTTCCTGCTGTTCTTCTCGCGGTGGTGGCAGCTGGAGACGCTGTACCGCTCGAACATGAAATACCGGCCCGAGTGGGCCCCCCGCTACTCCTGCTACGAGGACGCCAGACTGATCCCCCGCGTGGGGGTCGCCTCAAGCATCGCCGAAGGCTTTCTCGTCCTGCCGTTCAGCCGGCGGGACAAGGTGCACACCGGCCAACATCCCGCCGTGCCGGCCCGACTGGCCGCGTCCGGACTGTTGCACCCGGACGGCTCGAAGCCCGACGTCAGCAGGCTGCAGCGCGCAAAGGGCGCAGCCGAGGCCGAGGAGTCCAGAGCCCGCCTGCCCGAGCAGGTCCGGGTGCGGATGAGCAAGCTGAGGATTCTGCAGAACCGCGGCGTTGACGCCTACCCGGTGGGGTCTCCGCCCAGTCACACCATCGCGCGGGCGATGGACGCCGACGACCGGGACATCATCTCGGTGGCGGGTCGTATCTTGCGGTTACGCGACTACGGCGGGGTGCTGTTCGCCGAGTTGCGCGACTGGTCGGGTGACATGCAGGTGCTCCTCGACAACTCGCGCCTGGACACCGGCCGCACCGCAGATTTCACCGCAGCCATCGACCTCGGCGACCTGGTCGAGGTGACGGGACATATGGGCTTCAGCAGGAACGGAAGCCGCTCCCTGATCGTGACCGACTGGCGGATGATCGGAAAGTGTCTGCGGCCCCTGCCGAACAAGTGGAAAGGCCTCACCGACCCCGAGACCCGGGTACGAACCCGCTACGTCGACCTGGCCGTCAACCCCGAGTCGCGTCGATTGATCAAGACCCGCAGCAGCGTGCTCCGGTCGGTCCGGGAAACACTGTTCGCCAAGGATTTCATCGAAGTAGAGACGCCCGTCCTGCAGCCGATCCACGGCGGGGCCACGGCGCGGCCCTTCTTCACCCATATCAACACCTACGACATGGACCTGTTCCTGCGCATCGCGCCGGAGCTCTACTTGAAGCGGCTGTGCGTCGGCGGCGTGGAGCGAGTCTTCGAACTGGGCCGGGCTTTCCGCAACGAGGGGGTGGATTCCAGCCACAACCCCGAGTTCACGTTGCTCGAGGCCTACCAGGCGCACGCCGACTACCTGGTCTGGATCGACGGGTGCCGCGAGCTCATCCAGAACGCCGCCCAGGCAGCGCTCGGTGAGCAGATCGTGCTGAGGCCCCGCGGCGACGCCCCCGACAGCCGGGTGGAGCCGGTCGACATCTCCGGAGTCTGGCCGGTGAAGACCGTGCACGACGCGGTCTCCGAGGCGCTCGGCGAGCGCGTCGATCCCGACACCCCGCTGGCCACCCTCCGCAAACTGTCCGACGCGGCCCGCGTCCCGTATCGCGCGCACTGGGGCGCCGGCGCGGTGTTGCTCGAGCTATACGAGCAGCTGGTCGAGGAGCGCACCGTGCAACCAACGTTCTACATCGATTTCCCGGCGTCGGTGTCGCCACTGACCAGGCCCCACCGGAGCGTGCCGGGCCTGGCTGAGCGGTGGGACCTGGTGGCGTGGGGCGTTGAATTGGGCACCGCTTACAGCGAGCTCACCGATCCCGTGGAACAGCGCCGCCGGCTGCGGGAGCAGTCGCTACTGGCAGCGGGCGGCGATCCCGAGGCGATGGAACTCGACGAGGACTTCCTGCAAGCCATGGAATACGCGATGCCGCCGACCGGCGGGCTCGGCATGGGAATTGATCGGCTCGTGATGCTCATAACCGGCCGCAGCATCCGCGAAACTCTGCCTTTTCCGCTGGCCAAGCCGTACTAGCCTTGGTCTAGATCCCGGCGTGTCCCCGGCGTGTCCCGGCTGCACAAGCAGCGACCCCGGGCTGCGCCTGTTAACAATAGATCACGATGAGTCACATCTCCCTCATGCACGGCTGGGTGCCGGGCACGATTCAGGCGGTCACCGCAGTCGTCCTGACGGCGGGAATCGGCTGGCGTTCGTCACGCTGGCGGACGCGCCGACTGCCGGCAGCCGCCGCAATCGGTGCGGCGGCCGCCTACGCCGGGCACTGGTTCACCGTCGACCGAGGCCTGTCCGACGAACCCGCACCCGTAGCACTGTTTCTGTGGATCGCGTGTGCCGGCGTAGCCGCGGCAGCTCTGGTTCTCGGCTGGCGCACCGCGCAGCCGTGGCGGCGCGGCGCCGGCCTGGTGGCCGTACCGATGTGTGTGCTGTGCGCGGGATTGGTGCTCAACCTCTGGGTCGGCTATTTCCCCACCGTGCAGGCAGCGTGGAGCCAACTCACCTCCGGTCCGCTGCCGGATCAGACCGACCAGGCCACCGTCATCGCGATGGCCGCCACGCACACCCGCCCGTCGCATGGCAGCGTGGTTCCGGTCACGATCCCCGCAGACGCCTCACATTTCAAGCACCGCGGCGAACTGGTGTATCTGCCGCCCGCGTGGTTCACCCGCTTCTCTCAACCGGGGGACGGGCCACCGCAGCGGTTGCCGGCGGTGCTGATGATCGGTGGACAGTTCAACACGCCCGCGGACTGGATGCGCGCCGGCAACGCGGTCAACACGCTCGATGATTTCGCGGCCCAGCACGACGGAGTCGCCCCGGTCGTCGTGTTCGCGGACTCCGGAGGTGCCTTCAACAACGACACCGAATGCGTCAACGGGGCGCGGGGCAACGCCGCCGACCACCTCACCAAGGACGTCGTCCCCTACATGGTCTCGACCTTTGGCGTCAGCCCTGACCGGTCCCACTGGGGCGTCGCCGGCTGGTCCATGGGCGGGACCTGCGCAGTCGACCTGACCGTCATGCATCCCGACATGTTCAGCGCGTTCATCGATGTCGCCGGGGACTTCTCCCCCAACGCCGGCACCAAGGCGCAGACCATCGCGAGGCTCTTTGGCGGCAACGCCGGCGCCTGGGCGGCTTTCGACCCGAGCACGGTCATCACCCGGCATGGACCGTACAGCGGCGTCGCGGGCTGGTTCACGATCTCCTCGGACGGCCCGCCGCCACCGCGCCGCGATCTCGCGATGGGCGACAGCGCCACGGCGCGTCTGGCCGGCCGGGAGGCCGCCGCCAATCCGTCTAATCAGACGGCCGCCGCGCTGTCGCTGTGTGCCCTCGGCCGGATTAACGGAATCGACTGCGCGGTGGTCTCCCAACCCGGCAAGCACGACTGGCCGTTTGCCGACCGGGCGTTCGCGTCCGCGCTACCGTGGCTGGCCAGCCAGCTCGGCACGCCCGGCGTGCCGCGGATTCCCCTGCCCACCGCATCGCCGCCCGCCCCCGTCGGCCACACACCCGTGGTGCCCGCCGAACGCTCCACCACCGGACGTTAGGAGCGTTCGCAGCATGCCCGACCAGCCCGAAACCCCTGACACCACTGGGCACGTCACCCCACCCGACGACGGCTATGACAGCGCCGGCGTGCCGACCTTCGAATCGGTCCGCGAGAAGATCGAGACGCGGTACGCGGCCGCGCAGGGCGCCGCAGAACTTGACGCCGACTCGCCCGAGGGTCGTTCCGTGGAGGAGCAGTACGAACAACACCACCGCGACGCAGCCGCCCGCCTGGAACAGATCCGGCGCGAGGCCCACGGCGGCCCCCAGCCCGAGTCATAAACCAGCGCGGCGCCTTTCGGATCCCACGACCTCGGCCAGGAACTTGCCGGTGTAGCTCTCCGGCACCGCGGCGACGGCTTCCGGGGTGCCCTCGGCGACAACCGAGCCGCCCCCCGCGCCGCCCTCAGGGCCCATGTCGACGATCCAGTCCGACGTTTTGATGACGTCGAGGTTGTGTTCGATGACGATGACGGTGTTGCCTTTGTCGACCAGCCCGTTGATGACGGTGAGCAGTTTGCGGATGTCATCGAAATGCAGGCCGGTGGTCGGCTCGTCGAGGATGTAGACAGTCCGCCCGGTGGAGCGCTTCTGCAGTTCCGCAGCCAGTTTCACCCGTTGCGCCTCACCGCCGGAGAGCGTCGGCGCGGGCTGGCCCAGGCGCACGTAGCCCAGGCCGACGTCCACCAGGGTCCGCAGGTAGCGGTGGATGCTGGTGATCGGCTCGAAGAACTCCGCCGCCTCCTCGATCGACATGTCGAGCACTTCCGAGATGGTCTTCCCCTTGTAGTGCACCTCCAGGGTCTCCCGGTTGTAGCGGCCGCCCTGACACACCTCGCACGGCACGTACACGTCCGGCAGGAAGTTCATCTCGATCTTGATGGTTCCGTCGCCGGTGCAGGCCTCGCAGCGGCCGCCCTTCACATTGAACGAGAACCGGCCCGGCTGGTAGCCGCGGACTTTCGCCTCGGTGGTCGCCGCGAACAGGGTTCGGATCTTGTCGAACACCCCGGTATAGGTGGCCGGGTTCGAGCGCGGCGTGCGCCCGATCGGCGACTGATCAACCCGCACCAGCTTGTCCAGGTGGTCGAGGCCGGTGACGCGGGTGTGCCGGCCCGGCACCTGCCGGGCGCCGTTGAGCCGGTTGGCCAGCACCGCGGCCAGGATGTCGTTGACCAGAGTCGACTTCCCCGAACCCGAGACGCCGGTGACTGCGGTGAGCACGCCGAGCGGGAACGACACGTCGATGCCGCGCAGGTTGTGCTCGCGGGCACCCACGACCGTCAGCTGACGGCGGCGATCGACACGACGCCGGACGGCGGGGATCTCGATGCGTTCCCGGCCCGAAAGGTAGGCACCCGTGATCGAGGCCTTGTTTTTCAACAGCTCTTTGTAGGTGCCGCTGTGCACGATCCGGCCGCCATGCTCGCCGGCGCGCGGGCCGATGTCCACGATCCAGTCGGCGTGGGCGATGGTGTCCTCGTCGTGCTCGACGACGATCAGGGTGTTCCCCAGATCCCTTAGCCGGGTGAGGGTTTCGATGAGACGGCGGTTGTCGCGCTGGTGCAGACCGATCGACGGCTCATCCAGCACGTAGAGAACACCCACCAGGCCAGACCCGATCTGGGTGGCCAGCCGGATGCGTTGCGCCTCGCCTCCGGACAGGGTGGCCGCGGCGCGTGACAGGGACAGGTATTCGAGGCCCACATCGAGCAGGAACCCCAGCCGGGACTGGATTTCCTTGAGAACCTGGCCGGCGATCGCCTGCTCGCGCGACCCCAGCGTGAGCGCATTGAGGAAACCGGCGCAGTCGGCGATGGACAACTCGCAGACTTCGGCGATGGACTTGGTTCCGTGTTGGCCCCCCGCCAGCGTCACCGCCAGGATCTCAGGCTTGAGCCGGGTGCCCTCACATTCCGGGCAGGGCACGTCGCGCATGAATCCCTCGTAGCGCTCCTTCATCTGCTCGGAGTCGGTCTGGGCCATCTTGCGTTGCAGGAACGCGAGCACACCCTCGAATTCGGCGTAGTACGAACGGGTCCGGCCGTAGCGGTTGCGGTACCTCACGTGCACCCGGTGATCGGATCCCTCGAGGATCGCCTTACGCGCCTTGGCCGGCAGCTTCCGCCACGGCGTATCGACGTCGAAGCCCATCTCGTCACCGAGCCCGGCCAACATCCGGAGGAAGTACTCCGAGGTGGTGCCGGTCGACCACGGCGCCACTGCGCCCTCGGCGAGCGTGCAGTCCGGGTCGGGCACCACCAGATCGGGGTCCACTTCCTTGCGGATACCCAGTCCGCTGCACTCCGCGCATGCGCCGTAGGGCGAGTTGAAGGAGAACGACCGCGGTTCCAGGTCGTCGACCGCGAGCGCGTGTCCGTTGGGGCACGCCAGCTTCTCCGAGAACCGCTGTTCGCGATGCTGATCGGGGTGGCCGGGCTCGTGGTCTGGGAACTCCAGGACCACGATGCCGTCGGCCAGGCCCAGCGCGGTCTCCACCGAATCGGTGAGCCGCTGCTTGGAAGACGCCTTGACCGTGAGGCGGTCCACCACCACCTCGATGTCGTGCTTCTCCTGTTTCTTCAGCGTCGGCGGTTCGGTCAGCGAATGCACGACGCCGTCGACCCGAACCCTGCTGTAGCCCTGCGCGTTGAGCTTCTCGAAGAGGTCGGCGAACTCGCCCTTGCGGGTTCGCACCACCGGCGCCAGCACCTGGAACCGGGTGCCCTCGGGCATCGCGAGCACCTGGTCGACGATCTGCTGCGGCGTCTGCCGGGCGATCCGCTCGCCGCAGGTAGGGCAGTGCGGCGTGCCGGCGCGGGCGTAGAGCAGCCGCAGGTAGTCATACACCTCGGTGATCGTCCCGACGGTGGATCGGGGGTTGCGGTTGGTCGACTTCTGGTCGATCGACACCGCCGGGGAGAGACCCTCGATGAAGTCGACGTCCGGCTTGTCCATCTGCCCCAGGAACTGCCGGGCGTAGGCCGACAGCGACTCCACGTAGCGCCGCTGGCCCTCGGCGAAGATGGTGTCGAACGCCAGCGACGACTTGCCCGATCCCGACAACCCGGTGAAGACGATCAGGGCGTCGCGCGGCAGGTCGAGGTCGACGCCGCGCAGGTTGTGCTCGCGGGCGCCCTTGACGATCAGACGTTCGGCCAACGGTGCCCCTCCCGGAACAATCAGGTGAATCTCCATCACGCGCCGATGACCTTCCTGGCGCCGTGCGTCCCATGCTAGGTGTCCGCAGCGACGGTCAGCCGCGGGCCAGTAACGTGACGACCATGACAGTCCTGGACGACAACTACACCGGACACGTCGAGCCCGGCACCGCCGCCCGCCGCACCCTGCCGGGCGTGACGATCGTGAAGGCGTCGGTGGGCCCGGTAGACAACAACGTCTACCTCGTGACCTGCTCGGCGACCGGCGAAACCCTAGTGATCGACGCGGCCAACGATCCCGACGTACTGATCGGCCTGATCGGGGAGCACGCACCGAAGGTAGCCCTGATCGTGACCAGCCACCAGCACTTCGACCACTGGCAGGCTCTGGAAGCCGTGGCCGAGGCCACTGGCGCCCCGACCGCGGCCAACGAGATCGACGCCGAGGCGCTGCCGGTCACGCCGGACCGCTTCCTGGCCGGCGGCGACACCGTGCAGGTCGGCGAGCTGACCTTCAACGTCATCCACCTGCGCGGGCACACACCGGGATCGATCGCGCTGGCCCTCGACGGACCCGCGACCGGCGGCGTCACCCAGCTGTTCACCGGCGACTGCCTGTTCCCGGGCGGCGTCGGGAAGACCTGGCAGCCTGGCGATTTCGACCAGCTGATCGACGACGTCACCACCCGGGTATTCGACGTGTTCGGAGACGACACCGTCATCTATCCCGGCCACGGCGACGACACGGTGCTGGGCGCCGAACGGCCGCACCTCGCCGAATGGCGGGAGCGGGGTTGGTGACCTGTGCTCCCGTGCAACGATCAGCGGCGGACGGCGGCCAACTCGCGAAGCATCGTGGCGTAGGCGTCATCGTCGTTTGAACCGCCGGCATCGCGGCGATCCGAGCCGGCTGTGGTGCTCCGGTCCTGGCGCGCCCATTGCGTCACCAGCACAACCACGACTATCACCGTCGGCACTGAGCTTGGTGCCGCCGCGATGATGCCACCCACGTATTGATCGTCGAGCAGGTCTGTCACCCAGGGCGGGGCCACGGTGCCGTAAAACTGGGCTCCGATCGCCGCGGTCCTCGTCATCATGGCAATCCCGAAGAACGCATGGAAAGGCATGGTCGCGAACAGCACCGCGAGCCGGCCGATGAACGGAAGTCGGCGAGAGCCGGGATCGACGCCGATGAGCCCCCAGAAGAACAGGTAACCGGTGGCCAGGAAGACGACAGACATCAATTCATGGCCCCAGTGGAACTTCACCAGCGTGTCGAACAACGGGGTCAAGTACACGGCATACAGCGAGCCGACGAACAGCACGAAGGCCGTGACCGGATCCGAGAGGAACCCCGCCACGGGCGCCGGAAGCAGCCGCGCAGTCCCCTCCGGGGCGACAGGCGGCGACACCCTCCGAGCCAGGGTCAGCGGTGCTCCCAGGACCAGAAGAAGGGGCACGACCATACTCAGCGTCATGTGCTCAACCATGTGCATGCTGAACATCGCCGAGCCGTAGGACCGGACCCCCGAACTGGATGCGAAGAGCAGCACAGTGCATCCGGTGATCCAGGCCGCCAGACGACCAGCCGGCCATCGATCACCGCAGCGTCGCAGCCGGACCACCCCGGCGAGATAGAGCACGACCAGCAGCAGCGCAACGACACCGAGGAGAGTATCGAAACGCCAGAACGTCACTATGCGTGCGAGATTCGGTGGACCCGGAAGCTCGTAACCGAGCAGCATCAGGTTCTCGGAGACGCCCGAACCTCCGGGAGTGATCAGAATACGACGCTTGTTGACGGGGTCGTAGTAACAGCACACCGACGACCACAACGGTCGCAGCCGTGTTGCGACCTGGCCGGACATCGCCGAGACCGCGACTAGCGCGAGGATCGCCGTCAGGGCGTTGAACGCCGCCGCGCGCCCGCGAAGGTCGAGGAAGGCGCCGGCGAGTAACGCGGCCGCGGCCACCAGCCCCAGCCGGCCGTACTCCGACGACAGGGGTGCGCCGGCCAGCAGAACCATCAGCACCGCTCCGTAGGCCAACGCCACCAGGTCGGCTATCACGACGGTCATCCGCGCGGCCCCGCCGATGGCGCCACGCGGGTAAGCCACCGCGGCGACGATCTTCAGTCCGGTCAGCACGCCCATGGCGATGGCGAAGACAATCACCGCACTCGTGGAGTAATCGTGGTCAGGCCCGAAACCGGCGTTACCGGTGACCGGGACCGCCGCCACCCCGAGGGCAGCCGGAAGCACGAGTGGCACAACCCAATCCCAGCGCGACGTCAGGCGCATCCCAAGCACGATCACCGCCGCGCAGATGGTGACCACGACCCACGCCAGGGCGGGTTCCGAGGCACTTATCGCCGAGCCGATCAAGCCGCGGCTCATCAGTTGCGGCAGCGACAGGTGCGCGTCGGCGGCGGCCCGAACGCCAACCATGACCGACGCCGTCACCATCCACAGCACTGAAACCCATTCCACCAATCGGTGAGCCCTTGACACCGGACCGTCAACGACTCCACGATCGCGCGGCCCAGTGGTGATGATGATCAGCACCAGACCACCCAGACAGACGGCACCTGCCAGGGTGGCGATGAACGAGAGTGTCGCGGTCATGTGCTCTTTTCAATTGCGCCAGAATATTTTTCACATTCCGCACCCCGTTGCGCATCCGGCGGATAGCACGTTGATACCCCGCGTGGGATCGGCCCGTCAATCGTGACACGCGGTCGACGGCAGGCGGTTGGGGTCTGAATGATTTCGCGACACGCGCACGCCAATCCCCCGCCGCAGTGCTGAGCCTCGTAATCTGGTGGCTACGTCATTACCACCGAGGGGTTGCCGATGAAACGCCAGGACATTGCCACGCCAGGCCGGGCGCCGGCAGGCGCCTTCGGCCGCCTGCCGGCAGGGATTGGTCTGTTGAGACGCAAGAAAGGCATGGTCGCGGCCTTATTCGCGGGAATGTTGGTGGCAGCCATATCCGTAGGGCCCGAAGCCTCTGCCAATGCACCCCAAACGTTGGGAAACTCGGCTCCGAACTTGAGCATTTTCAAGGCTCAACAGGGAGGGATCTACGTCGGGGGGCCGCTGTTCAACATAGGCCTCCCGAATACCACCACGCTGCAAACCAGCACCACGTCGTGGGTGTCGAACAACACCATCCAGATTTCGCGGATACCCACGGTGAGTGGAACCGTTCACGCCAGTGACATCAGTCCGCAGGGCAGCGTGTTCAACGTGTCGACGGTGATGTCGGGAGGCGTCACCTATCGCCATTTCCTAGGCAACGGCCTGCCGAATACGCCGATGGGAATCTTCGGACCGGTGCAACCGGGCACCCCGGCCTATCCCTACTACGCTGCGGCTCCCGGCGGTGTCAACTACACGCCGAATACGCCCGGTTTCGGGCAGACATATCCGAACGCCGGCGCCATTGGTATTTCCCCCTACAACCTCGACATCAAAGTCCCGATGGCGCCGACGTACCTGTCTACGCCTCAGCCGATCCAGTATCTGATTCTCGGCGTCACGCTCACCGGGACCGTGTGGCATGCCGAAATAGCAAACGCGTCCGCCTCTGCGTGGTACAACCCGATTTCGATCTTGCCGTTGGATCAATGCTTCGGGCATCCCTACAGCCAGCAGTACCACCTGCACGCCTACTCGTGGAAGTGTTTCCCGAATCAAGGGTTCTTCGGGCCGTCGCCCCTCGAGGGCTACGCCTTGGACGGGTTCGGTATCTACGGACCGCGCGGAGCGGACGGCCGCGAAATCACGAACGCACAGCTGGATGTGTGCCACGGCACGACCTCGCCCGTGATGTGGGATGGCCAGATGCGAAACATTTATCACTACGTGCTCAACAGTGAGTATCCCTACGCCATCGGGTGCTTCCGCGGGGCGATCGACCCCGCCAATGTGGCAGGTACACCTCTGCCGATCCTGGGCCAGCCGATGA